>ERZ860148.610-NODE-610-length-27900-cov-4.834333_pt1 | contig 27900 bp, 24 predicted proteins | sample MGYA00509981_ERZ860148 | MGnify/ENA primary metagenome ERZ860148 (study PRJEB30046, sample SAMN00715199) | human gut metagenome | study: EMG produced TPA metagenomics assembly of the A metagenome-wide association study of gut microbiota in type 2...
TTTAGACAATATTATCATATGAGTCCAAATGAATACAGAAAGAAGAAAACAGAGGAAATTTCTTAATTTCTACTTTCTGTAATCATACAATATTTAGAGATGATGTTGTTTTTCGTTATATTATCTGTATCAATTATGCTGACAATATACTATTTATGCATCATAGTATTTATTAAAGCTTAAATCATAGTCATTTTCTATGATCTCATCTTTTGATACCATAAATGACTTTTCTGTACGCTTTCGCTCTGCCTCTTTATCTAAATGCTTAAAACGTTCTATAATGTCCGGTACGATACACGCGCATCTGCCACCGATTTTAAGAATCCGTAAAAATAATGCTAAAAATAAAAGTTCCGTTTTTTTAGTCTTGCATACTTTGAGCAGATCCCCTGATACCGTTTCCGCATCCAAACTACCCTTAAAAGGCGGATTTGCTAACACAAGAGAATATTTGTCTTTATCTGTGTTCTGATCTGACAGGCTGTCCCGGTACTCAATCACAGGGTTGTCAATTCCATGCGTCATCATATTCATTGCACCAATGCGAAGCATTGTACGATCCATGTCATATCCGTGAAACATATGATATGTAATCTATTCTATTACACTAAGTGGTTCTACAATGCCACTCGCTGCAAAAACATCCCACAACCCATCTATCTTATTCTTTAATTCTCCTGTTATCATTTACTACTCCTCTCCTACAACCGGATAAACGCAACGCTCTGTCCCTCTGCTGTCACCTTACTTCCATCACACTCTACTTTGCCACCAAACGCATAAATCGTTTCTTTGCCTTCTTCGTCAAAATCAAAAGATACATTCTGAGCGGACGGATTGATCACAACAAGCACTTTTTCTTCATAATTGCTTCTGATATAAGCCAATGGATAAGCGTCTTTCTTTGCATAGACAAATGAAATGTCTCCCTGATTAGAAAGTGCTTTGTGTGCCTTTCTGACCTGTAAAAGTTTTTTCACTTCCTGATACAATGAATCCGGATCCTGTATCTGTGCCGCTACCGTCGGGCGGTCTTTTTTTGGATCCTGACTAATATATAGTTTCTCTTTTGGTGCGGTACTAAATCCGGCATTCACCCCCTGATCCCATTGCATCGGAGAACGTGAACCGGTTCTGCCATAGCCGCCTTCGACCGAATCCAGTCCCTCCACATAACGCATACCGATCTCATCACCATAATAGATGAATGGTGCTCCCGGCATAGATAACAGAAATGCAAATGCAATCTTTAACTCATCCCCATGCAATAATCTTGCCAGACGATCCATATCATGATTTCCTGACGGAATACAGATCAGGCCTTTCTTGTCTGCCTTTTTATAATTTTCGATATATTTTTCTACAAATACAGATACATCTCCCTTACCGCGTGAAGAGAAGAACGGTTCTTCACAGCGGAACAGATCGTTATAATGAGATGGTCCGAAATGAAGCAAAAAGTCCATATGGAAACCGCCAAGAATTGATTTATCCGGTTCGCCCCATTCGGAAACCATAGCTGCTTTTGGAAATTCTGCATTTAAGAATTCCCGTACATTCTGCCAAAGTTTGATCGTTCCTTTGCTGTCAGGATCATTTTTAACCAACGAACCTGCCATATCCACGCGGAAACCGTCACAGCCCATTGTAAGCCAGAAACGCATGACATCTTTCATTGCTTCCAATGTTGCCTGTGGTCCCGGTGCATCCTGTGGCTGCTGCCAGTCTCTTTCCTGTGTATAGAAGCCATAATTTAATGCCGGCTGATGTGAGAAAAAGTTGACCGCACAGGAACCGTCCCTGTCAGAAATACCACGGATACAATTCATTCCCTGTGGCTCTTCCCAGATACAGTCCGTCCATACATAACGGTCTGTATATTCATTCTTCTCGACTTTCATGGATTCTTTAAACCACTTATGCGTTACCGCAGTATGTCCCGGAACTAAGTCTAGGATCACATGCATGTCCCTTTTATGCGCTTCTTCAAATAAATGTGCAAGATCTTCATTCGTACCATAGCGTGGTGCAACGGTATAGTAATCTTCCACATCATATCCGGCATCTCCAAATGGCGATAAAAAGCAGGGATTTAACCAGATTGCATTACATCCTAATTCTTTGATATAATCCAGTCTTTTGATGATTCCCGGAATATCACCGATTCCGTCTGCATTGGTATCCTGAAAAGATTGTGGGTAAATTTCATAAAATGTGGCATCTGCAAGCCACTCCGGCTGTTTATTCTCTGGCATATCAGAATCTCCTTGTTATATATTTTGTTATGGATAAACAATTGGATAAACGATAACGATACTACAGCTGTATCTTTACGCTAAACGCTATCTGTTTATCGACTTTATACTCACCATGTTACTCTTTCAAAGTTTTCCTTCCTGATCGGAATAAATTTTGCATGTACACATACAATTCCACTATACATTTCCTCGTTTTAAAAAGCAAGAACAAAAGTAAAAAGCCCTGCCATCGTGCATATCTGCCGGATATCCGGTCGCACAATGACAAGACTTTTTTTGCAAGTTTATTCTACTAAAAACACATTTTGATGATGATCATCAAAGAAATCATAAACATCTGACTTTCTGATCTTGTTAAAACAGATCCTTGATTCTAATTTTTCTTTTTCTTTCTCTTTACTGCTGCAATGATTGCCTGCAATACGATGAAGAAACAGAGCAATGCAGATAGTGTGATTCGTACCCACCAGCTTGAAAGAGTACCTTGTGTTGTGATCAGACTTGAAATAGTACCATTGATCAATACACCAAAGAGTGTACCGATTACGGTTCCGACACCACCACTCAAGAGCGTACCACCGATTACAGCTGATGCGATCGCATCCATTTCAAGACCTTTTGCCTGCTCTACGAAACCGGCACAACTGTTCAGACAGAAGAGGAAACCGCCAAGACCGGCTAAGAAACCGTCCAGTACATAAGCTTTCATCTTTGTTCTCTTTACATTCAAGCCCATCATAACCGCACTTTGCTGATTGCCACCGATCGCATACAGGTTACGACCAAACTTGGTAAACTTAAGCATGATCGTGATCAAAATGACAACTCCAAGTGCAATGATCACAGTTGGATAAATATATGCCGGAATAAACATTCCTCGTCTGTTATAAGTACCAAACGGAAGATTGATACGGTAGTTTGCCCATGCTAAGAAAGTTTTGTTCTTAATGGCGATCATGTCGGTACTGATAACGGCTGTTAAACCTCGCCCGAAGAACATACCTGCCAACGTTACAATGAATGGCTGAATCTCCAGATATGTTACTAAGTAACCCTGAACGACACCAAAGAGAATACCGATCAGTAATGAGATCACAACGGCTGAGATTGCACTCATGCCTTTGTTTTCCATTGCATATGCGGCTGACATACAAACCAATGCGGTAACAGAACCAACCGAGATATCGATTCCACCGGTGATCATGACTAATGTCATACCACAACCTATAACGATCAGGCCAGCATTCGAAATGAACAGGTTCATAAACATCTGGGGTTTTGCAAAACCTTTGTCTTCAAAAATTATCATTCCTGCGATGTACATTACTGCGAATAACACGATTGTAATCATCAACAGGAATGTACTACTATTAATTTTTCTTTTAGCTTTTTTCTTTTCCATATTAATGACCACCTTCCATCGCTTTATTGTTCTTTAAAGCTCTTTTTTTCTTCCACTCATCTACAGATCTTCTAAATACAGGACTCTGGATCACCACGATAATGATAACGACAACTGCCTTGTATACAGGAAGCTGATCGGCTGATACATTCATTGCATAAAGTGTTGTTGTCAATGCCTGAATCGTATAAGCACCGATAACAGAACCCATGATGCTGAATTTACCACCACTTAAAACGTTACCACCAAGAGCAACTGCAAGGATCGCATCCATTTCTAAGTTCAGACCAATGTTATTTGCATCTGCTGAGTAGATACGGCTTGAAGCAACAATCCCGGCAATACCTGATAAGATTCCACAGATCACATAAGTTAAAAACTTGATCATTGTAGAATTCAGACCAACCAGTCTGGATGCGGAACCGTTAATACCTACGCTTTCGATATAAAGACCAAGTGCTGTCTTTTTCAAAACCAGATTGACAATTATGATCGCTGCTATTGCGAAGAAAATCGGTGTTGGTACAGGACATTTACCGATATATCCACCCATTACTTTGAAAGAACCTACACGTACATATGTAATCTGACCTTTTGTAATAAGCTGTGCAATACCACGACCGGCTGTAAACAAAATCAACGTCGCGACCATAGGCTGTATGCCAAGATTTGCTACGAGAAATCCGTTAAATGCTCCACAAATGGCTGCTACGATAATTGCTGCGATAATTGCAAGTGCCATGGAATTCATCAACTCATTGGTTGATACCTGACCACCGGATAAGATCTGACAACAAACTGCTGCGGCCACCGCCATAACTGCACCAACACTGATATCCTGACCACCGGATGCTGCTGTTACCAGTGTCATACCAATGGCTACGATAACCAACTCTGACGCACGGTTTACAACATCGACAAGATATCCGTAAAGAACACCGTTTTTAATAGATACTGCAAAAAAGTTTGGTGTCTTAATTACATTTACTAAAAGTACAACAAGCAAGCAGACGATTGGTAAAAAAAGACGGTGCTGCGTGATTGCTTTCCAGTTAAAACTTTTCTTTTCATTACTCATTGTTCTTGTCACCTCCTGCTATGGTCTCCATGATCTTCTCCTGTGTAAGATCATCACCCTTGATCTCACCGACTTTCTTACCATCACGGAGAACTGCCATTCTACTGCAGGTACGAAGCATTTCTTCTACTTCGGACGAAATAAAGGCGATTGACTTACCTTCATCGGCCAGTCTCAGAACTAATTTCTGAATCTCTGTTTTCGTACCGATATCAATACCTCTGGTTGGTTCATCTAAGATCAAAAATCTTGGATTTGTAAGCAGCCAGCGTCCAAGAATAACTTTCTGCTGATTACCACCTGAAAGACTCTTGATCGGTGTTTCCATACTTGCTGTCTTGATTTGCAATAGATTAATAAAGTTAGTAGCGGCATCTTCCATCTCTTTACGCTTCATTGGTTTAAACATTCCACGTTTTGCCTGCAATGCGATAATAATGTTTTCACGTACTGACAGGTCTGCAAGAATACCGTCTTTCTTTCTATCCTCAGGTAAATATGCCATTCCTGCTTTCATTGCATCTAATGGAGCATTTATCTTTACTTTTTTGCCAAAGACTTTCACTTCACCGGTATCTGCCTTGTCAGCTCCATAAATCGCTCTTACAAGTTCAGAACGTCCGGAGCCAAGAAGACCGGTAAGACCAACCACTTCACCTTTGTTAAATGTAATATCAAAAGGTTTGATCGATCCATGATGTGATACACCAACGGCTTCAATAACAGGATCTCCTTCTTTTACCTCTCCACTTCTTTCACTCTTAATATCTGCAAGGTCATCAAAATCTTTACCCATCATTTTCGCTACTAACTGAACTCTTGGTAAGTTCTCTACATCATATTCGCCAACAAGCTCACCGTTTCTTAATACTGTGATCTTGTCACAGACTTCATAAACCTGTTCCAAAAAGTGAGTTACAAAAATAATACCTACACCTTTTGCTTTTAATTTTTTCATCAGGGCGAACAGCTTCTCTACTTCTTCTTCATCCAATGATGAAGTCGGTTCATCTAAGATCAATACTTTACACTCCATATCTACTGCTCTTGCAATTGCGATCATCTGCTGAATAGCGATCGAACATTCATCAAGCAATGTAGTCGGAGCAACATCAATATCTAAAGATTCCAGTAAAACTTTTGATCTGGAATTCATTTCTTTCCAGTTGATCATGCCAAGCTTTTTAGGTTCCCGGCCAATAAACAAGTTCTCTGCAACTGTAAGGTTCGGACATAAGTTTACTTCCTGGTACACAGTGCTAATACCATTGTTCTGGGCATCCTGTGGTGATTTGTTCACCATTGCCTTTCCATCCATGATGATCTCACCTGCATCGAAAGGATAGATACCTGTTAATACTTTGATCAGCGTTGACTTTCCGGCTCCATTCTCTCCCATCAAAGCATGAATATCGCCTTCGCATAGCTTAAAGTCAACATTAGATAATGCTTTTACACCTGGGAATGTCTTAGTGATGCCTTTCATCGTCAAAATTGTTTTCTGAGCCATTTGCATTCCACCTACTTTCTAAAAATGTGTAAAACCAGTGTTCTCACCGATTTCTCATTCCTTCCTGTACCGATTTCTTTGATTGAAAAAGGTATAAAAATAGCGCAATACAGCTTTTATGTTACTTTCTATATTGCGCTATTTCTTAAACACTTGTAGCGTTTTCTTTTATAAAACCTCTTTTAGTATGCACGTTTTGAAATCACATCATCTGTTACTACAGTAACATCATAATCTTTTCCATCTGCTGAAATCTTAGCAACATCTTTTACTGCTGCGAAAACTTCTTCGTCTACATACTGTTTCTTATCCGGCTCTTTGCCTGCTTCTAATGATTTGATGATCTCTTCTACACGAGGACCATGTAATGGGTTACACTCTGTGTCTAAGATGATCTTGCCATCTTTTACATCTGTTAAACCTGTCTTTGTAGAGTCGAATGACATTACAAGGATATCATCTTTACCTGTACCGACTTTCTTACCTGCTGCTGTGATCGCATCAATTGCACCGAATGCTTCGTTATCGTTCTCGCAGTAAACTACGTCGATATCATCACCATGTTTCTTTAAAAGTGATTCCATAACTTCCTGGCCTTTTGCCTGTGTGAATTCACCTGTTTCTTTTGCAAGTAATGTCCAGTTCTTGTTTTCTTTGCAAGCTGCTTCAAGACCTTTTGTACGTCCGATCTGAGCAGAAGCACCGATTGTACCCTGGATATCTACGATGTTGATCTTCTCGTCTCCACGTCCTGTTGCTTCTAAGTAAGCTTTTAACCAAGCTGCTGCTTTCTTACCTTCAAGTTCGAAGTTTGAACCTACCCAAGCTGTGTATAAGCTGTCATCTGATACCTTAACCATACGGTCTACGATAATTACAGGAATTCCTGCATCTTTAGCTTCTTTTAATACTGTATCCCAACCGGTTTCTGTTACAGGAGCTAATACAATGTAGTCAACTTCCTGCTGGATGAAGTTTCTGATCGCTTTGATCTGATTTTCCTGTTTCTGCTGAGCATCATCAAAGATTAATGTGTAGCCATTCTCTTCGCTGAATGTCTCTTTCATTGATGTAGAGTTTGCTGTACGCCAGTCTGACTCAGCACCTACCTGTGAAAAACCTACTGTAATGTTACCGCTCTTTGAGCTGTCATCTGCTTTCTTTGCATCTTTTGATCCGTTTGATGATCCACAAGCTGTCAAAGAGAAAAGCATACAAGTTGCTAATAATACTGAACATAAAATTTTCTTAATCTTCATACTATTTTCCTCCTCAATTTCTTGAATAGTTTTGGTTACCCGCTACAATTATTATTATAGATTTTCTTGTTGAATTTACCATAAAGAAAATTATGAAAAAAGTTTATTATTTTATCAGTATTTTTTATTTTTTATATTTTTTTATCCAAGAAGTTGAATTTTTTTGGAATTCTTACACGAATCCGCGTTCCTTCACCATATTTCGACCAGATATCAATACCATATCCGGCACCAAAATATAAAACAAGCCGTCCCTGGACTGCTGCCAACCCAAAACCCACATTATTATTCTGCTTCAATCCTTCTTTCACTTCCTGTAAGCGTTCCTCTTTCATTCCGATCCCATCATCAAGCACCTGAATGATAATATCATCTCCCGCATCGTCAAATGTGATCGTAATCTTGCTCTGACCTCTCTTTTCCTTAACACCATGGTAGAGTGCATTTTCCACCAACGGCTGTAATGTCAGCTTCGGCAGACTGATCATTTCAAACTCTTCCGGAAGATTGATCGAATATTCTAAGATATCACTATAACGGATCTGTTGGATTTCAAGATAGCTCTTCGTATGTAACACTTCATCAAATAGAGAAATAACATCCTCACCTTTTGATAAGGCGGTCCGAAAAAACATAGAAAGATGGGTCAGCATTTCAATTGCTTCATCATGCATATCAGCTTCTACCATCCATACAATCGTATCTAGTGTATTATATAAGAAGTGAGGACTTACCTGCGCCTGTAATAACTCTAGCTGTGTCATATGCTGTTTTCTTTCTTCCTCCTTGACATTTTCAAGTAATGTCTGGATACGTCGTGCCATTTTCTGAATACCCTGATCCAGATTTTTCACCTCAATCACATTTGTTTCAACCGGCAGGATTTCAAAATTACCATGTCCGACTTTTCGTACATTTTCGCTCAGGCAGCTGATCGGATGTGTAATCTCTTTTGCAAGCCGAAATGACTTTCTGACCATCCATGCTACAATCAAAGCTACGATTACACCGAGTATCGATCCTACTATCATTATCCGAATAAACATATTATCCTCAACCTGCTTTAAATATCCGGCCTCATAATAGATATAGTCTCCCATCGCACTTTGTATCAGCTCAGTCAGAACATAGACGTTACTGGTCAGTTGCTGCTGTCTGGAATCATAACTTTCTGTCTTGGACAGGACACGCATACGCTTTTTCAAATTCTTGCAATTTGCAATCACACGATCAATCGCTTCTTTGCTTTCTTTGCGAACTGTCGTTTCCCGTAACTCTTGTGCTACACTGATCGCCACATTAACATCCTGAATCGGCAATGTCTTCTGATCTACACTTCCTACGCAGTAATGATACATTTTCAGGTCCATATTTTCCTTAAAACTCAGACTAAACTTACTGCTAAGGTTCATATTGTGTGTGATCACAGAATAATTTCCAATATAAATACATAAGAAAAAGAATACCAGCAGTATACAGAATACTAATGAAAGTGCAAGACTCCATATTAAATATTGCATTTTTGTATTTAAGCTAAGTTCTTCGTATTTTACTCTTCTTTTTTTCACTTGGCTGCCCCCTGATTACGATATTCACTTGGTGTACATCTCTGTGTTTTCTTAAACAAAAAGCTAAAATAATGAGAATCTTTATAGCCAACCTCTAAAGCAATCTCACCGGAACGCTTGTCTGTGCATCGAAGCAGCTCTTTTGCTTTATTCATTCTAAGTCCTGTCAGATATTCAATAAATGTCTGGCCCATTTTCTGACTAAACATCGCACTAAAATGGTTTGCACTAACATTTGCCACACAGGCAACGGTGTTCAGCGTCATGTTTTCATCAGAAAAATTTTCTTCCATATATTGTACTGCACTTTGTAATACATTCTGGTATTTACCACGGCTTTTCTCTTCTCTAAGCTCGATCGCTTTTTGCAACGCTTTCTTAATGCTTTCTTCGATCACCGACAGATCTGCCACCTGATTCATACCTGACGCTTCTAATAAAGAATTGTCGATCACATCTTTTTCATATCCCAGTTTCTGTAAAAAAGACACAATGCAAAAATGAATATTCAGCAAAATGTATTGACGAAACATTTTCGACTTTAATGCAGATTCTCCAACCATCTGTATATAATTCTTTACAAAGCTGTCCGTTTCATCCTCCAATGCATTGCACAAAAAGTTCTGAAAAATTGTAGGATTGACTACGTTAGTATCGACAGCAACTAAATCTTTTAATTCATTTTCCTCCGTATTATTTTCCAGAACCATATCAGAAGATATAACATGGGAATATCCAAAATAACGATATGCAAATATCTGCATTCCTTTCTCATAGCAATCAGGAAGCTGGCTTAATCGTTCTACGGGTTCTGAGGCACAAACGATCCACTCTAATCCACACTCATCCTTTTCCATGATCTTTTGCAAAGTTTCCACACAATTCTTTGTTTTTCTCTGCATTGTATCATACTCACCGGTCAGCAACACAACATAGCTAAACATCTGGTTGCGGAACATATATGTATTGGCTTCTACTTGCAATACATCATCAATCTGCTTTTGTACATCCGCTGCTTTCTGTGAATATCCCTGATCTACAGAATCAGAATCCTTGCTTGCCGCAAGAGAAAAGAACACAAGATTATAACTTTCAGCTGTAATATCAATTGAAAGCTGCTCTGCTTTTTCATAAATTTTCTGAAGATCCGTATGTTTCGTGACCAGCATTTCAAAGAAGTCTCTGCGTGAATTATTCTCATATTCTTTCATCTCACGCTCAAATTTTTTATAATAATCCTGTTGTCTGTCTTTCTCTTCAAAATCTTTCTGAATCTTTTTTAATACCTTCTCAAAATCCGCTCTTGCAATTGGCTTCAGCAAATAATCATCTACACCGATTGCAATCGCTTTACGTGCGTATTCAAAATCATCATATCCACTAACAATCACTATACGGATATTCGGAAATTCTTTTTTCACAATACTGCTTAATGTCAGTCCATCCATAAAAGGCATCTTAATATCTGTGATCAGGACATCCGGTTTGCTTTTACGAATCATAGGCAAGGCGATCTCACCATCTTTCGCCTTGCCTACTAACTCAAATCCATATTCTTTCCAGGGAATCATTCTTTCTAATGCTTCCCTGATCACAATTTCATCTTCAATCAAAAAAACTTTAATCATCTTACCATGCTCCTATCTTATAACCTGCCGGTTATTCGATGGCGATAAACTTATCTGTCTCTCCTCTAAGATCCGCAGTAATCTCCTGATTGACGATCATTTCTTTGTTGACACTACCCATCTCGTCTACCAGATCAGCTGCACTGCGTGCAGCATTTGATACTCCGGTCGAACTTTCTGCTATGATACGGGAAATGTTTTCCATTGAAGTTCCCATCTTCTCCATCTCTGTCTTGAGATTATCTGACTTTTCAGAGAAACCATTCATCTTATCATTGATGTATTTTGCGTCCGTCTGATACTGACGGCTTGCTGTTACAAATGATTCATAATCCGGCAGAATTCTTGTATTTGTATATTCTACCATATTGTTGGCGTTATTGGCTAATTCATTTACAGCTTCGATTACCATTTGATTGATTTCCTGAATCTGACCAACTGTACTTTTAGTAGACTCTGCAAGCTGACGGATCTCATCTGCTACTACTGCAAAACCTCTGCCCGCTTCTCCGGCTCTTGCAGCTTCAATTGATGCATTTAATGCAAGCAGGTTTGTTTTGCCTGAGATCTTTAAGATCTGATCTGTCAGATCGTTGACCTGTGATACATTTTTGCTATTTTCAATTGCCTGCGTCAACTTTTCTGTAATCCCTTTGATCATTCCATCGGTGTCTACTTTATTTGTAACAGCATTTGTCTCCAATGCAGTCGCTCTTTCTGCCATCTCAACAGAATAACCATTCAGGTTATCGGAAGTATCTGCCATTTCAGCAACATCTCCCTGAATCTCACCGGTTGCATCAGACATACTCCCTACATTTGAGTTGACTTCTTCCATCGTAGCCGACAACTCTTCCATTGACGCAGAAATATCACATAAATTTTCGTTTACATGTCCGGAACTTTCTGCCACATTATCCACTACCGTATTCATCTTTTGCGTATTATGAATAATATTGGTCATAACATTTTGTAATGTTTCAATAAAGATATTGATTCCTTTTGCAAGCTGACCAATCTCATCCTCTGATTTTTCTGTCAGTCGAACCGTCAGATCACCTTTCTCCTGCTGAATACCTTCTACAACTCTGTTAAGCTGTGTATGTGCATGTACCAGCGGCGTCACAATCGTACGGTTACAAATGATTACGGCAACTCCTAAAATAACAGCAATAATCGCCAACATAACTATTGCAATTGCAACAGAGCTATAATAGCTTGCTTTTTGTGCACTGACACCGGAATCAACACTTTCCTTGCTCTGGTCACGTAACTGTGCCAAAATATCGCACATCTCGTCTGACATTGTTGTAAGCTCTCCATTTGTCATACGGATTGCACCTTCATTGTTTCCACTTTTACTCATGCTGATTGACATTTCATAGTTGTCAAGATAGGAAACCAGCTTCTTTTGGAAATCCTGATATAATTTTACTGCCTTATCTTCTGTCAGTGAATCTTCCAATGCTTTACTGTACTTGTTTACACTTTTCTTAGATGCCTCCATCGACTTTTCAATCGTATTCTGCCCATCTTCTTCTGCAAGACAATGTTGCAGCATCATTTTTTGCAGCATCGTAAATTCCTGTGATAACGAGTCAACTTCCATTATGTTTTCTAAATAGGTATCAGAGATCTTTTTACTTGACTGCTGTACGCGTCCGAGACTGCCAATACTGATAAAGCATGAAACAATACCAAGCACAGCGATGCCAAAGATCGGAACAAGAATCTTTACACGTACACTATGACTCATCTTTGTCTTAAATTTTGATGATACATTTCCCTTTTGTACCTTTTTCGGTGCTTTAACCTTTTGTACTGTATTTATCGATGCTTTTTCTTTTTTTACATTCTCTTTTTTGTTTGAAAAAATAATCTTATCTCTTTTTTTCATACGATATCTCCATTTCCTGACAGACAAACTGTAATAATCACTTGCAAAACACTTCCTGTAAAAGCTTTGTAACAATCTGCTGTCATTCTGTTTTCCTTTTTCATATAAGTGCTTTTTCTATCTTCTTTTTACAGTATAACATTTTCATAGATAGGAAATGGTTGTTTTTTTATCTGAATTGTTAGTTTTTTTACGATGAATGTGTCGAAAAATGGTATTTTTCGTCTTTATAGACGCTAAATTCACCCAAAAAATTATAGGCTTGCAATGTGTGACCGATGCAAAGCATCTGCATTTTGGGGTGGTCTGTTCACAAAAATAAGGAGACAAAAAAGATTCCTCTTTTGTCTCCTTATGATTCGGTTTTGAATTTGAGTTTTTAAGTTTTTTGTTTGAATTTTATTTTACATTTTAATTTGCGTTTGCATTCTTGATTTTTAAGTTTTTTGAAGACTGCATTTCCGGTTTAACATATTGATCTTAAACTTTTTGTTTGAAATTCCTGCCTTCTTTTTCGTTATTTCGTGACCTTAGTTCTGTCCATAATAAGCATTTGCTCCATGTTTACGATAGAAATGCTTATCACGAATGCTATCCGGTGCCGGAAGCACTTTTGGATTGATCAGTTCGGTCTTTGTAGCCATCTTAGCAACTTCTTCCAGTACAACCGCATTATGCACAGCTTCTGCTGCATCCTTACCCCATGTAAATGGTCCGTGGTTCTTACAAAGAACGCCCGGTGTATGCATTGGATTTAACTTTCTTTCTTCAAAAGTCTCAACGATAACAAGTCCGGTGTTTTTCTCATAAGCAGAATCAATCTCTTCCGGTGTCAGGCTTCTTGCGCAAGGAATCTCACCAAAGAAATAATCTGCGTGTGTTGTTCCATATAAAGGAATCGAACGTCCTGCCTGTGCCCATGAGGTTGCTTCCGGTGAATGCGTATGCACAACGCCCCCGATCTCAGGATATTTCTTATATAATACCAAATGCGTCGGTGTATCAGAAGATGGTTTGTAGTCTCCTTCAATCTTATTACCCTCTAAGTCCATTACAACCATATCCTCCGGTTTTAATTTATCATAATCCACACCGCTTGGCTTAATTACAAAATATCCGCTTTCTCTGTCAATACCGCTGACATTGCCCCATGTATATGTGATAAGCCCTCTCTTTGGCAGTTCCATATTGGCTTCATATACCTGTTTTTTTAATTCTTCTAACATGCTTGTCATTCCTCCTTGTAACGTTTCATTTCTCTCTACAAACGATTGATCGGTTTATCAAAAACAATAAATCCGTGTATTCTTCTTTTGATCCGATCCATTCCATCATGAATCATTGTATTTTTTGATTCATTCTCAAAAATGCATTTTCATGCCTACAGATTTTCTACGGCTGCTCTTTCCACAGCAAGTCCTTTATTATAACGTACTAAGAAATCATCAAAGCCTTTTACATCTTCTGCATCCGGCTCTAATGTTGTTCCGCTCTGTCCGACAAATACTTTGTTGCTCAGATAATCTGCTAATGATTCGTTATCTTTATTTACAGCAAGATATTGTGCTAATACGGCAATGCCCCATGCACCGCCTTCACTTGCCGTATCCATAACGGTTACCGGTGTATCCATAGCTGCTGCCATGATTTTCTGACCTGCTACCGGCACAGTAAAGAAACCGCCATGTCCGTAAATCTTGTCTACCGGAACTTTCTCTTCTTTCAGAAGGATATCCAGTCCGTTCTTTAATGCACCTAATGCCGTAAACAAATGTACTCTCATAAAGTTTGCAAGGCTCACATTGTCATTTGCATGTCTGACAAATAACGGGCGGCCTTCATCGAATCCGGTAATGCTTTCTCCTGAGAAATAGTTATATGCCAAAAGTCCGCCACAATCCGGCTCGCCTTTTAATGCAACCTGGAAAAGCACTTTGAACAGTTCTGTCATATCTACTTCCATACCCATTGCCTCTGCAAATTCCTTGAAAAGATTTACCCATGTATTGATATCAGAAGTACAGTTATTACAATGTACCATGGCAACCAGATCACCAACCGGCGTTGTCACAAGATCGATCTCTGTATGAAGTTTCTTTAACTCTTCTTCCATAACGATCATCGCAAAGACAGAAGTACCTGCCGATACATTTCCGGTACGGACTTTTACGCTGTTTGTCGCTACCATTCCGGTTCCGGCATCGCCTTCCGGCGGACACATTGGTGCACCGGCTTCTAATGTACCTGTCGGATCAAGCATCTTAGCGCCTTCGGCTGTCAAGGTGCCCGCTTCCTGACCTGCAACCAGAGATTTCGGAAGAATGTCTTTTAACTTCCAGTCAAAATGATATGGTTCTACTAAACGATCAAATTTCGCAATTTTATCTTCATCATAATCTTTTGTCTTACAATCAATCGGAAACATACCGGAAGCATCACCCACTCCAAGTACTTTCTGACCGGTAAGCTGCCAGTGGATATATCCTGCAAGTGTTGTAAAGAATGTAATATCTTTTACGTGGTCTTCTTTCTTTAAGATTGCCTGATACAAATGAGAAATACTGTAACGCTCCGGTACATTGACCTGAAACTCCTTTGTCAGCTTTGCTGCCGCCTCTTCTGTCATTGTATTACGCCATGTTCTAAATGGTACAAGCAATTCATCTTTCTTATTAAATGCCATATAACCATGCATCATTGCACTAATACCGATTGAAGCAACCTTCTTTAATGGCAGGTCATATTTCTCTTTTACATCCTTTGCTACTGCTGCATAACATGCCTGTAATCCTGAATGGATCGCATCCAGGCTGTATGTCCAGATACCATCAACTAACTGGTTCTCCCAATGAAAGCCTCCGACAGCCAATGTTTCACAATTCTCATCCACCAAAACAGCCTTAATACGCGTAGAACCAAATTCAATACCAAGTGCTGCCTTTCCGTTCATAATACTTTCTTTTGCGTTCATCGTAAAATCCCTCCATTTCTTTTATTTCCCTGATCATGCTTCCTGCCATCCGGCTTTTTATCATGATCCTTATCTCTTCCTGCAAACTTTTCCATCCTTGCAAATCATCTGATACTACTATGTTACAACGTGTCCGCTTGTATTTACAAGTTGTTTTTTTCTCCTTTTTGTTTAATATTTTATGCCCAAAAGCTTTCTTTTGTATTTTTAGGCAAAAACATGCCGGAAAAGATATTGTAGCACATTTTATCCAAACTTACATATATATGTGTTAATACGATTTTTATGCTTCATACGATCATTTCGCAGAGCATATAAGAAAGGACTTTCAATATGAGAAACATGAACCAAAGACCAAACTGTGATGCATGCTCAAGCCAGTATAATGATCCTCTTCGCGGTATGCCTCTTGCCATGGCATATGTCCCATGGCAGACATGGTGCAAAACCTATGATCCGCAAAAAGGATTAAGCTGTGGAACGATTTTCCCACCTTTGAACCTGCCATTTTACGGATGTATTCCGAGAGGATGCAACCAGCGAGGAGGTGCCTTATGACAAACGAACAGCATCATCTTTTAATGTATATTGATCAGATCAGCTTTGCTTTGGATGATACAGTGCTTTTCCTTGATACACATCCTTGTGACACGGAAGCACTTGCTTATTATCAGGAATTAAAAGAGGAGCGGAAGATGGCAATGGAAAAATACGCTTCCAAATTCGGTCCATTGCAAAATGATAATGTAAAATGTGGCTGCTCCTGGAGCTGGGTTGAAACTCCGTGGCCTTGGGAATTAGAAGGGAGGGATTGCTAATGTGGAATTATGAAAAGAGATTACAATATCCTGTGCATATTACACGCACCAATGCAAAAGCAGCACAGATAATAATGAGCCAATACGGTGGTCCTGACGGTGAAGCCAGTGCATCCATGCGTTATCTGACCCAGCGTTATTCAATGGAAAACCGGGCTGTCATTGGCACATTGACCGATATAGGGATATCCGTTATGATAGCGACCACTATCTTAACACATATAAAATGCATTATCTTGATGCATAATACATATAAAATAGAGTTTTTCACGAATTTGGATTCGGACAAAACGGTAATAATTTTGCCGTTTTAGATTGCATTTTTTGGTTTTTCATGTCGATTAGTGTTATTTTTTGCAAAAAGTGGCGGTTTCCCGCCACTTTTTATTTGCTGTTTCTATCAACAAACTCTGTTTCCAATATCTCCGTCCGAAAATTCGCTCCGTTTCCGGTAGAGTGGATCCTAAGCTGTATGCCAAAAGGCAGCGATTTTAGCCATACCACAAGACGGTTACAGCCTCGTTCTTCTTCCCGGTACACAACGATTTCTTCGAGAATTTCGCGATACAGCATCTCATTTTGATCACCATCACCAAAGCTAAGAATTTCGTCCAATGCTTTTTCCAACAGGTCTGTCTTCTCTTGATCTATTCTGTAAAGTTCCTGCTTTTGTCTGCTTTGCGAAATAAGCTCCTGCAAATGTGTAATCTCTTTATCATACCACTGTATCTGCCTATATAAGTCATCTTTCGATAGCTTATCATCCAGCATCATATCAAATGCTTTTCGTTTTTTTGCTTCTATGGCACCAATTTTTTGTGTTATCTTATCCATGTCGATCAATAATTCTGATGTATATCTTACTTTTCTGACATTTTCTAATATCTCTTCTCGTATTCGCTCTTTGTCTTTCTGATCGCAAAGCAGATCATTACAATATTTCATACAGCTAAACAATGCACGTTCATTGATACTGCGATTTGAACAGCCTATTTGCTGCCCTTCGAGAATCTTTGCTCCTCCATGGCGTGATTTTTGAAAACACCACCATGCACGATATGTTCCAGACTGTAGCTTTCTCGTTCGGCTGATAAAGCGGCTGCCACACTCACCGCAACGAATTTTTCCGCTGCACCAGTAACGATTGCTATGTCTTTCCTTCGAACGATACAAAGAAGAACGTCTTGCCAACTCTTCCTGTGTGCGATTCCACAACTCCCTGGCAATGATCCCCTCATGATGATTTTTTATGTAAATTTTTTCTTCCTGACCGCGATTATATTTCTTCTTGTGCGTCAGATAATCCGGAGTAAATGTCTTTTTCTGACACAGATCTCCAACATATTTTTCATTATGTAAAATCCGCAAAATGACAGTACCCGACCACTCTTCCATACGTTTTGGGAAAATACCTTCTTCGTGTAATTCTCTTGCAATCGCAAATGCACCTTTTCCCTCATTCGTATATTTATGAAAAATGGATTTTACGATCAATGCCTCTTCTTCCTGAATGGATAATATACCATTTTTTACTGTATAGCCCAGCATATCTCTGCCGAAAACAACGCCCTGCTCCATGCGCCTTTTCTGTCCCCATTTCACACGCTCGGAAGTCTTGCGGCTTTCCTCCTGTGCCAGACTTGCCATGATCGTCAAACGCAATTCACCATCCTGATCGCGTGTATCGATATGGTCGATCGTAAAAACAATGCCAACACCTGCTTCTTTCAGCTTTCGTGTATACGCAAGTGTATCTACTGTATTTCTTGCAAAACGAGACACCTCTTTTGTTAAGATCAGGTTAAATCTCCCTTGCAATGCATCTTCGATCATTTGCTGAAAACCGATTCTGTTACGAATCTGCGTTCCGCTGATTCCTTCGTCATAATAGATTTTGGTCAATTGCATATTTTGTTTTGCATTGATATATTGTGCAAAGTAACTTCTCTGGCTTTCGAGTGAATGCATCTGATCCTCTTTTTCTGTAGATACTCTGGCATAAGCAGCCACACGTAAAGGTGTCTGATACTCCAATCACATCACCTCATTTTGCAAAAGGATATTTAATTGGCTGTCAGATATCATTTTTTTGTCATACAGTTGCTTATAAATGCCTCGTTTTAATACCTTTTCAAAGGATTTCTTGGTGTCAAAAGGAATACGCTCGTTTCCCCGGTCATCTATTGTCTTCATACTATGTTCTTCATTCATAACAACTCTACTCTCCATTTTTATGATCAGACGTGATCGAATGCTTTAAAGGTGGTTGTTTTAATATACAACAAGCGCCTGCTTTTTATGTCATTTTCAGAGAGATCATATCATGGATTTTGCTTCAGATTCACGATTCTATTCTTGTAAAGCTGTTCCTACAAAGTCATTCTTATAAAACTTTTCATTCTGCTTTATAAAAATAATCAGCTCATTTGTTTGCTAAATACAAACAAATGCCAGCCTTACTATTGCTTTTTGTTTTTAAAAAATTATTTTACACGAGAAATCCTATTTTTTGTCCTTATAATTGTCATAAAATGTAATTATCGGCAATTATTTCTCCAGAGTTTTATATCACGATTCATTGATAAATTGTCGATAAAAGTTTACTATCAATATATATAATTTATGATTACAGCTTTGAGGAGAATACTATGGAAAGTAAAGCTAACACAAAACAGAAAGATAATATGCAGGAAAATAACCAATTTAATAACGATAAAATCTATAAAAACATTAAACTTCCTTTAAAATCACTTGCTCTTTTTATTTTTATTATGTCATTCGCAATTGATAAATTATACAGTTGTGCCTATCATGTTAATGATGCACCGGCACAAGTAAGTGCCGCACCGGTCGTTCCTACGTCAAGTCCATTTATAGATGCAAATACCTGTACACTTGTTACATATGACAAGATCCAGACCGGTTCATTTGCCGGCTCCTATGTATTATTAGATACTGTTATCGGTAATATCAAAGACAATAAACTAATCGAATCTGTCTCCTTCGATGCCTATTACAAAACCCAAAATGGGTATTTTAAAGATGAAGATATTTTAATTGATTATTCCGAACAACCGAAATTCAAAAAGATACGCAATTTAAAAAACGGAATAACTATACGATCTTGTTTATATGTAGAAAACGACAATTCATTTGGTGATGAGATCGCATCGTATAAAGTTTTAAAAAAGAAGAGACTAGATATCCATAAATTAAAAACAATAGCTAAAAAGCGTCTTAAATGATACAGGTCAGAAAGTAATCTGACAGATTATCCTTCTGACCTGTATATCATTTCCGGTTAGCATGAAACACTATTTTATTCTGTTTAATAATTTCATCAAACGCAATAAAGACAGTATTTATCAACGTAATACCTGCTAACCTATTTTAATAAAAATACCCATTCGTTACATTACTCTGGTCAGCACCTTTAAATTTTGCTTTGAATTTTTTCTTGCCTGCCAATTTGATCGTTGCTGTGTATTTTCCGCCTGCTCTGCTCCAGCCCTCTCCCGGTGCAGACATATAAAGTTTTTTAAACGTAAGTTTTGCCGTATTGTTACCGGTTACTTTGTAAGTTCCGTAGTCCTTATTCCTCCAGCCCTTTAAAACGACGGTACCATTTTTCTTGAATTGGAATGTATACTTTGAGCTATATGCCATAATAGGATCATCTACCTTGTTTGACCATTTCTTTGCAATCAGCAATTTCTTTGTCTGCGACTTAGATGCTGCATTTGCCGGGACAGGCAGAAGCATTGCAACACATATCAACAGTAACATTCCAATCATTTTTTTACTTTTTTTCATAATAAGCTCCTTTCGTATTTGCATCATACAAATATATTATCCCTTAATTGTCACGTTCATTTTCAACTTCTTTTTCCGGTTCATAACAATTTTCTCACATTATCCCAATGCTGCAAGATCATCCATGATCGAACCATCACCATTCGCATCAAAATATTCATTTCCTTGTGCATCAAACCACTGCTTGTAGCCATTACCATTATGCTCATAGACATGGGTTCCATCGCTTTTTACATAAATGCGATTTGTAATATATGGATTACTTGGTCTGGTATGTTTATATGTCCATTCACTCGTTGCATAACAGCCCGGACATTTGCAATTTGTTATTGTGGTCGCGGTTGATCGCGCTTTCGCTCTCTTTTCTGCCGCTTGTTCCAACAAAACATCCCTACGGCTCATTCTTCTGTTGACAATATGTACATAACAAGGCTCATGCAGATTGTTGACGATCTGCTTTTTGGAATATTTGTCCGTATGATAACGGGAAATAGATGCATTTAAACTATAACCGTGTGCTGTTGTATAAATGCCATGCCAATAAGGTTTTCCATTCTCATCTGTCGCTTTTACGACACACCATGCATGATCGATCGTCTCGCACGATACATATTTTGTTTTCAAACCTACTGCACGTCCTATATCATATGCAATCTTTCCGCCATCTGCACAAACTCCGGCAAATTTACTATTATACAGTTTTTGAAACTGTCTGTTAAATTTCACTGAGCTGTCACAGTTAGAATAGATCCAACGTTGGTTCATTCGATAATGCGAACGGGAATGCACATATACTTCAAGGATCAATGCTTTTTTCTGCGAAGTCGTCAGCTTTTTATAAATATCTTCTTCCTTATATCTTTCATATTTTGCTGTTGTATGGTTTTCACCTTCAAAATCCGCACTACGTTCATAGAAAAACTGATACGTGTGTGATTTATTTGCCATATCACGTTGTTCCCATTGCTCTAACGATTTTTTCAACCCAGCATCCGGATTGGCAAGCAGAAGTTTTAATTCCTTTTTGATCTTATCCAGATAATTTGTCTCTGTTTTAAATGTAATAACCTGTGTTCTTCCATTTTCATAATAAACCTTTACAGCCTGCTTTTTCCCCATATCGGCACCGGATAGTACAAAAATATACTTATTATCGTTTGGAATCAAACGAACTTTGAAATTCTTATCTTTGCTGATCTTTTTTACCTTTTTAACAGGGCTTTTTGTCTGATGGATCTTGTTCTCCATCGTTGCCACAACTCGTACTGTCTTTGCTTTGTAAGGTTTCTTCGTCTTTGCATCTGCACATTGTGCCTGAAAGAGACCAAGCACAACCGCAAATAACACCACAACAAACGTTCCAATATGTTTTACCGCTCTTTTCATAAACATTCTCCTCCCTCCATAAAAAATATTTTCCCGATACCTTCTCAAAAGAACTCTCTTCTATCTGTTCTTTCCACTATTATTTGTTACCTTTCTCATAATTGCATCTTTATACAGTACAAATGAAATCTACTCCGAAACTTACATACATCCTAAAAGTCTGGTCTTTTATCTCCTGTTTCGAAGTATTGCTCCTTTTTTGATACCTACATATCCTCCAAGAATTCATCTGCGTCAAATTCCTCTAATGTTTTCTCTTCCTTTTTTGTCCGGGCAAGCTTCGAAAGCTTTGTATTTTGCATAAACTTTTCTGTATTAAACAAAACCAATACATCCGTAATATCCGAATACTCGCTTTGGATCGTGCCGATCGGTGTTTTTCCATATCGATAATCGATGAGGATAATATGGTCATAAGACTCTGTCAAAAACGGCACAAAACAGTTTGCGAAAGAATCTTTGATCAAAAGCAGTGTTTTCCCTGTCTTTGCCTTTGTTGTAATCTCCATTTGAAATGTATTCTTAGACAAAAAGACATCATAACGATTGAATCCTTTTTTTGCTGCTTTTGGGAAATACAACGTATCTGCTTTTACTTCTCCCTGATCCATGTTGATATGAATCTTCTGCGTATCTTTTGTATTATGGAACAAAACGACTTCGTCTTTTGGAACAGCGACATGTACTTTGTTATATGTTGTACCATAAAAATCATCAAAAACTTTTTCCTGCTGATAATGCTTAATCGGATACTCTTTTGCCTGACCGGTACGCTTTGCCCACTCCTGATATGCATAGAATGCACCAAGCGTCGTCCAATGATGATCGGTACGATAATAGATATATTCTTTTTGGTGCTTTTGCATCGTATCTTTCAGATTCAAAAGGATCTTCGGATCATTTAACCCTTTTTGAATCGAATCAAGTACATCTTTTGGCTCCTGTGCGCTGACATAGGACGGCAGATAATCAGACATTGCAAGCGTCTTAGACGGAACCATCATACAGCTTACATGTCTCTTTCCGTATTCTTTTTCCATATCATTTAGAAAAGAAGTCAGGGTATCAACATTCTCTTTTACCTGCTGTTTATCAAGCTGCTCTGTATCGTTTTTTTCAAGCAGATATCCTTTTTTGCCAATATAGACACCGTTAATGTCCTTTTTCCCAAGCTTTGTCTGAAGCGCAACGGCTGCATCTACCCAATGGTCACGCAGCGGAAACTGGTCATTCAGATAGTTTTCATATTCTGTCTGAAACGTCCCTTTTGTAAAATTCTTCTTCGTAAGCTTTGGTTTTTGCTGTAATTGTCTGTTTTCTAAATCAGAATATTTCTGATCAGGAAGAACAGTTATCGCAAGGCTGCCACTAAAAAGCATAATACAAAAGACAGCCACCATTATAATCTGTAATTTTTTCATTATGATAAAGCCTCCCTGTCAGAATCGAAAATAAAGAAACGGATTATATGACGAATTTACCAGCATCGCTACACAGCTAAGCAAAAGTACGATTACCAGTACGATTCGGCAGATTTCCCGTCGCATCGTTCCTTCCGGGAAGAAATACCGGTTACACCAGTCTTTTGACCATGATAAAGAACCAAAAAGTGCGATTAAAATCAGGATTCCATTCGATAAAAGCAAATAGAATGTCTGATCATTGATATATCCTGCTCCACCGTAAAAAAACATCGTCTTTATGTAACCGGCTGCATCTGTCATGTCCTGCCATGAAAAGAGACTCCAGCCAACCATTACCAGAAGCATGGTATAAAAATGTTGCAATATTGCCGGCAAAGCCTTTAAGACATTTTTCAAAAGAAACTTTTCTATTACAAGCAGGATGCCATAATAAACACCCCAAAGCACGAAATTGATGTACGCACCATGCCATAAACCGGTCAAAAACCATACGATCGCAAGATTTACGATCTGACGGACAATCCCTTTCCGATTACCACCCAATGGAATATAAACATATTCACGAAACCATGTTCCAAGAGAAATGTGCCAGCGTCGCCAGAATTCCGTAATGCTTTTTGATGCATATGGATAATTGAAGTTTTCCGGAAAAGAAAATCCAAACATCGCTCCGAGACCGATTGCCATATCCGAATAGCCTGAAAAGTCAAAATAAATCTGTAATGTAAAAGCAAGAACACCAAGCCATGCTGTCGCTGTTGTGAGTGAACCCGTTTTCATTGCCGCAATCTGCTGCCAGAGCATTCCGATCTGGTTTGCGATCAATACTTTTTTGCCAAGACCGATCATAAAGCGAAAAATACCCTGACTAAACAAAGAAACCGTTTCTTTTCTCTGATCCAACTGCTTTGCCACATCTTTGTAACGGATGATCGGTCCTGCGATCAACTGCGGGAACAAAGAAACATAGGCTCCAAAAGTGATAAGATTTTTCTGTACTTTCGCATCACCACGATATACGTCGATCGTATAAGACATTGTCTGGAATGTATAGAAAGAAATTCCAATCGGTAACGGCAAATGTAACTGACCGGTTTTAATTCCCGTAACCTGATGAAGAATTTGCAAAAAGAAATCCGCATATTTGAAAAATCCTAAAAGCGAAAGATTGATCACAGCAGAACAACATACTGCTGCTATTGCACCTTTCTTTTTTTGATTCGCTTTACAATAGGCTACCGCCTGCCCTGCCACATAGTCTACAGTCGTAGAAAAAAGGATCAAAATAACATAAACCGGTTCTCCCCATGCATAGAAAACAAGGCTTGCAAGGAAAAGAACCAGGTTATGCCATTTCTTGGGTAAAACATAATAGGCAAGAAGAACGATTGGCAAAAAACGAAACAAAAACAGCAAACTGCTAAAAACCATATGCCCGTTTCTCCTTATATATTCTTCTTGATCGCTGTCTGTCCTTTGTTATTGCTCTTCTTAGATGGTGACATCGCAATATACCAGACATATTTTCCTTTTTTCCCACATACCGCATTTTGAAATACTTTCTTTTCAGTGGAAGAATAGTCACTCAGATAGTTGCTCTTACAATTACTCTGTTTGTATTTCTTCAACGTTCCAAACAGACTTTTTGCAGCGGAAACGTTTTTTGCCCTTATCACACAAAGACTATATACTTCTTTTGCATCAAATACATATTGCATTTCCCGTACTTTCTTTCTGTCGCTAGAAGAAAGAGCTCCAAAGTCCATTGTTGCATTTGACTTGTATTTTAACTTTTTTGTACCTCCGGTTGCTTTCAATCCGGCTGCGCAAAGTGCCTTACATGCCGGTTCACTTTTTGCCTGTGCCAAAGCCTGTGGCAACGTACACGCTACCATTATTGCTGCCATTACAATACAAATCATTTTTTTCCATCTGTTTCTCATTCTCTTAATCCGCCTTTCTTCCTCTTATCATTAATGATCTAATGCTTTATCGTATTTTCCGACCACTTTTCCAAACTGCGTATATGCAGGATTTTTCCAATGATAGCCATCTCCTGCTGCATACTGTGCTTTCAGATAACCACCGGAATCCTTTAAAAAGTCTGTATAATCCAGATAATTTGCATGAACTTTCTTTGCAAGCTTTTTCAGCTTCTTATTAAAGATCGGGATCTGCTTCATACCGGTATGCCTTGCACGTTCCGCCCTTGTTACAGGAGATACCGCACAAAGTACAATATCGGTATTCGGGCTTGCCTGTCTGATATAATTGATCATATCTTTATATTCCGCGATCATCAGACTGGTCTTGCGATAATGGATCTCATTCATTCCAAGCATCATATAAACACGGTATGGACGCTCCGCTACAAGCTTTTGCAAACCGGTTCTTCCATTAAAGATTCGTTTTGTATGGAACGTTACTGTATTTAATCCACGATAAGCTACTGTTTTCTTCTTTGCACTCGAATGCATCTGTGGAAATGCCTGTCCATAACCTACTCCCTCGCAGATCGAATCTCCGGCAAATACAATCTTTCTTTTGTATGTTTTCATTTTCATCTGTCTCTTTTTAGAAGGCACGCTGTCCGATGGTGACAGTTTTTTCTTCTTACAAGCCTGCACATAGAAAGAATAGGCTGTATGATTCTTTAATTTCTTTACCAGCAGATGTGTATTCTTTGTCACGCCTGCAAGATGATATTTTCCATTCTTCTTTGCATAATAAACACGATAATAATTCGCTTTTTTATGTTTGTTCCATGTCACTTTAACTACATGTGTAGAATATCGAAACAGTTTCACACCGGAAACTTTCTTCCATTTCTTCACCTTTGCTGTCGGCTGTACCGTTTCTTTTGGAGCGGATGTCTTATTCGGTTGAGTTGATGGTGACACCTCTGTTGTAGAAGTCGGACTGCTTTCCGGCAACACAGCCACAGTATTTTGTGGCTGTTCCTGTGCCTGAACCTTGGTCTGATCATTTCCGCTTCCTATGCCAAGGCTGCTAATAAGGATCGAAGCAGCTATTCCTATGCTCCATATATGATGTATCTTTCTGTTTTTCATATTATCCTCCATTTTCTCGTTGTACACTCTGTAAAAATATTACTGTATATCAAAAATCCATCTCGAAATCTTTCGTTCAAAAGATTCCAAGAGTACATTAACATGCATTTTCCTATTCCGTAAAAAAGTGCAAAGCCAGCGCTTTGCACTCCAAGAATTGCTAAAGCAATTCTTGTTGATGCACCGCTACCGTACATGCATTTTCCGATTCCGTAAAAAAGCAGATCCTACCGACAGGATACTGCTTACTATCTATGTAAAACAGTATATCGGTATCAAAATGCATTGTCAATGTGCTTTTCTGCGTTCTAACTCTTGCAAAAATCCCATTTTGCCGTTGTTTTTATTATTATGATATTGTCATTCGTGCGCACGCATACCATGTGCGTACTGTGTATTATTTGTGCGTACTGTATATTGTTCTATCATGATCTTTATCGTTTGGTTTCCTATCCGTTCTACAGATACATATCCTCATACAGTTTCTTTATACTCTCCGGGGCATCCAGCCATTCGTTACCATCATCATCGAAAAAGCGGATGACACCGCCACCGTTATGTGGATGATACACGATTCCTCCACCTGGTGGGGAAACACCTAAGACTGCCCGGTTTGAAACTGTTCTATACGGATTCCAGGCGGAATGACTTAGCTTTCCTGTACAGCCGGGGCATTTAATAGTTGCAGCCAAAGCAGGGGTATCTGCCACACGCTCTTTCCAGTTCTTTGCACGCTTCAGATAATGCAATGCTGTACGGGATGGTGTACGCAAAATAGCAGCAAAACCTTTTAATGTGCCATAATCCTCTTTCTTTAAGTATTTGTCATTTTTCAGATCATATCCACATGAAGTTGTAAAAACACTCTGCCAGTATTTTGTTCCATCCTTGTCCGTTACTTTTGCAATACACCACGCATGATTCAAGTCTGTATTGGAAATAGACTTAACATTTAATCCAACTGCCTTGCCGATATCCATTCCCATATAAGCTCCATCGCTGCATACTCCCTTAAAAGTTCCGTTATACAACTGCTTAAACTGGTTATTTTCTTTACGGTGATTACAATAGTACCACTTATATTTTTTCGTTCCATTGTAATGCATACGTCCCCGGCAATATGCCTCCAACACCAATGCTCTTTTCTGGGAAGTGGTAAATGTTTTCAGGATTTCATCAATGGTAAATGTCTCTGATACCTTTAATTCCTTTCCGTTGGCATCTTCATAATCCCGATGCACACGGAATTCGTATTTTAATTTAGAATTCCGCTTGATCAGTTTTTTCTCCCACTGTGCCAGTGCCGTGCGAAGTCCCTTATCCGGATTGGCAAGCATTGGCTTTAATTCGGCCTTGATCTTATTCAGATAATTTACTTCTGTCTTGAGATTGATCTTCTGCGTTTTGCCATTTTGAAAATAAACTTGAACTGCCTGTGTCGTATTACAATCGGTGTCCGATATCTTAATACGATATTTCCCTGATAGGATCTTGATCGTAAATGCCTTATTCGTGCTTACTTTCTTTACCTTTTTAATCTTGTTGCTAAATGCATATGTCTTTGACTTGTCCTCTACAACTTTGATTGTTTTCGTTGCATATGCTTTTGCCGCTGCCGGTACTCCGATCCATGTTACAAACAGTAGAATTGCTATCCCCATAAAAAACGGTTGCAAAAATTTTTTTCTTATCTCCATAAGTCATCTCTCCTTTCTTTTACTTATATGACAAGTCAGGTTGCAAAAAAGTTTTAAAAAATCAAATTTTTTTCATTTTTGCACCGGACATCTTAATGCGCCTTTAGCTTTACGTAT
>ERZ860148.614-NODE-614-length-27777-cov-5.720258_pt1 | contig 27777 bp, 20 predicted proteins | sample MGYA00509981_ERZ860148 | MGnify/ENA primary metagenome ERZ860148 (study PRJEB30046, sample SAMN00715199) | human gut metagenome | study: EMG produced TPA metagenomics assembly of the A metagenome-wide association study of gut microbiota in type 2...
CAAGGTTTCCGTTGATTGAATTTCATCAATTAACTGGATCTTAGTCGCCAACACGGAATGTAATTCAGCAATCGTGTGTGTCATCACTTTAATAAAAATAGAATAATTCCCCGTGGTGTAATACGCCTCTACCACTTCATCAAAGGTTTCAAGCTTTTTAATCACTTTTTCATAGTCTTTTGCACTTTTCAAAATAATACCAATAAAGCAACAGACATCATAACCTAGCTTACGCTCATCAATAATCGCTTTTGTGCCTTCAATCAAACCAGACTGGCGCATTTTCTCTACGCGAACATGAATCGTACCTGGGCTCACCCCAAAGCTCTTTGCCATTTCTGCATAAGGTGTACGAGCATCTTTAGTCAGTACACGGAGAATTTGGCGATCAAGTATATCGATATTGTTCATAAAACACTCCTTATTAGATCTTTTTTAAAATATCTTCTTTATTTTTGATAATATTCAACATTTAAAACAATGTAAAGAAATTACTTGAAACAAATTGCGATTTTATTGAATAATGCACAACAAATCTTACCAGTTATTATAAAAAGAAGGATAAATATGAAAAAGACGTTTATTTTACAACAACAAGAAATTAGCTTTGTGAAGAACACCTTTACTCAAAACTTAATTGAGCAACTTGGCATCATCGAAGTGCAAGGTCCAATCCTTAGTGAGGTTGGCAATGGTATGCAAGATAACTTATCAGGTATTGAGAAAGCAGTTCAAGTAAACGTGAAATGTATCCCAAATGCGGTTTATGAAGTGGTTCACTCATTGGCTAAATGGAAACGTCATACTCTCGCACGTTTCCACTTCAAAGAAGGGGAAGGCTTATTTGTTCACATGAAAGCATTACGTCCAGACGAAGATTCATTGGATCAAACTCACTCTGTTTATGTGGATCAATGGGACTGGGAAAAAGTGATTCCTGAAGGTCATCGTAACTATGCTTATTTAAAAGAAACGGTACGTTCTATTTATCGTGCAATCCGTTTAACTGAATTAGCCGTAGAAGCGCGCTTTGATATCCCATCAAGCTTGCCAAAAGAAATCACTTTCGTACATAGTGAAGATTTAGTTAAACGATACCCAGATCTTTCAAGCAAAGAGCGCGAAAACGCCATTTGTAAAGAATATGGTGCAGTGTTCTTAGTCGGTATTGGTGGCAAATTATCAGACGGCAAACCACATGATGGTCGTGCACCAGACTACGATGACTGGACAACTGAATCTGAAAACGGCTACAAAGGTTTAAACGGCGATATTTTGGTGTGGAACGCTGAGTTAGGTAAAGCGTTTGAGCTTTCTTCAATGGGTATTCGTGTAGATGAATCTGCATTACGTTTACAAGTTGGTTTAACCGGTGATGAAGATCGCTTAAAAATGGATTGGCACCAAGATTTATTAAACGGAAAATTACCTCTCACCATCGGTGGTGGTATCGGTCAATCACGTATGGCAATGCTTTTACTTCACAAAAAACACATTGGTGAAGTGCAATCAAGCGTATGGCCAAAAGAAATGTTAGAACAATATCAACATATTCTTTAATCGAAAGAGAAAATAAAAAGTGCGGTGAAATTCACCGCACTTTTGTTTTTAGATTCCTTAATCTTGCAATGCACCACTGTTAAACATTGGCAATCCCATGGTTTTTAAGCTGTCACGATAGATACCCAGCAAGTCTTTCTCCGTGATTTTTTGTAACTGATCTAACGGTTTATCTAATGCCGCTACCGTTTCAATCACAATACCTTGTGGACCGGATTCTTGCGTCGCAATTTCAAATAACGCTTGTCCACGACGAACATGACTACCCGAGCTAATCAACACAGCATGTTTGATTTTATGTTTCGCTAAAGAGTAACGAGAGAAAAGCGCATTTTCAACAGTTGAACGTGCATAGTTATCAGAATAAATACGGCTTGCATCCACGCCTTTCTCAATCAACCATTGCTTCATCAAATCCCCTTCGGTTTTATTATTTTGTGGCACACCGCCCGTCACAATAATTAACGCATCTGGATTTTGATTCGCAATTTCTAAGGTTTTCTCTAAACGTTGCACCAAAATATCATGCATACTGCCATCTGGGTTTAACGCATAGCCCAATGCAATAATTGCAGATTGTGCCGGTAACTTGGTTTCCAGTTTATCTGTAATTGGTTGATTAGCTGCTTTATCAATCACGGCAAAGACTTTTTCTAATTTGCTCGCACTTTCTGGTGAAAGTTGTTTTAAGCGTTCTAAATGTTTAGTAGTTTCTGCTTGATTGCCTTTAAAACGATTCCATGCCGCCAAGTAAGTGTGGGCTTTCACATCATCTGGCGCCACATCAAGCACTTTTTGGTAAAGCTCAATGGCTTTATCTGTATTACCGTTATAAATATTGGCATTCGCTGCGCCAAACAAAAAATCCACACGATAAGGCTCAAGCTTATACGCTTCCAATAAAAGATCCGCAATACGCTCCATATTAGAAGGAAGTTTCGCCGTAAAACCTGCATTTGACACACGAGCCGGCGAGTTTTGGATTTTCACTGCTTGTTCAAGCAACTCATCCACAACCTGTCTTTGAGTAAGAAGTTGTTGGTAATTTAATTGAGGCTCAAGCACTTTCACTTCTGCCGTGCTGGCAAAGCTGTTGACCGCAAGGGATGAAAGCACAGCAAGTAAGGAAACTTTGAAGATTTTTTGCATAATTAATTCTCCATATTGGATTGAATAACAAAAAGAGCGGTCACTTTTTTTTATCAGTTTCCGCTCTTTTCACTAAACTTGATTCATTGACATACACAATAATGTTAATGGATGGATACAAGTCACGTTAGATGACATATCGATCTGCCATTTACAAGTTTGGCATTCAGAGATTACGTAATCAAATCCGCCTGCATTGATGTTATCGAATAAGTTTTTACCGATAGATTGGGAAACCTCGTAGTTTTCTTCTTTGAAACCGTATGTTCCTGCAATACCACAACATTGTGATGGGAGCATCACCACTTCTAAACCTGGAATTTGTTTTAACACTTCCAAGGTGTATGGCGCCCAACCCGCTTTATCCACGTGACATGCAGTGTGATAAGCCACACGTAATTTCAATGGTTTAAGCGGTAAGGTTTTACCTTCTTTAAAGAGTTGATATAAGAATGGTGTCACCATGTGAATATGCGGACGAACTTTCGCATTGTCGATACCTAAAATATGATGATATTCATCACGTAAATTTAAGGCACAACTTGATGCTTCACTGATCACATCCAAGCCATTTTCATCCACCATTTTGCCGATATAATCGGTGTTAAATTGCGCAATTTTTTTCGCACGTTCTGGGAACTGGTTCACGCTCAATGGCAAGCCACAGCATTTTTCTTTTTCCAATAACACCACGCCAATATCCATGGCATTGAATACTTGAATAAATTCTTTGCCCAATTGTGGGTTATTGTAGTTCACATAACAGCCATGATAATACGCCACTTTGCGTTCGAATTTTTGTTGGCTTTCCAACATTTTCTTCATGTACCAGCTACGGAACGTACCAAAAGAATATTTTGGTAACGTACGATGACGACTGATTTTCAACGCTTTTTCCAACACAAATTTTGTCGCTTTCAAGCCTGTAATCGTATTCACAATCGGTGCCAATGGCGTGTTAAGTGAACCCATAATATCGGTGTTACTTAAAATCGCATCACGTAATTTTTGCACGGCTGGCTTGTGTTGTTGAGCAAGGTATTTATTTCTTGCGCGAACGATAATATCACCAATTTTTACATCAGACGGACACGCAATTTCACAACGTTTACAGTTAGTACAATATTTCAATGCTTCATCATAAAGCTCGGCTGATTTTAAGCGTAAACGCTCACCATCTGGGCCAGATTGTTTTGGACCTGGATAGTTTGGATTTTGACGCGAAACCGGACACACTGCTGTACACGCTGTACATTTAATGCAGCTCTCAAAGCTTTCATCAAAGGCATGATGATGTTGTGGTGCATTAAGGGATTGTTTTGCATTTTCAATTAATTGTTGAATGTTCATAACGCCTCCTTAATGTGTGTTGTGAAGAATTTCATCAGCAACAGCAAGCGCTGTTACCACTGCTACGCCAGAACCACAACCAAGCTCTAGGGCATTGAAACCACCAATCACATTACCCACCGCATATAAATTCGTTAAAAATTGACCGCTCTTTTGTACTTGGCATTGCGCATTAATCGCCACGCCCGCAGATTGGTACGGTTGTGGATTTGAGAAACGGTGATCAGTCCAAGTAAAGCGATCCGTATCGTTAAAACCTTCCACACCGATGATGTCAGAATGGAATACGGGTTCGTAGATTTTATCGAATTCAGAAACTAAACCTTTACTGAAGAAACTGCCAGAAGCTAAGACAAAATGTTCTGCTGTGATTTCTTCCTCTTCGTGCAAACGCGTTTGAATAGCACGAACTTTGTTGCCATGAAAATGTGCTTTTAATGCGCTATCACCATTCATCATGAGTCCGCCTAATTTCTCAAAACGATGACGTAATTGAATACGTTGACGCATACCTAATAAAGAAGGCGGTAAAGTTGGCAATTCAAATAATGGCAAGCCAGTTGCTTTACGAAGTGACTCCATAAACTCTTGATTTTCTAAGCCGAAACATGCTGGCAAGAAAATAGCTTCATTACCTTTCGCCGCTTCTTTCATTTCAGCTACAAGATCATCAAATTTCAGTTTATATTCTAAAACTTGTGCAATGTTCACACTGCGGAATTCGCGCGAATTTGCACGTAACTGATCCAATTCAGGAATATTTAAAAAGCCCGTTTTCACTTCACAATGTGCAAATTGTGGATTGAGCGTGAGGTTATCTGCCAATAATTCTGGTTGGAAATCGTGATAGCCTTCAATGCCTAAAACCGCAATTTTTTTATAAGGGAATGGGGTTTCGCCTTGCACGGTTGGCACACTATTTGGTGAAAGCCATGCACCGCGTAAGCTACCTAAACCCGTTACACGAAGATGATTTTCTGCGGTTGAACCAATTAAATCTAAATTTAACGATTCCGCTAATTTCTCGAAATCTTGCGCTTTCGCTAATACACGTTCAGCCCCCATGATGCTATAGGGGTGTTGCGGTAATTGAGCTGCAAGTGCGGTCAAATTTTCAGGAATATTTTTAACAAACGCACCATTTGGTAAACGGCTTAATAAATCTAATGAGCCGGATGCAAAATCAATCGCTGCTTGGCCGTTATTGATAATGACACAACGTTTGCCTTGTTCTTGTAGAGCGATGCCGCAAGTTAAACCTGCAAGGCCGCCACCAATAATCACTACATCAAAATTCATTGTTATCCGTCCCTTGCTGTTTGTCAGTTTCAAGCGGTTGAACGTCATTTAAACCCAACACACTGCCATACATCCATGAAGTAAATTCCGCTTCACGAATCGCTTCACCCCATGCAATAGGCTCAATACCACGCCAACGCTCTTCCATGAAAGAGGTTAATTGTGTGGTAGATTGGCGAGGCGTTGCCACTTCAAAACGATGCATTAAACCTGCTGCACGACATGCACAAAGCTCAGCTTGGCAAGTCCCCATACCCACGCGAGTACGGCGACGTAAATCCACTAAGTTATTCACGTTTAATTCATCAACAGCATAACGTACTTCACCTGCTGTCACCGCTTCACATTCACACACCATTGAACGATCAAGACGTTCTTTATCTAATAAACGAGTTGCACGAGAACCATGACGATACACCGCTGAATAACGAATCGGACTTGGAAGTGAAATGACTTTCTGATTGGTTTCTGCACGGCTTTCACTTGAACCCGGTAATGGACGCTCAGCTGTTGTACAACGTGCTGTTTTATTGAGTTTTTTACAAACAAGATCCGTTGCCCATTCAGCCATTAAGCGATAAGTCATTAATTTACCACCAGTGATAGTGATAAAGCCGTCTAAGCCGTCACGTTCTGCGTGGTCAAGTAATACGATACCACGACTTACGTTACGACCAGATGGGTCATCATCTGTCGCCACCAATGGACGCACACCTGCATAAGCACGTAATACGCGAGTATGACGTAAGCTTGGCGCGAGTTTTTCCCCTTCACGGAAAAGAATATCTACTTCTTCAGGGGTGACTTCCATATTGTCGATTTGATCGTAAGGAATACGGCTAGAAGTTGTACCGATAACGCAAATAGTATCACCCGGTACAAGAATGTCCGCATCCGCCGGTTTACGACAACGGTTAATGACCATTTTGTTGATGCGGTGGCCCATGACAAGTAATGCGCCTTTTGCGGGGAACATTTTGATTTTGAGATCCGCATATTCTGCGATGCCTTGACCCCAAATACCACCTGCATTGACGACTAATGGCGCAAAGAATTTGCGATTGACGCGATTTTTGTGATCATAAACATCCACACCGATCACTTTGCCACCTTCGCGAATTAAGCTTTTTACTTCGCAATAGGTAAACATTTTCGCGCCGTTTTCGGTGGCATCCATCACGTTGGAAGCCGTTAAACGGAAAGGGTCGATTGAACCATCTGGCACCACAACGGCACCCACTAAATTAGGGTTGACTGATGGTTCCATAATTTGGGCAAGTTTAGGATCAATGGCGACGGCTTCAATACCGGATTTGGTACAACTTTCGATGAAGGTTTTTTGATAATCAAGGGAATCTTCAGGTAAGGTGATAAATAAACCTTCTGTTTCATCCACACAGTGACGAGCGATATTGCGCAGAATTTTATTTTCTTTAATACATTCTTCTGCGGATTCCTGATCGTTTACGGCATAACGCGCACCACTATGTAACAAACCGTGGTTACGGCCTGTTGCGCCTGTCGCAATATCACGACGCTCTAATAAAATACAGTTAATTCCACGCAATGCGCAGTCACGTGCAATCCCCGCACCTGTTGCACCACCACCAATGATAATCACATCCGTCGAGATAGGTGAAAAATCACCCACATCACGATACATATTAGGCGATAATCCCATTGTTACCCCCAAAGCCAAAATATTAATAAAAAGAAACGTAAAAACTGTTACGAAGTCTGCTGCTATTGTATGGGAGAGCGGTTAAATTCACAACATTTTGAGCGAAAAAGAAAGCCATTTTGTGAAGCAGATCACATAATTTTCGTATTCGCTCATTTGTTAAAAATTTTTTTGTGAAATACATCACATTTTTAAATTATTTCTCTTTTTAATTTCTATTTTTATTTTATCATGCACGCTATCCCCATTATCGGGGTGGACTCATAATTAAAATGATTTTGGAGAAAAATTATGTTTGGACCATTTAAACCCGCACCGCATATTGCGGAACTTCCTGCGGAGAAAATTGATTCCACGTATAAACGCTTACGTTGGCAAGTGTTTGCAGGGATCTTCTTTGGTTATGCCGCTTACTATTTTGTACGTGCAAACTTTGACTTAGCACAACCCGGTTTAATTCAACAGGGCTTGTACACAAAAGCGCAACTAGGTGTTATCGGCTCAGCGGCTGGTCTTGCCTACGGTTTATCTAAGTTCGTAATGGCAGGTATGTCTGACCGTTCGAACCCTCGCGTATTCTTACCATTTGGTTTATTGCTTTCTGGTCTTTGTATGACCATGATGGGTTTATTCCCATGGGCAACCTCAGGCATTGGCATCATGTGGGTAATGATCTTCTTAAATGGTTGGTTCCAAGGTATGGGTTGGCCTCCATGTGGTCGTACAATGGTACACTGGTGGTCTAAATCAGAACGCGGTACTATCGTATCTATCTGGAATACCGCGCACAACATCGGTGGTATGATGCCGGGTGCAATGGTGCTATTAGCAAGTGCCGTCTTCTTCAGCACTCATGGTGTCGAAGCGCAAGCAAAAGATATTTGGCAACAATCCCTCTACTATCCGGGTATTGCGGCAATGCTCTGTGCAATTCCAGTTTACTTCGTCATGCGTGATACTCCACAATCTTGTGGTTTACCATCAATCGAAAAATGGCGTAATGACTACCCAGATGACTATAACGAAAAAACTTACGAAAACGATTTAAGCACAAAAGAAATCTTCGTCACTTATGTATTGAAAAACAAATTGTTATGGTACATCGCGATTGCTAACGTATTCGTATACTTAATCCGCTACGGCGTATTGAAATGGTCTCCGGTTTACTTAAGTGAAGTAAAACACTTCAACATCAAAGGTACCGCATGGGCATACACAATCTATGAATTAGCAGCAGTTCCAGGTACATTATTATGTGGTTGGGTATCAGATAAAGTCTTCAAAGGTAAACGTGGTTTAACCGGTTTCATCTTCATGATCTTAACTACAGCAGCAGTTGTAGCATACTGGATGAACCCAGCTACACCTGAAGCAGAGCTTGCAAACTATGCAGCTTGGTATGAAAACCCATATCAATTAACTGACTTCATCTTAATGACCTTAATCGGTTTCTTAATCTACGGTCCTGTAATGTTAATCGGCTTACACGCTCTTGAGCTTGCACCGAAAAAAGCAGCAGGTACAGCAGCAGGTTTCACCGGTTTATTCGGTTACTTAGGTGGTACTGTGTCTGCATCAGCTGTTATCGGTTGGGCAGCACAACACTATGGCTGGGACGGCGGTTTCTACGTCATGATCGGTGGTGGTATCTTAGCGGTGTTATTACTCTTCATCGTAATGGTTGAAGAAGGTAAACATAAAGCTAAATTAGGCGATACCTACGGTACTAAATAATCTATAAATTAAAGGCGACAGGCGAAGGCTTGCCGCCTTTTTTATTACAAAAAACAACTGAATTTTTAACCGCACTTTCAAGGAGAAATGCTTATGAAACTCAAAACTCTAGCGCTTTCTTTATTAGCTGCAGGCGTACTTGCAGGATGTAGCGCACACTCTTCTGTGGACACTATGAAATCAGACAAAATTATCATTGCTCACCGTGGTGCAAGTGGTTACTTACCAGAGCATACACTTGAATCTAAAGCGCTTGCATTTGCACAGCACGCAGACTACTTAGAACAAGACTTAGCGATGACAAAAGATGGTCGTTTAGTTGTTATCCATGACCACTTCTTAGATGGTTTAACTGATGTGGCGAAAAAATTCCCAAATCGTCATCGTAAAGATGGTCGTTATTATGTAATCGACTTCACCTTAAAAGAAATTCAAAGTTTAGAAATGACTGAAAACTTTGAAACCAAAGATGGCAAACAAGTTCAAGTTTACCCAGGACGTTTCCCTCTTTGGAAATCGCATTTCAGAATTCACACTTTTGAAGATGAAATCGAATTCATTCAAGGTTTAGAAAAATCTACCGGTAAAAAAGTGGGTATCTACCCTGAAATCAAAGCCCCTTGGTTCCACCACCAAAATGGAAAAGACATTGCAGTTGAAACCCTTAAAGTGTTGAAAAAATACGGTTATGACAAGAAATCTGACATGGTTTACTTACAAACCTTCGACTTCAATGAGTTAAAACGTATCAAAAACGAATTGCTACCAAAAATGGGCATGGATTTAAAACTTGTTCAATTAGTGGCATACACCGACTGGCATGAAACTGAAGAAAAAGATGCGAAAGGCAAATGGGTGAACTACGATTACGATTGGATGTTCAAACCAGGTGCAATGGCAGAAGTGGTGAAATATGCTGATGGTGTTGGCCCAGGCTGGTACATGTTAGTGGATAAAGAAAAATCTAAACCAGGCAACATCGTGTACACCCCATTAGTGAAAGAACTCGCACAATACAAAGTGGAATTACACCCATACACCGTGCGTAAAGATGCGTTACCTGAATTCTTCACTGACGTAAATCAAATGTACGATGCGTTATTGAATAAATCAGGTGCAACCGGTGTATTCACCGACTTCCCAGATACTGGCGTTGAATTTTTGAAAAAACAAAAATAATACGTAAGTAAAAGTAATAAAAAGAGCGGTCAAAATTCGTTGTGATTTTTGACCGTTTTTATTTACATCTTTATTTTTATAAAAATAAAATAGGTAAATGCTCTAACTTAACTTTATCATGGTCCGCTCTGGCCTGTGATAATAAGCATATAATTCTATTAATTTTTCTTTTTTAATATTGCATTTTGTATCAAATTTTATATATTGCTCACCTTTTATAATATTATCTATTTTCTTTTCACTCATATCTTCAAGTGAGAGATTTTCTGCAAAGAAATAATTAGAACAAGAACTATCCTTTATTAGCAGTTCAAATTTCTTATCTATCTTTATTCGCTTTCCTGACTTTATTTTTAATGCGCAACTCGTTTTATTTCTGCTTGGTGAATTTTCATACAGCACCGCAACAACCTCTATTTTTATCGAGTCACTCTTTGAATAATGAATTCCTTTCTTAATTGTCATTTGCTCAATTAGATAATCTGTTATTTTTTTGATTAAACTTTTGAAAAACTCACAATATTTCAACATTTGCGCTTGATTAAAATAGAGTTTAGCCCTTCCTGTATGAGAATATTCATTTCTTGTTTGGACTATAGTAAATATCGTATTTATAACATTGGCTAACTCTCTATTTTTACCCTTGTAAGTCTCATCTATATTTCTGGTTATACCAAGCTTATCCATCTCAACAAGAAGATTCTGCAAATCTTTATCGATCAATTTATTATTAAATACGCTCAAATCAACATCAATATTATTTAGTAAGTTTTTAAGAGATAAATACCTTAAATTATTTGTGTTTACAAAAACACTCTTCAAATCTAATTTAGCATGTTCATTGATAATAACCTTCCTCACCCTCTTTAATTCACTATTAAAAATATTACTTATTATTCTATTATTAGAAAAAAGGATGTTTTTATATTCATCATAAATAATTTCTATTTCTTTTTTTACAAACTGCTCCCAAGCTGAGTATATATCTATAACAAATATTTTATTTACAATATCTCTATATTTCTCCTTATCTAAGTTAAGAGAAGCTGTATTACCTAAAGAGTTTATAAGATTAAAAATTAATTCTACATTTACTTTAAGATTTTCTATGGCATTAATGTGCTGTTCTGATATATCATATATCTTTTTAAACATATTACACACCCACAAACAAATTTTGAATCAGCTCTATTCTTGTTCTTACATTCCTTAAAGATGTATATTTTCCATTAAACTCTTTTTGATTTTTGTTTATTAGCTCTAACTTTAACTCATTCAGTTCTTTTCTAAATTTCACACCCTTTTCAACTTGCAAGGCTGAAGCTATCATAATTGCGTCATACAGCATTTTCTCTGGTTTTTTCTTCACATTAAAAAACGCATACTCTCCAAATGACTCTCTAACAAATTCAATTGTCTTCTCAAAAAGTTTTCTTAGAACATCTATATCTTCAAGATTAAATTGAGAAGATAATGACATATATTTATCAAGCACTTCTTTAGTACTTAAGGATAAATTTAATGCATGGGCACTTTTATATGCAAAGAATCTTAAAATCATTTCTTGATCCAGCATTCTCTTTGTTTCATTCTCTGACATAGGATATAATTTTTTAAAAGAATCATTAGAGCATAATTCTTTTATTAGACTATTAAATTCAGTATTAGAATGTAATGCACTTCTTATTTCTTGTGGCTCGAGCAATTCCCCTCCTGTATTCAAACGCTCAAAAATAAATTGTTTTAACTCTAGCTCTCTTACTGAGTTATTAGTAGAGTCTTTTAAAAGAATAATTGCAGATAAAAACCTTCTATCTAGACGTTCTTTAAATTCCTCAGGAAGTTCAGAATATGTTAATCCATCTAATTCATTAAATATTTCCATGTTCGTCAAACTGAATTTATCCTTGTAAAAAGATAATAATGTACTAATTCTCTGTCTCCCATCAACTACTTCATAATTTGCATATTTTACTTCATATAAAAATACCGGAGGGACAGGTATATTCATCATAAAACTCTCAATTAACTTTGACTTCCTATCACTCTTCCAAACCTCGTTTCTTTGATAATCTGGATCTAATACATATTTTAAGCTTTTTTCAAATATGTCATTTATGCTAGCCAGAGGATATCTCGCTTGTTCTGTAACAATTTTATTATCAAACTCTCTATAACTTTCCTTTGAGTTTTTAATATCTTCCAAGAGAACTGTATTGTAATCAAACATAACTTTACCTTACTGATTTTTATTTATTCTTTAAAAAGAATAAAATTAAACACAAAAAATTTACAATATTTTTATTCCTAGAATTTATCTAAGTATAAAAAAAGAGATGGTAGTCTGCGTTATTATCTCTTATTTTGTATTAATTTGCTGTGAGCAATCTCACATTATTTGAAATTCACTCTAGCATTTCTAAAAATTCCCATCTAAGCACCATCTTCAGACTAATAGTTTGGATACCATGAGTTGTTCACGGCACGGAATACACATTCAGGGTGCGGCATCATGGCTGTGATACGACCGTCCACGTTATAAATTGCCGTAATGCCTAATACAGAACCATTCGGGGTGGCTGGGTAGGTTTCAGTTACATTCAAATGGCTGTCGATATATCGTGCCACAATCAAATTTTGGGCTTGAAGTGCGGCCAAGTTTTCTGCTGTTTTGAATTCTATCTCTTTTCTTTATTATTAGTTTTATATTTTAATAATAAAAAAGCTTGCCATTTATCTCAGCAAGCCTTTTAAAATAACGTAATTAAGCAAACTGCTTTTTATTCTCTAAATAGCGTTTCGCACATTCTGCTGCAGCAACTAAGCCGCCTGCCATCATAATAATATCTTTAATCACGAGTCGGCCAGCACCTGAGAGATATGGGAAGCCATAATTAGGTGTTGGGAAGTCCCCACCTAAATTCGGCACCCAGGTTTCTGGCGTAAATATCAGGAACGACAGCGTGACTATCGACATACCAAAGGTGAGTAAGCCTCCGAATAAACCTAATGTTGGAGACCAAATGCCTGCTAATACTAAAATACCAATTGTTACAATGATTGCGCCAATAATATAAGAAGCGGTATAAGTGCCGTTGGCTTTATGCCATTCGATATTTTTTGCGACCATTTTGCCTTCAGGGTTTTTATATAAGGTATATTCTTTCACTAAAACACCCTTATCATTTGTCACTTCATTTGCGCCGTTTTTGTAAAGGAAGCTTAAGAAAGGACTATTTGACACAAAGTGTGCAATACCATCTGCCTCATATTGGCAAACTTTTAAACCTCCAATCCAAACCATCACAACACAAATCGCAATGCGGATAAAGTTAATAAATTGACGTTGCAATGGCGCAACAATATTAGCTAGCAATGTAACTAATGCACTCATGTAGAACTCCTCATATAGTTCAATTAATATTACGGGCATAATGCCCAAGAATTTTTATATAAACATTAACAATATTACTCTCTAATATTGTTGGCATTTTTTTATTACTCAGGTTTATGTAATAAAAAAGAGATACCAATTACTTAGTATCTCTTATTTTGTATTAATTTTCTGTGAGCAATCTCACATTATTTAAAATTCACTCTCGCGTTTCTAAAAATTCGCATCCAAGCACCATCTTCAGACCAATCTTCTGGATACCATGAGTTGCTCACGGCACGGAATACACGTTCTGGATGTGGCATCATCGCAGCAATACGGCCATCCACGTTAGAAATGGCAGTAATCCCTAATGCCGAACCATTCGGGTTGGCAGGATAGGTTTCCGTCACGTTTAAATGGCTGTCGATATATTGTGCCACAATCAAGTTTTGTGCTTGAAGTGCGGTCAAGTTTTCTGGTGTTTTGAATTCTACGCACCCCTCACCATGAGCAACCGCAATCGGCATATGTGAACCTGCCATGCCTTTAAACCACAATGAGTTGGTGTCGTTGATTTTTACCATCGCAGCACGGGCTTCAAAACGTTCTGATTTATTACGCACGAAACGTGGCCAGTTTTCTACACCTGGGATAATTTCTGCAAGGGTGGAGATAAGTTGACAGCCGTTACATACACCTAATGAAAGGGTGTTTTCATTGGCGAAGAATTGGCTGAATTGATCACGTAATTGTGAATTAAACAAAATGGATTTCGCCCAGCCACCGCTAGCACCTAATACGTCACCGTAAGAGAAGCCACCACAGGCCACCATCGCATTAAAGTCGTTTAAATTGTAACGACCTGCCATTAAATCACTCATGTGAACATCAATCGCTGCAAAGCCTGCACGGTCAAAAGCTGCCGCCATTTCAACGTGGCTGTTTACGCCTTGTTCACGCAATACGGCTACTTTTGGTTTCACGCCTTTGCTGATGTAAGGCGCAGCAATATCTTCATTCACATCATAAGTTAAGTGAGCAGATAAACCTTTGTTATCTGTTGCTTTTTTCGCTTCAAATTCTTGGTCAGCACATTCTGGGTTATCGCGTAAGCGTTGCATTTGGTGAGTGAGCTCTGCCCAAATACCGCGTAATTCAGAGCGTTTTTCACTTAATAGTTTTTTGCTACCACGCGTGATTTCAAAACGATCTTCTGAGCTTACAGAACCGAGTTCATAAGTTAAGCCAAGCAAGTCATGGGCTTTTAATACCTCACGTACGGCGCTTAATTCACTTTCTGATACTTGGATCACTGCACCTAATTCTTCATTGAATAACACAGCCAAGTCATTGTCGCCTAATGCAGAAATATCCACATCTACGCCACAGTTACCCGCAAATGCCATTTCTGCAAGCGTGGTAATTAAACCACCGTCGGAACGGTCGTGGTAAGCCAATAATTTACGCTCTGCCACCAATGCTTGCATTGCATCAAAGAAGTTTTTCAGTTTGGCTACGTTCACCACATCAGCTGGTTTGTCACCTAATTGTTTATACACTTGCGCAAGTGCGGTTGCACCTAAGCGATTTTTTCTTTCGCCTAAATCAATCAACAATAAACGGCTTGCGCCTTTGTCTGTACGTAATTGAGGTGTCACAGTTTTGCGCACATCTTCCACGCGAGCAAAAGATGAAATTACTAAAGAAAGCGGTGCGGTAACGGATTTTTTCTCACCATTTTCTTCCCAAGTGGTTTTCATCGACATGGAGTCTTTACCCACTGGAATGGTAATGCCTAACGCAGGGCAAAGTTCTTCACCCACTGCTTTTACGGCTTCATATAAGCCAGCATCTTCACCACCATGACCCGCTGCAGACATCCAGTTTGCAGAAAGTTTGATGCGTTTAATATCGCCAATGTTGGTGCCCGCAATGTTAGTGATAGACTCAGCCACCGCTAAACGTGCAGAAGCACCAAAGTCTAATAACGCTACTGGTGCACGTTCGCCCATTGCCATGGCTTCGCCGTGATAGCTGTCTAATGATGCACTTGTGACGGCCACATCAGACACCGGAATTTGCCATGGGCCGACCATTTGATCACGCGCCACCATACCGGTTACCGAACGGTCGCCAATGGTGATTAAGAACGTTTTTTCTGTCACCACCGGTAAACGTAATACACGATGGAAAGCTTCTTTTAATTGAATATTTTCTGTTGCAAGCGGTCGATTTTCGACAGTTTTTGACGAAACCTCACGCGTCATTTTCGGGGTTTTGCCTAACAACACATTCATTGGCAAATCAATTGGATTATTGTCGAAATGACTATCGTGCAAGGTCAAATGTTTTTCTTCCGTTGCCTCACCAATGACTGCAAATGGCGCACGCTCACGTTCACAAAGTGCGGTAAATAATTCGAGTTTTTCTGGTGCAACCGCTAAGACATAACGTTCTTGCGATTCGTTACACCAAATTTCTAATGGCGACATGCCTTTTTCATCGCAAAGAATTGAGCGTAAATCAAATTTACCGCCACGTTCGCCATCGTGCACCAATTCAGGCATCGCATTGGATAAACCACCTGCGCCCACATCGTGGATAAAGAGAATTGGGTTTTCTTCACCTAATTGCCAGCAGCGGTCAATCACTTCTTGGCAACGACGTTCCATTTCTGGGTTTTCACGTTGAACAGAGGCAAAATCTAAATCTTCTTTTGATTTCCCGCTGTCCATCGAGGACGCTGCGCCACCGCCTAAGCCGATGTTCATGGCGGGGCCACCTAATACGATCAATTTCGCACCAACGGGGATTTCACCTTTTTGAACGTGTTCGCCACGAATATTACCAATACCACCGGCTAACATAATCGGTTTGTGATAACCACGCACTTCTTCGCCATTGAAGCTGTTGACTTTCTCTTCATAGGTACGGAAATAACCTAATAACGCAGGACGACCAAACTCGTTGTTAAATGCTGCGCCACCTAATGGGCCTTCAATCATAATATCTAAGGCTGAAGCAATACGGTTTGGTTTGGAAAGTGGATTTTCCCAAGGTTGTTCAAAGTTTGGAATGACAAGGTTTGATACGGAGAAACCGGTTAAACCTGCTTTAGGTTTTGCACCACGACCCGTTGCACCTTCATCACGAATTTCACCGCCTGAACCTGTCGCAGCCCCCGGGAATGGCGAAATTGCGGTTGGATGGTTGTGGGTTTCCACTTTCATTAAGATATGTGCATCTTCATTATGGTAACGATATTGCCCATCTTGATCCGCAAAGAAACGGCCGACTTTTGAGCCTTCCATTACCGCAGCATTATCTTTATAGGCTGAAAGCACGAAATCAGGGGTTTTCTCAAAGGTATTTTTAATCATCTTAAACAGGGATTTATCCTGTTTTTTGCCGTCGATAATCCAATCCGCATTAAAGATTTTATGACGACAGTGCTCAGAGTTGGCTTGCGCGAACATATAAAGTTCAATATCGTGCGGATTGCGCCCTAATTGGGTGAAGTTTTCCACCAAATAATCAATTTCATCTTCTGCCAGTGCCAAACCTAATTCTACGTTGGCTGTGACCAAGGCTTCACGTCCACCTTTTAAAATATCCACGGTTTTGAACGGTTTCGGATCTTGATGACGGAATAAAATCTCCGCATCTTGCGGATTACGCACCACAGTTTCCATCATTCGGTCATGTAAAAGTGCGGTTAATTTTTCTGTCGTTTTTTCATCAAGCGGTTGGCTTAATTCAAAATAATACGCCAAACCACGCTCAATACGCTCCACTTCACTTAAACCACAGTTATGCGCAATATCCGTCGCTTTAGAAGACCAAGAAGAAATCGTGCCAACGCGTGGAATCACGATAAAAGTTTCGCCTTTGGCATCGTGTTCTGCCAAGGTTGGACCGTAATGTAACAATGCTTTTAATTTTGCTTCCTGCTCGCTAACAAGCGGTCGATTTAATTCCACAAAATGCAAATATTCCGCATAAACCGATTTCACCGGTAATTGATTTTGTTGGAATTTTTGCATTAAACCTTGAATACGGAATTCAGAAAGGGCGGGTGAGCCACGAAAAGTTTGAAACATACGGGTACCTTTGAGTTGTGTTTGAGATGAAAATCGCGGGCTATTATAAAGGAAAATACGCCAAAACGAAAACGTTTGCGTCAATCATTTTCAAATGATTTTCAGTGGGAGAAAGCATATAATCATCAAGCAATTTAAAAACAATCCGAAAACTAACCGCACTTTGGGGCGCCACTATGATCATCAATGACATCAATTTCAACGATCTCTATCAACAACATCTGAAAGCCTGCAATCACTATAATCTTCCACCAACAAAGTGGGATAAAAAAGCCCCTAAAATGGCTGAGAATTTAGTGGGCAAACCAAGCCGCTATAACGAAACGTTGCTTAAAGCCATGAATGTGCAACCCAATGAAACGGTGTTAGATATTGGCTGTGGCCCCGGCACGTTTGTGATTCCTTTAGCCCAACAATGCCAAGCTGTGTATGCCCTCGATTACAGCCAAGGCATGTTGGATATGGTGCAGCAATACAAAGAAAAGCATCAACTGAATAATATTACCCTTCTACATAAATCATGGTCAGATAACTGGGATGATGTGCCTCAAGCGGATGTAATACTCGCCTCTCGCTCGACGCTTGTGGATGATTTGGATGATATGATTGAAAAGCTGCAAAGCAAGGCTAAAAAACGCGTTTTTTTAACCTCAGTGACCCAACGTCATTTTCTCGATGAAGGCGTATTTGAAGCCATTGGTCGTGATGACGTGGGCTTCCCAACTTATATTTATTTAGTCAATCGTCTCTACCAAAAAGGCATTCACGCGAATGTGAGTTTTATTGAAACCGAATCAGGCCGTTTCCAAGGCGAAACCTTTGAGGATTTATTAAATTCTGTGGAATTTTCTCTCGGCAATCTCACCGAAAAAGAAAAACAAGACTTAGCTCAATTCTATCAACAAAAACAAATAAACAATGAACCGATAAAACACGGGCAACGCAAATGGGCGTTAATTTGGTGGGAAGTTTAAGAAAAAAGTGCGGTTATTTTTAACCGCACTTTACGTTTTAAGATGGATTAAAGAATCTCTAATAACTTCGCAAAGTCATCAAACACCCAATCTGGGTTTGATTCAGCAATTGGAATGTTGTAGTTGTATCCGTAAGTTAATCCCACAACCGGGCAACCTGCTGAATGTGCGGCGAGAATATCATTTCGAGAGTCACCTACAAACAACACTTGGCGAGGTTCTACGCCAAATTTACCACATAAATAATACAATGGACCTGGATGTGGTTTAATCGCGGGTAACGATTGTCCACCAAGCATTTCACTGAATAAATGATCGATACCAAATGCGGCTAATACTGGCTGAACATGGCGAGTTGGTTTGTTCGTTACCACGGCTAAGGTATAACCACGAGCTTTCAAAGTTTCCAATGTTTCTTTTACATTTGGATATAAACGGCTCACATTACAAAGGTTCTCCGCGTAATACACGTTAAAACGCTCTTTCACTTGCTCCATTTCTGCATCTGAAAAGTCTTTACCTGTTTGCTCTTTTGCCCATTCTAAAGCTCGTGCAATCAATACTGGTGCCCCATTACCAATCCAAGTTAACACTAACTCTTCTGGTGCTTGAGGTAATCCAAAGTCTGCTAAAGCAGAATTCACAGACAACGCTAAATCCGGCAAGCTATTCACAAGCGTACCGTCTAAATCAAAACCGATAACTTTAAATTGAGTCTTCATTCTTACTACCATCTATTTAACTGAAGCTAACTGCGCGCGCATTTGATCAATGATTTGTTTATAATCTGGTTTACCAAAAATCGCTGAACCTGCTACAAACATATCTGCACCGGCTGCGGCGATTTCTGCAATATTATCCACTTTTACCCCACCATCAACTTCTAAACGGATATCTAAACCACTTTCATCAATCAGACGACGTGCCTGTTGTAATTTTTTCAATGTTGAAGGTAAAAAAGATTGTCCACCAAATCCTGGATTCACGGACATTAACAAAATCACATCCACCTTATCTAATACATAATCCAAATAACTTAATGGCGTTGCTGGATTAAACACTAAACCAGATTTACAACCGTGATCACGAATGAGCTGTAAAGAGCGGTCAATATGTTCACTGGCTTCAGGATGAAACGTAATGTAATCCGCACCCGCTTTGGCAAAATCAGGAATAATACGATCGACCGGTTTCACCATTAAATGCACGTCAATGGGTGCCTTAATGCCATAATCACGCAAAGCTTTACACACGGCTGGGCCAAAGGTTAAATTCGGCACATAGTGATTATCCATTACATCAAAATGAATCACATCCGCACCAGCATTCAACACGTTTTGCACATCATCACCAAGACGAGCAAGATCTGCAGAAAGGATAGAAGGGGCGATTAAATAAGGTTTCATTTGTCATCTCCTAAAGGATAAAAGTGCTTGTAGTTTACTACGTTAGGCTAAATTTTACCTTGATTATTTACAAGTTTTAGCTGAAAACAAAGAAAAAAATAACCGCACTTGATTCAATTACCTCAAAGTGCGGTTGGTTTTTATCGTATTTAAAAAGGGCTGATTAGTTTAATCCAATGATTTCCCAACGATTGTGAGATAGACCATCAATTTTGCCTTTTTTCACATTCGTGATGTAATCGATCATCATATTTTGGATCGTGCCTTTTTCACGACCCATTGCTACTTTAGATTCCCAAAGTACTGGGATTTTTTGACCTTCCCAAATACCACCTTTACCGTTTAATTGAGCGAAACGATATGAGTTCATACCCACTTTTAATTTCATATCATCTGTCACCGGTTTGCCGTCAGCAAGGGTTAAATCAACGATTTTGCTACCTTTTGGATTACGTAAGTCAATTTTGTAATTTACGCCACCGAAAATGTCATAAGTCACATATTTTGATTTTTTACGTTCCGCATTGTAACGGTATTCAGTATCACCTGGTTGGATGGTATCGAAGTAGTTCGCAGACCATTCCATATATTCTTTCAATTGTTTACCGGTCAGTTCATAAACGGTAACATCACCGCCTGCATAACGATAGTTAAAGATGATGTCTTTTTTCTTGATATCGCCTTTATCCATACGTGCTTTTTGATGGTCGAAAGAGAAAGTCACCACATCTGCACCACTGTAATGTTGTTCAACATCATTAATGAATGAAGACAAACCGGTATCTTTTGAGAATGCAGCAGATACACCGTGTTTAGTCTCTTGAGGTACCATTTCATTCGCTGTTTGACCGATTACTACGTTGTTTAATTCACGTAATTTCTCGTGATAAGGTTTGTAGATTTCCACAATTTTCTTATCTGCTTCAAGTGCTTTAACTGGAACCGTTTTAGATTCTTTCTTCACTAATTTCACTTCTTTTTTATCGTTGATATCAAAAGTTAAATCCACTTCAGATACCACGGTACCGTAACGGTGTGGTTCAGTGATTAGTGTGTTTTTAATGGTTTCACTTGGTACATCTTTGTGCATGTGACCCGCGATAACCACATCAATACCATCTACTGCATTGATCACATCACGCATACCAGTATCAGGAATATTGTTTTCATTATCGATACCCATGTGTGTCACCGCAATAATCGCATCCACGCCTTTTGCTTTTAATTTCTCAACTTGTGTACGCGCTTCTTCTGTCGGCGAAGTAAATTTCATGTCTTTTAAGTTGCCCGTGTCTTCTTCAAATTTTGCTGACATTGGGGTACTTAAACCAATAATCCCTAACTTCACGCCATCTTTTTCGATGATGGTTGTCGCATCGATATAACGTTTGTCATTTTTCTTATGATAGAAGTTTGCGGTTAATTTTTTCGCTTTGATATCTTTTAGGATTTCATCTAATGCTTTCATCCCAAAGTTAAACTCGTGGTTACCCAATACGAAAATATCATAATTCATTTCGTTTAATACTTTTGGAATTGGGTGATCTTTGTAATATTTTTTATCTTTTGCGAACACATCGATTTGGTTATCTTGGATCGCATCACCGACTTCTACTAACACCACGTTCTTATTATTTTTACGCACATCTTTCACATAAGTTGCAATTTGTGCATAAGAACCAGATTTGTCCTCTATGTCTGCACCATAACTCCAAGGTACGATACGACCGTGAACATCTGAGGTCCCTAATAATTTAATATTCACTTCTTGTGCCATTGCTGTGCTAACAGCAGAAAGCGCAAATAATGAGCAAAGTAATTTTTTCATAGAATTTCCTTTAAAGTTGCACAAAGTGCGGTTAAAAATGCCGGAGAATTATAGCGGTGAATCGATTGCTGACATAATTTTATTTTGAAGAAAAATAAAATTTGTGAGCTTGACCACATTTCATTTGGAGGATTAATGCCCTGTTTGAGAAAACAAGTTAATCACTAAAACGCCACAGATAATCAACGCCATGCCTATCAGCCCTGCGGTATCAATTTTCTGACCAAATGCGAAATATGCCACAATAGCGGTCAGAACAATACCAACGCCCGACCAAATGGCGTAAACCAAGCCCACGGAAAGTGTTCGGAAAACAATGGAGACAAAATAAAACGAAATGGCATATAGCGCTAATGAACCAACGGTGGGTAAAAGTTTGGTAAAGCCATCACTGACTTTTAACAAATTCGTTGCCACAATTTCAAGGCAAATCGAAATAGCGAGTAATGTCCAAGGATTCATATCAATCAAAAAGTAAAATAGAAAGTCGCTATTCTACCTTAAGCGGCTGATGGATGTAACCGAATTTGGCGAGCCATGGCTTGCATATAAGGCGCCGTTTGTTCAAAGAAATAACGGTAAGAGGCACATAAATAATTATGTGGATTGGGTTCATTTTCGAGAGAAACAAAACGATGTTTCGGGCAGCCGCCATAACAGAATTTACGAAACTCACAATGACGGCAAAGTGCGGTCAATTTTTGTGATTTTTCTAAACCGAATTGTTGCTGTTTACTGGAAAGCACAATCTCCGTTAAAGGTTGCTGAGTTAAATTTCCCACCTTGTATTCGGGGTACACAAAATGGTCACAAGCATATACATCACCATTGGCTTCCGTGACAAGAGATTGACCGCAAGTGGGTTGATGAACGCAAGTTGTGGAAGGATAACCGAGCCATTGCCCTAGTAAATTATCAAACTGCGACACATAAATTTTTCCTACATCATGAGCATACCATTCATGAAAGACATCCACGAGAAATTGCCCATAACCTTCTGATGGTACTGAAAAATCGGTTACTGATTGTGTTTTGGTATGACGTTCGACGATAGGAATAAACTGCATATAAGTCGAACCAAGCTGTTTGAGCGCTAAATAGGTTTCTCTTCCTTTTGGCCAATTTTGATCATTAATGACGGTCAGGGTGTTAAATTCCACGCCATATTCTTGCAGCAAATTTAACGCTTTTACGACTTTTTCAAAAGTGGGATTGCCATTACCTGAAATACGATAACGATTATGCACTGCACTTAAACCGTCAATAGAAAGCCCAATGAGAAAATGATGTTGTTTGAAAAATGCAGCCCATTGCTGATTAAGGGCAATGCCATTGGTTTGAAAGGCGTTTGTAATCTGTTTGCCTTGAGCAAATTCCTGCTGATATTCAACGGCTTGCTTATAAAAATCTAAGCCTAAGAGAGTCGGCTCCCCACCTTGCCAAGCAAATTCAACCACATTCCCTGCATGCGATTGGATATAGTTTTTGACGTAATGTTTTAAGGTGTCTTTCGACATAAAAGGCGCATATTGCCCAAACTGTTCTGATTTTTCCAAATAGAAGCAATATTCACACTGAATGTTACAGTGAAAACTGCTTGGTTTCGCCATTAAGTGAAAATAAGCTTGTGGTGGAAAAACAGACATCAACCATCCTTTGTTACAACATTATTGATGACCTGATATTCGGTCTAATGCGCCATTTTGTTTGAGTTCTTTTGCAATACGAATCGCAGTTTCAGTTTCACAGCCGGCATATTCTGCAATTTCGCGATACGTCCAATTATAATCAGGAAAATGTTGTTTGAGAAAATACAAACTATCCATCACGCGATCTAAAGTACGCAAATAGGCACTTTTTGCTAAACGTTCTTCGGCTTCGCGTAATTCATCTGCCAAGATCTGTAATAAACATTGGCTCATCACCGTATTATGCGTAAAAAACTCGCTCACTACATTAGGCTTGATGCGAGTAATTTCTGCATCAATTAAAACTTTCGCATTGCAATGATAGTGTTTATCTGCCATCGAAAACAAAGTTCGAAAACCAAAATAATCGCCCTTGGAATATAATCGCACTAAGCTTTCCTTGCCATTTTCAAGGGTATGAAATAAGCCAATCAAGCCTGCTTGCACATAATAAAATTCATGCGCGACCTCACCTTGCTGATACAAGAAGGATCCTTTCGGCAAGTGATATAACTCGGTGAGCTGACAATGTGATAACTCTGTAGGCTTGATTGCGCAATTTTCCATAATCGTCCCTTAAAAGTGCGGTCAATTTTTTATTGGTTTTACACTTCGTTTATAATCCGATATACCCAGTTTTCTAACGGATCATTTAAGCGTTTCATTTCTTGACGCATTTCTTCCAACATCTCTTTTTTGACCGCTTCATATTCTGGCTTATAGAATAAATTATGCATTTCAGCTGGATCGTTTTTCACATCATAAAGCTCACAAATGTCCGAAGCATTAAACACTAATTTATAGTCTTTACGGTGCCACATGCGTTGTTCAAAATAGACGAAATGCCCCGCCAACTGTGCCAATATCCCTTTGCGTTGATTATCTTGATGTTGACGAACAATCGGCAAAATACTTTCCCCTTCAAAGGCTTGAGGAATAGGCTGATTAGCGAGATCATAAACGGTCGAGGTTAAATCATGGAGATAGACAAGGTTATCATCTTGTTGATTAACACGATTTGAATTTGGGTCTTTAATAATCATCGGAATATTGTAGGTGGTATCAAACATGAATTCCCCTTTTTCAATCATTCGATGAGCGCCCATCGCATCACCATGGTCAGCAGTTGCCACAATAAAAGTGCGGTCATAAATGCCGTTGTTTTCTAAGAAGGTAAATAGCTCACCAATTGCATCATCAATTAAGGTGATATAACCCCAGAATTTTGTGATTACTTCTTTCCAATGATCTTCACTCGCTTCCCACATCCCCCACATTTTAGAGATGGTACGATAGTGTCCTGGTTTGCCTTCTAGTGGCTTGAAGAAGCTTTCATCTAGCACCACATCTTCTTTTCGATACATGGAATAATACGGTTCTGGCACGATACAAGGCGTATGCGGTCCCCAGAAATTAATCCATGTAAAAAACGGTTTATTTTCAGCAAGTGATTCACTAATATAACTTTTCGCTTCATCAATGATGAAATACGGGATGGTTTGTTCTTTTGTGCCTGAAAGCAAACCGCAAAGCTCTTGCACGCGTAAATGTGGGTTATCCCCGAAATAAGCACGGCTCACTTCAGGAATTTCATAACCTTTTTCATCTAACCATTCTTTATAACGATTGGAATGTGTCGGCGGTTGGTTGAACACTAAATTTTTATACACACCACTGCCCGGATAACCATAGCCGTCAAAGTTATGCCCTTTAATGCCATAATCTTCCGGTACGGATTTTGTACCCACGTGCCATTTCCCCACAACATAGGTGTTATAGCCGTCTAGTTTACCAATATTTGGGGCGGCTTCGCTCACTTCACCTGTACCGCCTTTTTCACCATTACGAATGATGCCATGAGTGGACGGCATTAAACCAGTAAAGAGTGAAGTCCTTGCAGGCCCACAAACGGAAGCTGGCGTAAAAGCATTATTAAAACGTACGCCATCTTTAGCTAGACGGTCAATATTCGGGGTTTTAACGATCTGATGACCATAAGCCCCCAACATATCTTTACGCACTTGGTCGAGTAAAATATAGATAATGTTCATACACAATCCTTATCTATTTTAAGGGCGTACGTGATGTACGCCCGACTGCTTAATGTTGGTTAGAAAGATGTAATTGATGTTCTGTTTTTTCATTTTTTGGTCTAAAGACAATTAACACAATGAGTTGTAATACCGCATACACTTCCAACACTAACATTGGATTGCCATCTGGTGAAGCAATACCAATTGGTGATAGGAATGCATAAAGCGCAATTAAACCAAGAATTAATGAAACAGATGTTACTTTAATGTATTTCCAATTGGTTAAGTCTACATCGCCTTTATTGATGGTATTTTCCACATAAGGTTCACGTTTTAAGAATTGACCTAGAATTAACATGAAAACAACATCAAATACGAATAATCCGCCCATCACATACACGAAATTGATTTTCACATTGAACACCCAAACAATACTGAAATAAAGTACCACGTGTACAAGTAAGGCTATACGTGCAGCCAAGCCAGAAACTGTTTTATTAAATAAACCAACAGCAAATAGCGCAACAATCGGAATATTCACAAAACCGGCAAAGCGTTTAGTGATTAAGAAAATACCATCTGTACCGAACATCAAAAGTGGGCCAATAATCATGGTCACAATCGCCATAATGGTAGAGACTTTTTTCGCATAGACGATCAATTCTTGATCAGTACGTTGTTTTTTACTGATAGATGGTAATAAGTCTTTACAGTAAATGGTCGCTGCAGAGTTTAAGAATGAGTTAAAGGTACTTAAAATTGCACCGAAAAGTGCGGCAATAAAGAAGCCTTGTAATGCAGTCGGCATCACTTTATTAACCAACAATGGATAAGAGGTATCAATTGGATTTAAGCCTTCACCTAGAATATGGAAACTCAATAAACCCGGTAAATTAAGAATAATCGGTAATGTGAGTAGGAAAAGTGCTGCAATTAAAATCCCTTTTTGACCCGATGCTAAATCCTTCGCCCCTAAACAACGTTGTACGATGGCTTGGTTCGTTGTCCAATAGAAGAAGTGAACAACCATAATACCGGTAAAAATTGTCGGCCAAGGGGTAGAGTCGGTTGAACTACCAATAGCGTTCCATTTTTCAACGTGGGTGGTAGTGATGATATTCAACCCTTCTGAAATACTGCCATTACCTAAATAAAGTAACGCAAATACAGGTACAAGCAACGCACCAATCACTAAGATCACGGCATTGATGGTATCGGAAACGGCTACCGCTTTTAACCCACCAAAAATCGCATAAATCGCACCCACTACACCGATAGCAATTACGGTATAGACAATCGCTTGAGCGTAGCTTAATCCAAAGATCGTTTCTAGATTGAAGATTTTGTTAAAGGCAATTGCCCCAGTATAAAGTGCGGTCGGAATCACGATTAAAAGATAGAAGACTAAGAATAATCCTGACATAATCAAACGAGTTTGACGGTCAAAGCGATTTTCAAAGAATTCAGGAATGGTGGTATAACCGTTACGCAAATATTTCGGCAACATATAAAGCGCCAAGAAACAAAGCGGAATCACCGTTGGCACTGTCCACGCAATAATAGAAAAGTTGTTTTGATAAGAAACGGCATTCACCCCAATCAATTGCTCAGTAGAAAGTGAAGTTAAAACCATTGAGCAACCAATCACAATACCGCTTAATCCTCGTCCCGCTAAGAAATAACCTTTCGAGGTGGTTAAATCATCGTTTTTAGTACGTAGCCATGAAACATAGGCCACCAAAGCCGTTACGATGAGGAAACTCGAAACCGTTAATAGCATACGCTCCTCCTTGTAGAAGCCAATATTAAATTCCATTTATAGACTACTGCTTAGTTTGTAAAGAGCATATGATAATTGTCATAGTGATTGTGTGAGAGGGATCACAAAATCGAAATAAAGTCTGTTTTTATCGACAATTATGAGCAAGATCATAAATTATTTATCGCTCTATAAGAATAATAACGCTGTACTCCCACACAAAAGGAGTTTGAAATGAGCTTACAGTTAATTCTTATTTTGATTTTATGTGGTGTCATGACGAATATCATGTCGGCCATTTTTGGTATTGGTGGCGGTGTATTGATGGTACCTATTCTCTATACCTTATTCCCACAATTTCCTTTGCAAATGATTGCCGCAACATCATTGACGATTGTCATGGGGTCATCCTTTATTAACTTGATTTATTTCTATAAACAAAAAGTATCAATTAATTACAAAGCGATGCTCATTTGGTCTGTTGGCATGATTATTGGTGTGCAGCTAGGATTCGAATTAAGTTTTTACGTGCCAGATATTGCCATTATCAGCGTATTTGTTATCACCCTTTCTCTATTAGCAATTCGTACTATTTTTAGTAAAGAAACCGCAATAATTCAGCAATCTACAGCGGATGAAACGATTAAAGGGATAGGTCTTT
>ERZ860148.616-NODE-616-length-27733-cov-4.445769_pt1 | contig 27733 bp, 22 predicted proteins | sample MGYA00509981_ERZ860148 | MGnify/ENA primary metagenome ERZ860148 (study PRJEB30046, sample SAMN00715199) | human gut metagenome | study: EMG produced TPA metagenomics assembly of the A metagenome-wide association study of gut microbiota in type 2...
ACGGACGATCTAATGTAAACATACTCATATATCTTATAGTAGAAAGTCCATAATGTCAACCATTAATTCACAAAAATATTTATTATTAAATAAATATTCCTGCACATTATAAATAATAAGATGTGAAAAATCAATATGATAGAGATTTTTCGTATAAAAATAATGATGCAAGGGTCATAATTCAGGGACAAAATACCTTTTGATTCTTGGTGTCATATAAAGTATGGAATTAAATATGTATACAACATTATATGGGAGTTAAAGATATGCAGAATAATATTAGAACAGACCTTGCAGTAGAATTAAATGAGGAGATTTCAAGAAAAGCCGGCAGGTTAAAAGGCATTATTGTAAATCAGCAGAAAGATAAGGATACAGGGATAGAAGTTACAAGCCTGAAGGTTACTAATAAAGCAGGTGAGAGAATGATTGGAAAGCCAATGGGCACTTATATAACGATAGAGGCAAGAAGGATAAATGAGATGAATGAAGATTATAACAATAATGTCACCCAAATTCTGAAAAATTATATCAGCGAACTTATAGGTGAGCTGTTAAAAAATAAAAAAGTTAAAGATAACGGAAAGAACAGCAGACAAGATAATAAAATACCATTTCCAGGTGGGAAAAATATAAGCTCCAAAAGACACATAAGTCTTTTGGTGGCAGGACTTGGCAACAGGGATATTACATCGGACTCGCTTGGACCACTTGTTGTAAAGAACCTGTATATTAATGGACATATTGATAATGATGATACGGGGCTGTGTGTATGTTCAATAATACCGGGAGTTATGGGGGATACAGGTATGGAAACTGCGGATATAATTAAGGGAATTGCAAAGCAGATAAATCCGTCAGTTATTATTGCAATAGATGCACTTGCAGCAAGAAATATAGAAAGGCTTAATACTACAATACAGCTGTCGGACAGGGGCATTAATCCAGGATCAGGAGTAGGCAATCACAGAGTTGGAATTAATTATGAGAATATAGGAATACCAGTTCTTGCAATTGGAGTTCCAACAGTAATAGATGCTTTGACAATAGTAACAGACCTTGTAAGTCCTCTTATAGGTGATTGCAGTGCTGATGAGATAGCAGCATTTTTTTCAGGGATAGACAATAATATGAAGGATATGTATGTCACACCTAAAGCGATAGATCAGGACATTAAAAATATAAGTGCGATAATATCATCAGCTATAAATAACCTGGAGCAGGCTGGAATATCTGGATAATTACAAGCTTTGAACGGACTGTAAAATTATTAGTTATAAATACAATATTTTGGCTGATGGATATTTTTAAATAAAATAGGTAATATTCTTAATAAGCATTAATACAATTAAATATCAGATATAAATTCGATATAAAAGTACAGTAAAGTTGTATACAAGAATGGAGGATTAGCATGGAGCGTAAGCACAGGCTGTCATCATTATTGTCAATTGTGATTATTGTAATTGTATTGGCACTTATAGGTAAGAATATGAAGGTAACAGCATTTATAGAGGATACATTTATTAGTGGCTGTTTAAGGCTTATGTCACCTGCAATGCTGTTTTATGACAAGCCACAACTGCTGGATAATAATATATGGGCACAGCTGGTTAATAATGTTGTACCTGTCAATGCTGTGATTAATAACCAGAATGATGATTATATAAAGCTTGCAGACAATGATGCAGGTGGTGTTATAAGTATTAATGCTGGAGCAGATAATCTGGTAAATGGTCTTAACAATGGTGAAGATAATAGCGGTACAAAAAATGAGACAGATAATAATGCAGGCAATGCTGGTGATACACAGCCGCAGGAGAGTATAATTGCAGGAAATACCACGCAGAACAGTAATATTAACAACAGCCAGCAATTGAACGAATCGGATATACGGAATATTATTTCAAGAAATACAGTGAGCGGTGCAGTATATGATAAATCGCAGCTTACAGATTATAACTTTGTGAGAAGCCATTTTTATACAGTTACATCAATAACGGATCTGACTGACAGTATACTGCGGCCGGCAGAATTTATAGAGAAAAATCTTGCAATAAGCAAGGATAACAGCAAGCCGCAGATACTCATTTTCCATACTCATTCACAGGAGGGATTTACAGATACAGTAGAGGGAGATGTGTCAACGACAATAATAGGAGTTGGCGATTATCTCACAGAACTGCTTGTCAATAAGTATGGATATAATGTCATACACGATACGAGTGTGTATGATTATGTAGACGGAAAACTTGACAGAAGCAAGGCATATACATATGCAGAAAATGGTATTGAGAAAATACTTGCTGACAACCCTACGATAGAAGTTGTTATTGATCTGCACAGAGATGGTGTTGCAGATACAACACATCTGCTTACTAATATTGACGGAAAAGATATGGCGAGGGTTATGCTTTTTAATGGACTTAGCTATAGTAAGGTAAATGGCGATATTGCATATCTTAATAATCCTTACAGGGACGATAATCTTGCTATGAGCCTGCAAATGCAGTTGTTAGGCGAGGCTTATTATCCGGGATATCTTAGAAATATATATGTTAATGCATACAGGTACTGCCTTCACAAAAGAGGAAGGTCAATGTTAATAGAGGCAGGAGCACAGACTAATACAGTTGGAGAGGTTAAAAATGCTATGGAGCCATTAGCGGATATTCTTAATAAATGTTTATCGGGTGAGAAAATGATTAATTAATTGTACTTGAATTACGGCTGATTTGATTGTATTATAATTACGTTAATCAGTTAAACTGATAAATCGATAAAATAAAGGCTAGGAGATATAAGTATATGAATAGAGTATTAGAAGATATACAGCCAAAGAATGTATTTAGATTTTTCGAGGATATATGTAATATTCCACACGGTTCAGGCAATGTTGAGAAGATAAGCAGATATCTTGTTGATTTTGCCAAGGAAAGAGGACTTGATTACAGACAGGATGAGAATTTCAATGTTGTTATAAGAAAGCCAGCAACTAAGGGAAGCACAGGAGCACCAGTTATTATTCAGGGACATATGGATATGGTTGCTGTTAAGACACCAGACAAAGATAAAGATATGGAAAATGAAGGCCTTGACCTTTTAGTTGATGGTGATTATATAAAGGCAGACAGAACAAGCCTTGGTGGAGATGATGGAATAGCAGTAGCATATGCACTTGCAATTCTTGATGATGACTCAATCAAACATCCGGATATTGAAGCTATATTTACGGTAGATGAAGAAGTAGGTATGCTTGGTGCAGAAGCTATGGATTGTTCAGATATTAAGGGAAGAATAATGCTTAATATTGATTCAGAAGATGAAGGTATCTTCTTATCAAGCTGTGCAGGTGGAGCTGTTATTATATCTAAGTATCCGGCAGTAAATACAGAAGTTACGGGAACAGAAGTCACAATAAATGTATCGGGAGTTACAAGCGGACATTCTGGTGTTGATATTATATACCAGAGAGCTAATGCCAATGTTGTTCTTGGCAGACTTCTTTTTGAATTATCAAAGCAGTACAACTATAATATCAGGACTATCTCAGGTGGTGAGAAAGATAATTCAATTGCCCCACGTTCAGAAGCAGTTATCGTTGTAGAAGATGGTGATACTGCTGGCGTAGTAGAAATGCTTAATAAGTATGCACAGCTTATAATTAATGAATATAGTGTTACAGATAAGGATATGTCTATTAAAGTAAGTCAAGGCAGTAAAGTTTCTGTCCAGGCAATGGATTACAGTTCTACTAATAAGGTTGTACTTGCACTTACACATATTCAGGATGGTGTTGTTAAATTAAGCAACGACATTAAAGGACTTGTACAGACATCAATTAATGCGGGTGTTGTAAGAATGGAAGATGGAAAGGTTGTAATTACGTATCTTCTTAGAAGCTCAGTAGAGAGCGAGAAAGAATACCTTATAGATAAGGTTACAAGTATGGTTGAGCTTCTTGGTGGTGAATATGTTATCACAGGAAAGTATCCAGCCTGGGAATACAGGAAAGAGTCAAAGTTAAGAGAAATTATGTCTGATTCTTTCAAAAAATTATACGGAAAAGAACCGGTTATTCAGGCTATACACGCAGGTGTTGAGTGTGGTATGTTTGCAGATAAGCTTGACGGACTTGACTGTGTATCATTCGGACCGGATATTATTGATATTCATACATTTAATGAAAAGCTTAATGTACCATCAGTACAACGTACATGGGAGCTTATATTAGATGTACTTGCTTCATTCTAATTAATAAATACAAAGCAGTAATTGATATGCGTTAAATCAGAAAATGGCTTGCAAAAAGTTCATATTTAGATTATTTAGGCATATTGATTGCTGTTTTTTAATTTGTTTATACAAATGTAACAAAAATCACAGCATTTTTAATAAAATATTGACAGATGTTATATATAATGTTATCTTATATGAGTACATAGCATTTAGCTATAATCTATTAATGATACAATAGATAATTCGTAGTAATACATTTATAGAATACAATCTATTGTTATTGTACCTGAAAAGGTATGTCGTGGGCGTGGGTCTTGCCCAGTTAATTCCCAATTATGTATATATTCACTGCGCAGGAATATAACTATTATTTTACGAAAGGAATATATTAAATGAAAGAAACTAATACTATATCTATGATGAATTTTGAGGATTTTAAGAAAGTTATTATGAAGAAAGCTGAACCTGTAGCAGGAGAAGGTGGGACTGTTGATATAACACACGTTATAAAGAATAATGGTTGTGAATATGACGGGCTTATTATACTTAATAAGGGGAGTGTGATATCGCCAACAATATATTTGAATGATTATTATGAGCAGTATGTTAATGGTAAATCAATAGACAGTATATTTGCTGGAATTAAGGAGTTGTATTATCTGAATAAAGACAGATTATCGGTTGATACGCAGAGTCTTATGAGTTTTGAGGGGATAAAAGATAAAATTGTATACAAGCTTATTAATTACAATGCGAACAGGAAGCTGCTAAGCCTTGTGCCACACAAGAAAATACTTGACCTTGCAATGGTATATTACTGCATATTAGGGGAGATTGAGGATGGCAATGCAACAGCTCTTATATATAACAGCAATATAAAGAACTGGCACATAAAAGAAGATGAGCTGTACAGGACAGCGGTTAGTAATACACCTAAGCTTCTTCCTGTAAAGATATATGAAATGTCAGAACTTATAAAATATGTTGATACAGCAGAGGGAAGATATTCATTGGATGATCCTTGGTGCAGTAATCTTTATGTACTTACTAATAAAAGCCGAATTAATGGTGCGGCGGGCATTATGTATGAGGGAGTATTAAAGAAGCTTGCAGATAAGCTGGAGAGTGATATGTATATATTGCCTTCATCAATCCATGAAGTTATTATTCTTCCAAAGTCAACAATGTTTAATAAAGAGGAACTGATGGCTATGGTAAGAGATGTTAATACAGAGGGAGTTTCAAAAGATGAAGTTCTGTCATATACAGTGTATGAATATGACAGAAATACAGAAGAACTATATTCTTAAATGCACACAATGGGAGTCGAACCCACGACCTTTCGCTCCGGAGGCGAACGCTCTATCCAACTGAGCTATATGTGCTGATAATAATTAATAATACACTATTTTTTATAAACAAGCAAATGTTTTGATTTTGTTGTATGTTTTTGATATTATAATATGAGTGCCTGAAGGATAAAATAATATATTCTTATTGAAAAATACATAAATACATATATGAAAATATGCAATGTATGGCATATTTAAAAATGTATAATGATATGTGGATATATAGAGAATGGAATTATCCTTCTGGCACCATAAAGTTTATGGCTTCTGATATTTAATCAGAAGGCGATAATTTTGAAAGGAGCACATATATAATATATATGCGGATAAATAAATATTTAAGTGCCAAGGGAGTATGTTCAAGGCGTGAGGCTGACAGGCTTTTAGAGGCAGGCAGGATAACAGTTGACGGGGCCGTTGCTGAATGTGGGCAGCAGGTTGATGATAATAATATTATATGTATAGATGGCAGTAAGATTTCTAATGATAAACCAGAAGATATACTTATAGCATTTAATAAGCCCGTTGGCATTGTATGTACAACAACTAACAAGCAGGGAAATAACAATATTGTTGATTATATAGGCTACAGTGAAAGAATATATCCGATAGGAAGGCTTGATAAGGAGTCGGACGGACTTATTCTTCTTACAAATAATGGTGAAATAACTGACAGGATATTACGCTCAGTTAATGGACACGAGAAAGAATACATTGTTAAAGTTAACAAGAATATAACTAAAGATTTTCTTGATAAAATGTCTGCTGGCGTGTATTTAAAAGAATTAAATGTCAAGACTAAACAGTGCAGAATATATAAAGTAAACAGCAATACATTCAGAATTGTACTGACACAGGGGCTTAACAGGCAGATAAGAAGAATGTGTCAGGAGTTGGGATATAAGGTTGAAAAGCTTACAAGAATACGGGTTATGAATATTGAACTGGGTGACCTTGCCTGCGGCGAATACAGAGTAGTAGAGGGTGCAGAGAAAGAAAAGCTTTATAACAGCCTGTAGGGTGTGAGTGCTGCTTTTTTTGCTATAGCTGGATAAGAGAAGCTTTGAAATAGGTTTATAGGTATGTATATTTAATTGTTAATCTGGAGGAATATTAAGATATGGAGAAGTTAGATAGAATTAAGGAGCTTGTTGCACTTCTTAATAAGGCAGGAAAAAGCTATTATTCAGAGGGACAGGAAATAATGTCTAATTATGAATATGATGCTTTATATGATGAACTTAAAAAGCTTGAAGAGGAAACTGGCTGTGTGCTTTCGGACAGTCCTACAGTAAATGTTGGATATGAAGTATTAAGTGAGCTTCCAAAGGAACGACACGACTCACCAATGTTAAGTCTTGATAAGACCAAAGACAGGGAAAGCTTAAGGAGCTGGTTAAAAGACCAGAAAGGATTGTTATCGTGGAAGCTTGATGGACTTACTATAGTTCTTACATATGAGAATGGAGAACTGGTAAAGGCGGTAACAAGAGGCAATGGACAGATTGGTGAAATTATTACTAACAATGCAAGAATGTTTAAGAATATACCTGTAACTATAAGTTATAAGGGAAGACTTGTGTTAAGAGGAGAAGCAATTATAACTTATTCTGATTTTAACAGAATTAATGAGGAAATTCCTGAAACAGATGCCAAGTACAAAAATCCAAGAAATCTTTGCAGTGGCTCAGTAAGACAGCTCAATAATAAGATAACAAAAGAGCGTAATGTCAATTTCTTTGCATTTACGCTTGTATCAGCAGATGGAGTAGATTTTAATAATTCAAGAAAATGCCAGTTTGAATGGCTTAAAAGCCAGGGATTTGATGTTGTTGAATATAAGGAAGTTGATAAAGATAATATACTAGATGCAATTGACTGGTTTGAGCATACAATTGTTAATAACGATTTTCCGTCAGATGGACTTGTTATTATATATGATGATATTGCTTATGGTGAATCGCTTGGAAGAACAGCGAAGTTTCCAAGAAATGCTATGGCATTCAAATGGACAGATGAAACCGCAGAAACTACATTAAAAGAGATAGAATGGAGTGCTTCAAGAACGGGACTTATCAATCCTGTGGCAATATTTGAACCGGTTGAACTGGAAGGAACTAAAGTTTCAAGGGCAAGCGTGCATAATATAAGCATAATGGAAAGCCTTAAGCTTGGAATAGGTGACACAATTAAAGTATTTAAGGCCAATATGATTATTCCGCAGATTGCAGAAAATATTACACAGAGCGGAACAGTAAGGATACCAGAAGTCTGTCCGGTATGTGGTGGAAAGACAAGGATAAGCGATGTTAATGATGTAAAATCATTGTATTGTGATAATGAACAGTGTCAGGCTAAGCACATAAAAAGCTTTGCACTTCTGGCATCAAGAGATGCACTTAATATAGACGGTTTATCAGAGGCAACTCTAGAAAAGTTCATTCAGAAAGGTTTCCTTAAGAGGAGAGGGGATATTTTCAGAATATCAAGATATAAAGATGAGATAACAGCAATGGAGGGCTTTGGCGAGAAGTCTTATAATAATCTTATTGAAGCACTTGAAAAGGCGAAAGATACAGATTTAGTCAGGGTTATATATGGCCTTGGAATAGATAATGTGGGACTTTCCACAGCAAGATTAATAGTTAATAAGCTTAATAATGACCCTGAGGCAGTTCTTAAAGCAACAGCAGATGAACTTACTGATATAGATGGAATAGGTGAAGTTATAGCAGAGGCATTTGTTGAATATTTTAAAAATGAAGATAAGAAAGATGAGTATCTTGACATATTAAGTGAGGTTAATATTAAAGAGACTGAAAATGTACAGACAACCGAGGAACTTGCTGGCAAGACATTTGTTATAACAGGAAATGTTAATCATTTTGCTAACCGCAATGAACTTAAGGCACTTATAGAGAGTATGGGAGGCAAGGTGACAGGTTCTGTCACAGGTAACACATCGTATCTTATTAATAATGATAGTACATCGCAGTCAACTAAGAACAAGAAAGCTGCCCAGCTTGGTGTTCCAGTGATTACGGAGGAAGAATTCATCAAGCTTGCAGGAAAAGATGAATTGTTGTAGAATACATCATTAACAGTAAGTTTGACTATATTAAAATGTGATTTACACAGGAATCGAGGTAAATATGCCAATTAAAATACAGAATGATCTTCCAGCTAAGCACGAGTTAGAGGAAGAAAATATATTCGTGATGGACGAAAGCAGGGCACTTTCACAGGATTTCAGAGAATTGCAGATAGCAATTCTTAATCTTATGCCAATAAAGCAGGACACAGAATTGCAGTTATTAAGAGCATTATCTAATACTCCATTACAGATTGATGTGACATTTATACAGACAGAATCACATGTGTCAAAGAATACATCATCATCACATATAAAGAAATTTTATGAAACATTTTCTAATGTAAAAGACAGAAATTTCGATGGACTTATAATAACAGGAGCACCAGTTGAAAAGCTTGCATTTGAAGAAGTGAACTACTGGGATGAGCTTACAACAATAATGGAGTGGTCAAAAGAGCACGTTACATCAACACTCCACATATGCTGGGGTGCACAGGCGGGACTTTACTACCATTATGGAATTAAGAAAGTCCTTCTTGATGAGAAATTATCAGGTGTATACAAGCACCACGTTCTTAACAGAAAAGAGCCTCTTGTAAGGGGATTTGATGATTTCTTTATGGCACCACATTCAAGATATACAGAAGCGTGCAGGAAAGATATATTAAACAACAAACAGCTCAAGGTATTTGCTGATTCAGATGAAGCGGGCATATATATTGCAATAGGACAGGACGGCAAGCATATATTTGTTATGGGTCACCCTGAATATGACAGAATGACACTTGATCAGGAATATAAGAGAGATTTAGACAAGGGGCTTGAGCCACAACTTCCAGTGAACTATTATCCAGATGATGATTGCAACAGAAAGCCAGTGTTATCTTGGAGAAGCCACGCTAATAATCTTTATACTAACTGGCTGAATTATTACGTATATCAGACTACCCCTTATGACCTTAATGATAAGGTTCAGACGTATGGGAATTAGGGCTGGGATTTGTTGTTGTTTGGAAAGTAGGTGATGTTATTCTTGCAACATTGCTATTTGGAGAAATAAAATAATTATGTTTTTATTATAAGCACCAACAGAGTAAAATCTTAAGGTGCTTATTTTTTACGCAATTATAATGGCTGGTCTATATCTGATGGTATAAATACTTGACGTACGCAAAAACGTACGTTATAATAATTTTGACATAAAAATTTCTACATTCAAGATAATATTTAGCATATAATTAAAGAAGAACAGATGCAAAATATAATATAATTTATAAGAGATAAGATAGAAACATATAGAGTGTAAGAGAGAAAAACATAATAGAGTGTAAGAGAGATTTAATGAGAGAATAGTAATAAAAAATAATTACATTTAGTATAAAATAGAACAGTATATTTGATTAAAGGAAAAAGGTAAGGAGATTTTATTATGTCAGCAATTAATATAACAAATGCAAGAAAGGAACTCTATAATTTGGTGGAGGACGTTAATCTCTATAGTGAACCAACTTTAATTGTAAGTAAGAAAGGTAATGCGGTTCTGATATCGGAAAGTGATTGGAATGCAATTCAGGAGACGATTTATCTTAATTCCATTCCAGGTATTGTTGAGTCCATAAAAGAAGGAATGGATACGGCAATAGAGGATTGCGTGCCCGAAGAAGATGTAGAGTGGTAAAAATATGTACCGAATAGTTTACACTAAACAGGCAGTAAAAGACATTAAGAATTTGAAAAGTGTACATCTTGATGAAAAAGCAAAAAAACTAATAGAAGTTATTAAAGAGAATCCATTTCAAAATCCACCTCCATATGAGGAATTACTTGGTAATTTACAAGGTGTATATTCAAGAAGAATAAATATTCAGCATAGATTGGTATATCAAGTGTATAATGAGCCGATTATAGCTGGTGAAATTGAGTATAATGGAACGATAAAGATTATCAGAATGTGGACACATTATGATAAAGTAAGATAAAAATAATCAACAGAATTAAGGTGACCCAATATGATAAACGAAAAAGAAATAATGCCCTTTAATTTCTTCAAATATGGTGGCATATATACCGGTGGGCATAATGGTATGAGATATAAGATTGAGCGTACAGGCGAAAAGCCAGATTATGTACTTAATGTACTAATCTGGCAGGGTCCGTATGCCTCAACGGCGATGAAGGAAGAAGATATTACAGCTAAGGAATTTGAATATTCAGAAGAAGGCAGGAGTAGTGCAATTCAGTGGATACAAGATATGTATGATACTAATATTGACCGCTGGGAAAATGCACCATCAATTAATCAGGTAAAGTCAACCTTGGAATAGATTATTATATAGATTAAGCAGGATAATAGTATATTTGCACACAAAGAAAATGTACTGTTAAGGGTGAGTGCGGTTACACAAGATAACAGGCTTGTTATTAATCTAAGTGTTATATTAGATGATGTAACTGCAATAATACTTAAGCTTAATGGAGTAATTATATTATTTATGATATCTGGCTTAAAATGATATATTTTGTAAAGCTTGATATAATGCAGGGCACACACTAATATATTGCTGATTATAAGTCCGTAGATATATCCGGATATGCCAATTCCGGGAACGAGCAGTATTAATGAGGCTATTCTTATAGCGAGACCAGTTATGCTGTATGCACAGGTTCTTGCAGTCATATTAAGGCCGTTTAATATGCTTGCAAGGCTTGTTCTGACATATAGAAATGGACATATACAGGCAAGCATAATGGTATAATTGTATACACTGGGTTCGTGAAACAGTGTTGCTCCAAGTCTGCCAATGTATAATATAAATAGCACACAGCTCATTATACCAAGGTGCATACATATATTCACGGACTGGTGAAGAGTTGTGATTACACTGGAACTACGTTGTACAGAGTTGTCTTCTGACACTTTAGGAAGAAGCATAACAGACATTGAGTTGGTTATGGCAGACGGAAAGAGGAGCAGTGGAAGTGTCATTCCAGATATAATTCCATAAGTGCTGACAGCATTTTCTTTTGACAAGCCATATATAATAAGCTGGGCTGGGATTAATATTGCCTCAGCACTTTCAAACAGGTGCAAAAGGAGGCTGTTTAAGTTGAGCGGGAGAGCATATAGTGCAATAACTCTGATGTAAGAGGTTTTGCATGCTGAACAGCTATTGTTATTTCTAATAATTTTATTATTCTTATTATTCTTATTATTTTGTTTGTTGTTTACATAGACACATCCAATGCAGAATATATCTGCACAGACTTCACCTGCGATATTACCATATAAAGCATCAGTTACAGTTAAAGTTTCCAGATTTCCAGAAATCAGGTGATAATAGATTATCACACTGAATATTCGTATTAATTGCTCGATTATCTGTGATATTGCGGGAATAAATGTCTTTTTACAGCCGTAATAATAACCGCATATACAGCTGTGTATTGCGGATAAGGGAATACCAATTGCGATTATCTGGATAAGTGGAGCACAATCGGCGTTAAACATAAGTTTATCGGCTATTTCATATGAAAATGTGGCACATACCGCAGAAAATATACAGGATAACGGAAAACTCATTAAAAGACCACCAAGGAGTACATTGATATTTCCGTGTGTCTGTGCTGTGTATTTGGAAATTGCAGAATTAAAGCCACACATACATACAGAAAATGCAATTCCACATAAGGGAAGAACTAATTGCAGCATTCCCATTCCGTATGAGCCAATGTGTGAATTAAGAAAAATGCGGTAATAAAATCCAAGTATGCGGCATAGAAGTCCAGCGATTGTAAGGATGATAGTTCCTTTGATTACAGGAGTATATAGTAGTTGTCTGCCTGATTTGTTGCTCATAATTAAGAAAAGGCTCCGTTGTCTTTATTAACATAGTATGCAGCTTTTGAATATAATATTAATAAGTAATACAGTGGATTGTGAACTTAAATATTGACTGTATGGAAAGAGGGAAAAGCTGGGAGGAGGCATATGTTATATCTTGATAATGCGGCGACAACGCCTATGAGTTTGCCGGTGTGTAAGGCTATGTGGCAGTATATGATAAATGATTATGGAAATCCATCGTCAATATATGAATGTGGAAGAAATAATAAAAGGGCAGTTGAAGAAGCGAGGGCAAATATAGCCGGACTGATAGGCACAGAGGCTGATAATATATATTTTACATCTGGCGGAACTGAGAGCGATAACTGGGCATTAGAGGCAGCGGTTGCAGGAAAGCACGGTGGAACTATTATAGTAAGTGGAATTGAACACCCTGCAATATTAAATAAATGCAGAGATTTAGAGAAACGTGGGTATAATATAGAATATTTAAGATGCACATCGGATGGCATAATTGATATTGAGGATTTAAGAAGAAAGATAAAAGATGATACTTTGCTTATATCGGTTATGCTTGTTAATAATGAGATAGGAACAATACAGCCATTAATGCAGGTTAGTGCGGTGGCATCAGAATACGGTATTCCTGTTCATACAGATGCGGTTGCGGCATTTGGACATATTGATATTGATGTTCATAAGCTTGGAGTATCTATGCTCAGCGTGAGTGCACATAAAATATGCGGACCTAAAGGTGTTGGATTTTTGTATACAGACAGGGAGCTTGAGCCGTTAATATATGGAGGCGGACAGGAGAAAAATATGCGTTCCGGTACAGAAAATGTTGCTGGAATAATCGGACTTGCAACAGCTGCGGATATTGCTGTTAATACACTGCATTACAGAATGGAAAAAGAGTGGAATATACAAAGATATATGGCAGAGCGGATAGTTAATGAAATCCCGTATACAAGCATTAATGGCAATATGACAGGCAGGGTATCAGGAAATATTAATATCTGTTTTAAAGGTATAAGTGCAGGTGAACTTGTGCTTCTTTTGGATAAACAGGGCATATGCGTATCCTCTGGTTCAGCGTGTCACGGCAATCACGGCGGACCTTCGCACGTATTAAAGGCTATAGGAAAGACTGATGAAGAAAGCCTTGCTTCAATAAGACTTACATTTAATCATACATTAAATCGAAATCAGGCTGATTACTGCATTGATTGTATTAAGAAAAATGTTGCAGCATTACGGGAAATTAAAAATGATTAAAATAAATCTTGAAACTATAAAAAATAATGCACTTTACAAAAAGTGAAAAATATATCAAAAGATTAATATAATATCAGCCCATAAGTATGAAAGTAAAATCCATACTGAGGGGCTGATATATGCTGTAAATTAATGCTGCAGATGCAGTGGCAGATACTTGGTCTTTTCAGATATTAATAAACATATATGGAGCAATCAGTCTACAGAAAAGCTGGTGATGATAACCCTTATGTGCTTATATAGATACGAATTCAGGCTTTCTTTCCTTGAATATGGTATAATAGTTAAATCCTGTATTTTTAAGCATATCAGTGATTATTTCATAGGAATATGCAATATGGCAGGCTTTATGGGCATCAGAACCTGTTGTTATAATCTCGCCGCCAAGTGAGCGGTACATTTTTACTATATCAAGGCAGGGATTAGGATTTTTAAGTCCGTATTTAAGTCCTGCGGTATTGATTTCAATGCCTTTGCCCTTGTCAATAAGAAGTCTTAGGATTGTATCGAAATAATCATAATAATCTTTCCAGTTATAATCATTATCCTGATCAGGAGCATATCTTACAATATAATCAAGATGTCCGTATACATCAAAGTTATCGCAAGTTTTAATGCAGTCGGTTATTGCTTCATAATATCTGCTTATTGCATCTTTTACGGACACGTTATCCCAGAATTCAGGATAATAAGGGTCGTTGCCATATACAAGATGTGATGAACCAATTATAAAATCAAGTCTGCCAGTAGGGTCGTAGTTGTTGATTTTATCTTTAGCAGAAGAAAGAAGTCCCTGTTCGACACCAATTCCAATAAAGATATCATTTTTATAACGCTCTTTTAATTCAAGCAGTTCGTCTGTATATTTGTCATAATCAAGGGCAAATACAACATTTCCGTCCTCTAAAGGGTAATCGTAGTCGTTGTGTTCTGTAAAACATATGCTTTTTAACTGCATATTGATGGCATTTTTGATTATATTCTCAGGAGTTTCGGTTGAATCAGACGAAAAATGCGAGTGAAGATGCCAGTCTGAAAGTTCAGGATAAGTTCTCATATATGTCTTCTCCATTTCATAAGTAAAATTAGATTGTTATTATGTGGGCTGCTAAACAATCACGATGTATAAGTGAGCAGTAAAGATTATTCTGATACTCACATCATATTTATAATTATTATATTGTTGATTATAGCATTATTAGTTTGAAAATGGTACTAAAGCCCTTGAAAATATTTGAATTGATTGTTATTATGTAAACGTATTTTTACATTCTTTACACAAAATGCACAATTTCTTTACTTTTATTAAGTATAGATAAATCTTTATTAACAGATAATTAGTATGTGCAGGACAGGAGAAAAAAGTGAATATTGAGTTAGTTGGCAATTTGTTTATGTTTGCAGGCGGCATCGGTATGTTCTTATATGGAATGAACATAATGGCAGATGGTATGCAAAAGTCAGCGGGAAGCAAGATGAAACAGCTCATAGGCTATCTTACAAGGAACAGATTATTAGCTGTTCTTGTTGGAGCATTTATAACAGCCATAATTCAGAGTAGTGGCGCGACAACAGTTATGGTTGTTGGATTTGTTAATGCTGGTCTTATGACACTTGTACAGGCTGTAGGAGTTATAATGGGTGCTAACATTGGTACAACCATAACAGCATGGATTGTATCTTTAGGACAGCTCGGAGATGCTGTCAAAGTGTTAAAGCCATCGTTTTATGCACCTCTGCTTGTAGGAATCGGTGCAATTCTTGTATTGTTTAGTAAGAAGCCTAAAAAGAAAATGGCAGGAGAGATAGTTGTAGGTATCGGACTTTTATTCTTAGGACTTGATTTTATGTCAGAGTCGATATCTCCATATACAGATGCACCTATTTTTTCAAAAGCGTTTGAAGTAGTAGGAAGTAATCCATTATTGGGCATTGCAATTGGTATTGTAGTAACAGCAATTCTACAAAGCTCTTCTGCATCAGTAGGTATATTACAGACACTCGCAATTAATGGAGTGGTTACTACCAATGCGGCAGTATTTATTACGTTGGGGCAGAATATAGGTTCGTGTGTAACTGCAATTATATCAAGTGCTGGTACAACAAGGAATGCAAAGAGAGCAGCTTGTATGCATCTTTTATTTAATGTTGCGGGAGCAGTTATATTTGGAACAGGTGCTTTTATATTATTTATGTTTAAACCTGCGTTAGCTGTGCATAATATAACAAGTGTGGAAATATCTATATTCCATACGTTCTTTAACATAATATGTACAACTATAATGATGCCATTTGGAAGTCTGCTTGTTAAACTTTCAGGCATAATTATAAGAGAGAAGACTGAAGATGAAGAAAATGCTTCATTAGAGGCAAGCGACAGTTATGCGGCAGAGTTATCAAGACATTTTGACAGCAGAATATTAGAACAGCCATCAGTAGCGGTTGACAGGGCACTCAGCGAAGTTATCATAATGGGCAATCTGTCACTGGATAATATAAAATATTCGGTAAGTGCTGTTATGAACAATGATCAGGATATGATAGATAAAGTTATAGAGACGGAACACAAGGTTGACCTCTATGAAAAGTATCTTACAGAATATCTCATAAAGGTTAATAATCTTTCCATAACGGAAGAACAACATTTACTTATTAATGATTTATTCCATGCGATTATTGATATTGAGAGAGTGTCAGACCATGCAGAGAATATGTCTGATCTTGCCAAATACAAGATAGATAATGAAATAATATTCTCCCAGCATGGAATGGAAGAACTCAAGAAGTTATCTGAAAAGGTTATTGTCTGTTTCTCAGAGGCAATTAAAGCCAGGGAAAAGTTCAGGGTTGCAGCAGATAATGTATGCCGTATAGAAGACGAGGTTGATGATTTAGAAGAAGAATTAAGAAATAAACATATCGAGAGATTATCTTCTGGATTATGTAAGCCATCTAATGGTGTTGTATTCCTTGATATTTTGTCTAATCTTGAGAGAATGTCAGATCACGCTAATAATCTTGCGGACTGTGTGTTAGCAGAGATAAAAGAGAAAAAATAAGCTGATTAGTGAGTTTCAGAACAGACTAGATATAATAAGATTAATGGAATATGGTAAAAAGTTTAATTTGAATGGCGAAATATACAATAATTTGTAAAAAATAGGAATTAACACTTGATATTTTAAATTGTTTTATGTAGAATACAATGTAGTTGATTTTTTATTAACAATCTTTATATTAGGAGGATTTATTTTTATGTCAGTAAAAGTTGCGATTAATGGTTTTGGACGTATCGGTAGACTTGCATTCAGACAGATGTTCGGTGCAGAAGGATACGAAGTAGTAGCTATCAACGATTTAACAAGCCCAAAGATGTTAGCTCATCTTTTAAAGTATGACTCATCACAGGGAAGATATGTAGGATTTGGTGAAGAAGACCAGGTTACAGCTGATGATGAAGCTGGAACAATCACAGTTAAGGGTCAGACAATCAAGATTTACAAAGAACCAGATGCTAACAACTGCCCATGGGGAGAAATCGGTGTTGATGTAGTTCTTGAATGCTCAGGTTTCTACACATCTAAGGAAAAAGCTCAGGCTCATATCAATGCAGGTGCTAAGAAGGTAGTTATCTCAGCTCCAGCTGGAAACGACCTTAAGACTATCGTTTACAATGTAAACCATGAAACATTAACAGCAGAAGATAAGATTATCTCAGCTGCTTCTTGTACAACTAACTGTCTTGCTCCTATGGCAAAGGCTCTTAATGATTTAGCTAACATCGAATCAGGTATTATGTGTACAATCCATGCTTACACAGGTGACCAGATGATACTTGATGGCCCACAGAGAAAGGGTGATTTAAGAAGATCTAGAGCAGGTGCTTGCAACATCGTTCCTAACTCAACAGGTGCTGCTAAGGCTATCGGTCTTGTTATTCCAGAACTTAACGGAAAGTTAATCGGAGCTGCTCAGAGAGTTCCAACTCCTACAGGTTCTACAACACTTCTTTTCGCTGTAGTAGATAAGGAAGTAACAGTTGATGAAGTTAATGCAGCTATGAAGGCAGCAGCAACAGAAAGCTTTGGTTACAACGATGAACTTATCGTATCTAGCGATATCGTAGGTATGAGATTTGGCTCATTATTCGATGCTACACAGACAATGTGTTCTAAGTTACCAGATGGAAAGACTCAGGTAGAAGTTGTTTCTTGGTATGATAACGAAAACTCATACACAAGCCAAATGGTTAGAACAATTAAGTACTTCTCTGAATTAAACTAATTATATAATCTTTCAGGGAAATGGTTAATAGCCGGAGGAGGTTGGCGTAAGCTTAAGCTTTCTCCGGTGTTTTTAAAAAGGTAAAATTGGAGGACTTTAGTATGCTTAACAAAAAGTCAGTTGATGATATAAATGTAAAAGGAAAAAGAGTATTATGCAGATGTGATTTTAATGTACCTTTAGATGGTGATAGAATTACAGACGAAACTCGTCTTGTTGCAGCTCTTCCAACAATTAAGAAGCTTATCGCAGATGGAGGAAAGGTTATTCTTTGCTCACATCTTGGTAAACCAAAGGGAGTTGATAAGTCACTTTCTTTAGCTCCAGTAGCTAAGAGATTAACAGAACTCTTAGGTCAGGAAGTTAAGTTTGCAGCCGATGATACAGTTGTTGGTGACAATGCAAGAAGCGCTGTTGAAGCAATGAACGATGGCGATGTTATTTTACTTGAAAACACACGTTTCAGACCAGAAGAAACAAAGAACGGCGAAGAATTCTCTAAAGACCTCGCTTCAATTTGTGATGTATTTGTTAATGATGCTTTCGGTACAGCACATAGAGCACATTGTTCTAATGTTGGTGTAACAAAGTTTGTTGATACAGCAGTAGTTGGTTACTTAATGCAGAAGGAAATTGACTTCCTCGGAAATGCAGTTAATCACCCAGAAAGACCATTCGTAGCAATTCTTGGTGGTTCAAAGGTTTCTTCAAAAATTCCAGTAATTAACAACTTACTTGAAAAGGTTGATACATTAATCATCGGTGGTGGTATGTCTTATACATTCCAGAAAGCTAAGGGTGGTAATGTAGGTCAGTCATTAGTAGAAGACGATTACCTTGAATATGCTAAGGAAATGATGGAAAAGGCTGAAAAGAAAGGTGTTAAGTTACTTATCCCTATTGATACAGTAATAACAAAGGAATTTAAGAACGACACACCATTTAAGGTAGTAACAGCAGGTTGTCAGGCAGATGACGATATGGGTATGGATATTGGACCTAAGACTTGCGAACTTTACAAGGATGCCTTAAAAGATGCTAAGACAGTTGTATGGAATGGACCTATGGGTGTATTTGAATTTGACAACTTTGCAAAGGGAACTATTGCAGTAGCTGAAGAACTTGCACAGCTTAAAGATGCTACAACTATTATCGGTGGTGGCGATTCAGCAGCAGCAGTAAACAACTTAGGTTTTGGTGATAAGATGACACACATCTCAACAGGTGGTGGCGCTTCATTAGAATTCCTTGAAGGTAAGGAACTTCCAGGTGTTGTTGCAGCTAACGATAAGTAATTGATATATTTTCTTAACATTATAAGAAAGTTATAACTGTTCTCATAGCTTACTATGAAGAGTAGTCATAACAAGACAGATTAAAATATCTGTTTAACATAAAAAGTCAGTTAGTAATTGTATTTTACAAAAGCTAACTGGCTTTTTATTTGGGCTCTTTGTCAAGAGTGGGGGTAAAAAGTTAAAGTCTGCGTTTGCATAAGACATTGATACTTGTCAAAAAACTGTTGAGTTGTCGCAATAAGAAGATTTTATACAAAATATAAATATTTAATTATAAAATAATTTTATATCTTATATAAATTTTCATTAATGTGACAGATTTATAGTTTTGAAAATGTATAAAAAAACAAAAAAAGATTGTATTTTTTAATGTAATTTGCGCATATTGTATAAAAAATGTAGCATTTATAAAAAAATTGTGGTATAATTTCAAATAGTGGGTTGTTAAGATTAGGTGCAAATTTAACATAGTTATGTCAGTTTAGGTATTTATTTAAAAATAGTTGGAAAAAGGTATAACTTTGTTTATTAAAAATATTATTTCTAAAGTATAACTATGGACTGAATATAGCAAGTTAGATTATAAATTTTTAAATTAGTATTATGCGCTATATAATAAGTGAATTGTGTGCAAGAAATTATTATTAAAAGTATATAAAATTAGGAGGAAGTGTATTTTATGCGTAAAAAAGTGGTAGCAGGTAACTGGAAAATGAATAAGACTCCAAGTGAGGCAGTAGAACTTGTGAAGGAGTTAAAGCCTTTAGTGGCAAATAGTGATGTAGATGTAGTATTTTGTGTTCCATCTATAGATATAATACCTGTTAAGAATGAATTAGAAGGCAGTAATATTTACATAGGTGCTGAGAATATGTTCTATGAAGAAAAGGGAGCATATACAGGAGAGCTTTCAGCAGATATGCTTACAGATGCAGGAGTTCAATATGTTATTTTAGGACATTCTGAAAGAAGACAGTATTTTGGTGAAGATGATAATATGGTTAATAAGAAAGTAATCAAAGCCATTGAGCATAATATTGTGCCTATTATATGCTGTGGAGAAAGCCTTGAACAAAGAGAAAAGGGAACAACTCTTGAAGTTATAAAGAAACAGATTGTAGGAGCATTTAAGCATATATCACCAGAAAATGCAGTTAAGTGTATTATTGCTTATGAGCCAATCTGGGCTATAGGAACAGGACGAGTAGCAACTACAGAGCAAGCTCAAGAAGTTTGCCACGTTATAAGAAGCAATATAAGAGATATCTATGGAGCTCAGATTGCCGATGAGTTAAGAATACTTTATGGTGGAAGTGTTAATGCAAGTAATGCGTTGTCACTTTTCTCAGAACCAGATATTGACGGTGGACTTGTAGGTGGAGCAAGCCTTAAGCCAGAATTTGCAAAGATTGTAAACTATAATAAGTAATTTATAATTTAAAAATATCAAGAAAGTCCTACACTTAGATTGCTAGAACAATATGTGTAGGACTTTTTGTATATTTTAAAATTGTTTTAAAAATTTAATACTTTTATTTTTTGCTAGAATGTGGTATTATTTTAACGAAGTTTGTAATACAAAAAATGTATTATCAACATAATAAGACACATATTAAGAAAAGATTAAAGGAGTGTTATAACGATGAGTAAAAAGCCAGTAGTATTAATGATTCTTGATGGTTATGGTTTAAATGATAATAAAAAGGGTAACGGTATAGCATTAGCTAACACACCAGTTATGGACGGTCTTATGAAGGATTATCCATTTGTTAAGGGATACGCAAGTGGTCTTGCAGTAGGTCTTCCAGACGGACAGATGGGTAACTCAGAAGTTGGTCATCTTAACATGGGTGCAGGAAGAATTGTATATCAGGAATTAACAAGAATAACAAAGGCTATTCAAGATGGAGATTTCTTTGAAAATTCAGCATTTAAGGAAGCAATAGACAACTGTAAGAAGAATGACTCAGCATTACATTTATTCGGATTATTATCTGATGGTGGTGTTCACAGTCATATTACACACCTTTTTGCACTTCTTGAACTTGCTAAGAAAAACGGTCTTACAAAAGTATTCGTTCATGGCTTTATGGACGGTAGAGATACTGCAACAGATGGTGGTAAGGACTATATCAATCAAGTATATGATAAGATGGAAGAACTTGGTGTAGGTCGTATTGCAACAATCGCAGGTCGTTACTATGCCATGGATAGAGATAACAGATGGGATAGAGTTGAAGCTGCTTATAATGCACTTGTTAATGGCAAGGGCAATACTGCTGAATGTGCAAGATGTGCTATCAGTGCTTCTTATGAAGCCGGTAAGACAGATGAATTTGTTGAGCCAACAGTAATTGTTGAAAATGGTGAGCCAATCGGAACAATCAAAGACAACGACTCAATCATCTGCTTTAACTTTAGACCAGATAGAGCAAGAGAAATTACAAGATGTTTCTGTGATGATGATTTCACAGGTTTTGACAGAGGTGAAAGAAAGCACGTTAAGTATGTGTGCTTTACAGATTATGATGTAACAATCGGCAATAAGAGTGTTGCATTTAAGAAAGAAAAGCTTACAAATACATTTGGTGAATTTCTTGCAGCTAACAATAAGACACAGGCAAGAATTGCTGAAACAGAAAAATATGCTCATGTAACATTCTTCTTTAACGGAGGTGTTGAAGAACCTAACAAGGGCGAAGATAGAATACTTGTAAAGTCACCTAAGGTAGCAACTTATGACCTTCAGCCAGAAATGAGCGCACCAGAAGTATGTGAAAAGCTTGTTGGAGCTATTAAGTCAGATAAGTATGATGTTATAATTATTAACTTTGCTAATCCAGATATGGTAGGTCATACAGGTATTGAGTCAGCCGTTATTAAGGCAGTTGAAACTGTTGATGAATGTGTTGGAAAGGCAGTAGAAGCACTTAAGGAAGTTGATGGTGTTATGTTTATCTGTGCTGACCACGGTAATGCAGAACAGCTTATTAATTACGAAACAGGTGAACCACTTACATCACATACAACTAATCCAGTACCATTTATTCTTGTTAATTACGATGAGAACTATACATTAAAAGAAAATGGAAAGCTTTGCGATATTATTCCAACTCTTATTGAGATTATGGGAATGGAAAAGCCAAAAGAAATGACAGGTGAATCACTTCTTATTGCAAAATAATTATAAAAATAAATATATTAAAATTATTATTAGCAATATATATTATTTTATATTTTTAAATAATATATATTGCTAAATTGTTTATGATATGGTAACATTAAAATATTGTGACAGTATGGAATTATTCATGCTTAAACTTTGTACAGATATTGTTAAATGTCTAGTGCAAATTGCGCAAGATTAAGATATTTATTTTTAAATAGGAGGTGTATGGTATGTCTGCTGCAGATATTATAAGAGTTATATTAATGGTAATATTTGTGTTAGTATGTTGTATATTAACTGTTATCGTATTAATGCAGGAAAGTAAGCAGAATGGTTTATCAGGAGCAATTAGTGGTGCTGCTGATACTTACTGGGGCAAGAACAAAGGTCGTTCAGTAGAAGGAAAGCTTGAATTATTTACTAAGATTTTAGGAGCTGCTGTTATTGTATTAGCACTTATTTTAAATCTTAATTTCTAATATTAACTTAATAATAAGTTTTATAAAACGCACTTTAAATTAATTTTTAAAGGGCGTTTTATTTTTAGTAAAATTGTGTTATCCTAATATAAATATCAAATAATACTGTAAAAGTACTTTTATTTATACAAACAATGAGCCAAAGTCTGTTTTTGCACAAGTCTTTATGGCTGTGATGATAACTTAAAAAACAAATATCTGTTAGACTTGTATTAAAAGTTATAGGTATTTATTAATTGCTTGTAGTATATAAAATAAATTATTTATAGAAATGAGGAAATATATGGACAGAGAAGAAATGAAAAAAAGGAAAGCTTTAATTGCTGACCTTGTGCTTAATAATGAATTTTATGTGCCAATGAAAACAAAAGAAATGGCAATATTGTTAAATATACCTAAAGATAAGCGCAAAGAGCTTCAAATGGTGCTTGATGAGCTTGTAAAAGATGGAGTTATAGGTGTTTCAAAAAAAGGAAAATATGGAAAGCCAGAAAATACGGCGGTTATAGGAACATTTCAAAGTACAAAAAGAGGCTTTGGTTTTGTTACTATTGAAGGTAGAGAAGACGACATTTTTATAAAAGAGTCAGATTGCAATGGTGCATTTCACATGGATAAAGTAAAGGTTGCTATAACAAGTGAAAAAAGTGGAAGCAGAAGATGTGAGGGTAAGATTTTAGGTGTAATAGAACATCAAATAAAAACGGTTGTAGGTACATTTCAAAAGAGTAAGAACTTTGGGTTCGTTGTGCCAGACAATGCAAAGCTTGCCTATGACATTTTTATCCCAAAGGAAAAGACGAATGGAGCAGTTAGCGGGCATAAGGTAGTAGTAACGATTACTAATTATGGAAGTCATGGAAAGAACCCAGAGGGAGTGGTTACAGAAATAATAGGTCACATTAATGACCCTGGAACAGATATAATGTCAATTATAAAGGCGTATGATTTGCCAGTTGAATTTCCAGAAGAAGTTATGAGTTACCTTACTAATATTCCAGAAGAAGTTGACGAAAAAGACAAGGCAGGACGAGTTGATTTAAGACAGCTTGATACAGTAACAATAGATGGCGAAGATGCGAAAGATTTAGATGATGCTATCACTTTATCTAAGGAAAATGGAATATACCACTTAGGTGTTCACATAGCAGATGTGAGTCATTATGTTAAGGAAAATAGTCCATTGGATAAAGAAGCTTATAAAAGAGGAACAAGTGTGTATCTTGTAGATAGAGTAATTCCAATGCTCCCACACAAGCTTTCTAACGGAATATGCTCTCTTAATCAAGGTTGTGATAGATTGGCACTTAGTTGTCTTATGGATATTGATGAGAAAGGAAATGTAATCGGTCATAGAATATGTGAAACTCTTATCAATGTTACAAGGCGTATGAGTTATACAAGTGTTAAGAAAATACTTGTAGATAACGATGAGCAAGAAATTAAAGAATACGAACCACTTGTACCAATGTTTAAGCTAATGGAAGAACTTGCTACTATTTTAAGAAATAAAAGATATAAAAGGGGTTCAATAGACTTTGATTTTCCAGAAACTAAGATTACTCTTGATAGTGAAGGACACACAATTGATGTACAACCTTATGAGAGAAATACTGCAACAAAGATAATAGAAGATTTTATGCTTATTGCAAATGAAACCGTAGCAGAAGATATGTTCTGGCAGGATATACCATTTTTATATAGAAGCCATGAAAATCCCGACCCAGAAAAGATACAAAAATTAGCAACATTTATTAATAATTTTGGGTATACAATTAAAAGAAATGACGAAGATATTCACCCAAAAGAATTACAAAAGTTGCTCGCAAAGATAGAAGGAAGTGACGAGGATACACTTATTAGCAGACTTACACTTCGTTCTATGAAAAGAGCAAAGTATACGACAGATTGTATAGGACATTTTGGACTTGCTGCAAAATATTACTGTCATTTTACATCACCAATAAGAAGATATCCTGATTTGCAAATTCATAGAATTATAAAAGAAAATCTTCATGGTGGTTTAAAAGAAAAGAGATTTAAACATTATGAAAGTATCTTACCAGATGTTGCACAGCATACAAGTACAACAGAAAGGCGTGCTGATGATGCGGAAAGAGATACAGATAAGCAAAAAATGGTGGAATATATGTCAAATCACATTGGTGAAGAATTTGACGGTGTTATTTCAAGCATTACAAGTTGGGGAATATATGTTGAACTTCCTAATACTATTGAGGGTATGATATCGGTTACGGCGTTAAGAGATGGTTATTATATTTATGATGAAAATCATTATGAAATGGTAAATGAAGTTACAAATAAGACTTACAAGTTAGGGCAAAAGATTAGAGTTGCGGTAGTATCAACAGACAAGATATTAAGAACTATAGATTTTGAGCCAGCATAATAATATTTTATTTGTTTTCTATCTTGAATTTATTATAATTAAAAAATTTTAAAATAGTTGCCTAGCTATTGCGGTATTAAGTTTTGATGATTATAATTTAGATAAATGTATTTATGCACATACATTTATTTATAGTTTTTAATTTGTGTGAACAATTAATTAGTCATACCTTTATTAGAATTGGTAACTGTCGCATTAATTTAAGAAACTTGCAGAGTGAGTTTTTATAGTTATTACAACTTTATAATTATGAGTTATAGTAGTGGATTGAGAAATTATGTTGAATTAAAAATAAATAAATTGTGCATGGAAAAGAGGAAAGATGGCAACAGACAATAAAACAGGAAATAGACTTATTGCAAATAATAAAAAAGCATATTTTGATTATTTTATAGAAGATAAATACGAAGCAGGGCTTGTGCTTCATGGAACAGAAGTAAAGTCGCTTAGAATGGGAAAATGTTCTATTAAAGAAGCATATGTTCAGATAATTAATGGAGAGATATACATTAACAATATGAATATAACACCTTATGAAAAGGGAAATATTTTTAACAAAGACCCATTGCGTCCTAAAAAGCTATTGTTACATCAATATCAAATCAACAAGCTTGCGGGACAAATTGCACAACAAGGTTATACAATAGTGCCATTACAAGTATACCTTAGTAAAGGCAGAGTAAAGCTTGAGATAGGTCTTGCAAGAGGTAAGAAAAATTACGATAAGCGACAAGATATAGCTAAAAAAGACCAAAAACGAGAAGCACAAAAAGAATTTAAGATTAGGAATTTGTAAAAAACTTATAAAGTTGATTTGTAAAGGAATTTGTGGAATGAACGAAAATATTAATATGACAGTGTCACCTGTGTGTTCAAAAAATGGAAATAAGTTTGCATACGTTTCATTTACTGATGGAAAGTGTCAAGCAGAAGGACGTATACCAGAGTGTAAGATAACCTCTAATAATGACTTTAGTGATGATGATGTGGAAGTTTTAGAGTTATATATGAAAAGCAATTTGGCAAAACTTAAGAGAATGGCAGCAGGTGTAAATATTATTGACGCATTTATGAAGTGATTATATTTAAACATTATAAGAAAGTTTTACACTTATCATTGTAATAAGTAATAAGTGTGGACTTTCTTATTGTTTAGAAGAAATACAAATTTGTTATAATGTATTTTTTATAAAAAATTTAATGGGTTAGAATTAATAATATAAAACCATTATATAGTGTAATTAAAATATTGTAAGTAAATGTTTTGGGGAAAATGGTTATGCTTCCTTGTAGAAAGACAAAAAACAAAATCTAATATAGTTGTAAGACGGATGGATTATTAAGTTCACTATTCTAATAGAAATATAGTATATGCAAAGTCTGAAAATAATTACGGTTATTGTAAAATGTCAACATGTAAAACATCCACAGCAACCTATAAACTATAAAGAGTGGTAGGAAAAATATAGCTGACAGTTGTATTGTGATTTTAAGTGGAAAATTCGTAACAGAATTATATTGACATATATAGTATATAAATGCTATAATCTATTAGCAATAATGTAATAAATGTAATTATTGCATAATACCCAATGGGGTAGTAAAGGTTTCGACAGGGGTTTTGAAGCTGGTGAAGCTATTCGCAGGTGATGCGTCAAATCACAAACTTAAATATAAACGCTAACGAAAATTTAGCTTACGCTGCCTAGTTGCAGCAGTCTGACTTAGAGCACTCACACTTTAGGATCCAGGCTTCGACTATGTGAGAAACGACGTTGACAAAGCTTTGAGTCATCGGGCGTATTATGAAGCTACTGAAAGTAATAGGGTGTTGGTTTCCTACTACTAGAGGGAATGAGGGCTAGCCCGCAATAATCAACTATAATAGTAGAAGAACAGTGAATGGGCTTTTGGACACGGGTTCGACTCCCGTCTACTCCACTAAGAGAAATGCTTGAAAATGCGATGTTTTCGGCATTTCTTTTTTTATGTAAGTCAAAAAATACCGTTTTAAACCGTTTCAAATCGTTTAAAATCGCTTAAATTAGGGTCAAATTTAGGTCAAAAATTTGGTCAACAAAGCAAGTAAAAATCAGGCGTAATGGCTATTTAGATGTTATAAAATTAGCATAAAAAGGTATTAAAATAAAACAGTATATGCGTATAAATATATATATATGAGGTTATTTCAGTATATTTTTTTAGAAATTATTATTTTAAACAGGGCAAACGCATAAAAAATCCATCTGAAAGTGTTTAACTTTTTAGATGGATTTTTTACAATTT
>ERZ860148.639-NODE-639-length-26960-cov-4.017580_pt1 | contig 26960 bp, 23 predicted proteins | sample MGYA00509981_ERZ860148 | MGnify/ENA primary metagenome ERZ860148 (study PRJEB30046, sample SAMN00715199) | human gut metagenome | study: EMG produced TPA metagenomics assembly of the A metagenome-wide association study of gut microbiota in type 2...
CAGGTCATGACAGCCTCTACTATTATCCCGGCATATAAATTTATACTGTATGCTGCCACAATAATAATTACCGATATTGCAAAAGTTGCAAAAATTACAGTAAAAGCAAGAAGCATGCCTCTTTTATATTTTATTAAATTTAATTTTTTTTCAGAGATATTATATCCGGCATCACAATTAAGCCTCTTATCGAGAAAAGAAATGAGTGAACCGATAAGCCTGACCGGATGCGGTATAAAATGCGGATCTCCTATTAATAAATCAAGCACAAAGCCTGCTATAAATGCAAAAATATGATAACACATATGTTAGTCCTTCTTAAATAAATCATAGCGATATGGGCACTATTTCATTAAACACAATCTCATTGCCCTCAACCGCCACCTCACACGAGTAGCCACAGCCGTTTTTCACCTGATAATCATAGTAATCCATATCACAGTAATGGCTCATTATCGCCATGATAGTCCCTCCATGCACAAAAAATACTATCTGTATCTCTTTATCAGGCATAGCCTTCTTAAGCTCTAGTGCCTGTGTGAGCACTCTCTCAAATCCACATATGCTTCTTTTGCAGAATTCTTTTCTGCTCTCCCCATTGGGAAAAGCAAGTGTACCACCACTGTCAATCCATGCCTGATATGAAGCTCTGAAACGGATATCTGTGCTAAGCTCTTTATAGCTTTTTAGCTCCCATTCACCGAAATCCATCTCTGCAAACTCTTTTACGGTATAAATTTTATGGTGCTGTGCGACCGGCAAAATAATCTCTGCCGTCTGTTTACAGCGCCTCATTGGACTGGTAATAATTATCTGCTCCTTTAAGCTATTTTCCTCCAAAGCCTTGTATACACCATTATTTAGTGCATTTTCTAGCTCAAAAACTCCGGCTTCATCGAGTGGCTCATCTGTCCTGCCCAGATATCTGTGCTCTCTGTTTGAGACAGTGCAGCCGTGTCTTATAAAAATACAGTTTATTTTATTTTCTGACCGATTCCACATATTACGCGAACTACCTCGTCTGCTTTTTTTGCAAGCAGTATCTCTGCTCTGCCTGTCTGCTCCCTGTACTCTCTCTCAAACGCATCAAGAGGCACTATGCCGTTTCCAATCTCATCAGCAATGACTATTGTATCCTTATTTTCCTCTGCAAACTGCATGAATTTCAAAATATATTCCTGCAGTGGAAGATTTTTCTCAAGCACAGCCCTGATAAAATAATGGAATTTATCAATTATTAATATCCGCTCATCATCAACTGCAAAATCCCATGGCCAGTCCTTGTATGATTCCTTATCATCACAAGCATCATCTTTTAGAAAAAAGCAGTCATACACATCATATTTTTCTGTTTTTTCTATCATATTTTCGAGCACATAATCAAGCTTTCCCTGTGCCACTCCGCCTATCACAAGCTTCATATTTTCTCCAATTCCAAAGTTTAAAATTCATAGTACAACTTTTATCAAAATACTTATCCGTACCATTCCTATATTCAAAACAAATATACTAAATAATAAAAGAGACACCACCCAGAGCCACTGCCATGGCGCACTCACATATACACACAAAATACCCTGCCGTATCGCCTGTGATGCCGCCAAGCTCCTTTTTTGTTTTCACATAATAATACCAAAAGCTAAGTGCTGCCACAATAATCATGGCCACCGCATAAGGCAGTGACACAATGAGTAAAACAGCCATACACAGTGCAAGCTGGATGTATAGTGCTACCCTGACTATCGTTCTGTGTGCAGTGTCCGCAAACATAAATAACAGTCCATCGCTTTTTGCCGATTTAAATGACACAACAGCTATCCCGCTTAAGCATCTTGTGATGAAAAAGCCAGCACAAAAAACAATAAATGCTTTATCATCCATTATCTGAGAAAAGGCTCCCATGAATAATAATCCGTAGGCTGCAAGCATTATAACGGCAAATGCTCCTATATGTGAATCCTTAAGTATTGCAAGCTTTTCCTCCCTCGGTTTGTATGAATGAAATGCATCCATTGTATCCATAAAACCATCTATGTGAAAGCCTCCCGTAACCGCTATCGGAATGAGTGCGCCTATGCATACATAGCAGATATCCGCCACTCCAAAATGAGAATATATATATCTCCAAAGCATAAGAAGCAGTCCAATCACAGCTCCTATCCACGGAAAGAATACCAGCATGTACTTCATGTCATCATCATTCCATTTAAATTGTGGCATAGGTATCTTTGAATACATGGAAAAAGATACTATGCACGACCTTATTAACTTCATAATACACTTAACCTCCACACTGCTTCACTTAACCGCAACAGGAATGCCTGCAACCACCTCAACGACACACTCTGCCATCGCAGCAAGCCCTCTGTTTACAATTCCCATTGCCTTTATGTAATTCATCGTTGATTCATCATAGCAGACTCCGTCTTCAAATACATTGTTTGTCACAATTACAAGCTCCGCAACATTTTTACTTAAGATACTTACCTCTTTTAACACTTTTTTACTCACATGGCTGATTTGAGCAGTCTCATAATCCTTCATATTTTCAGGGGCATCCAAAGCCTCTTTTTCGGCTTCGGCAGCCTGTATACCGGAAGCATCTACAGGTGGAAACATCTCATTTGCAACAAGGTTTGACATACACTCAAGCAGCGCTGACCGCCCGGTTTTTAAACTGCTTTCTGATTGCAGCTTAGAAACCGCATTTTGGATATCACGAGGCTGCTCGATGGTAATAAAGCCTTTTCCGGCACGAAGTCTTCTGTGCCTGTCTATCTTCCGCTGTCCCTCATCATCAAATACCTGCATGGTAGCAATGTAATATTTTTCTTTGTATCCCTTTTCATTTGACACGTGACAAATATACTTTTCTGCATATGCTGATTTGCCGCTACCGCTGCCGCCTGTTATAAGTGTAATCATCTATACGTACCTCTCATACTGTGATACCGAGATATCGTCGAAAGTTGTCCGTCCTTTGTATACGCTAAGTGCCATATCCAAAAGCGCAAACATCATCACGGCACCAGTTCCCTCTCCAAGCGCAAGGGATGCTCTTATGACCGGCTTTACGGAAAGTGCCTCACACAAAAGCGCCACGGCAGGCTCCCTGCCCTCATGGGATGGAATGATAAAATCAGTAACTCCGGAAAGAAGCCTTCCTGCTGCCAACGCAGAAACCATGCTTATCACTCCGTCGAGCACAACAGGAATATGGTATAATGCACCGCCTATACATACTCCGACAAGTCCTGCAATATCGAGTCCTCCGACTGTCATAAGTATCTCAAAGGTGTCCTTATTATATAAATCATACTTTTCTATTGCGCTTTCAATTACACGGATTTTTCTCTCAAGTCCACTGTCGTTTAGGCCTGCTCCTCTTCCTGTCACTGTGGCCACATCGCACCTTAGCATGGCGGCTGCCATTGCCGCGCTTGTGGTGGTGTTTCCTATACCCATCTCACCGGTTGCAATAATTCTGCAGCCGTCTGCCTTACACCCACGCACTATTTCTATACCTGCTGCAATCGCTTCAAGTGTCTCAGCCCTTGTCATGGCAGGCTCTTTTGCAAAGTTTCTCGTGCCCATGCGCACCTTTCTTTGAAGCAGCCCCTTAACACTCTCGTCACTGTTTATTCCTATATCCACAGGAATTGTATCAGCCCCTGCAGTCATTGCCATGCGTCCGACAGATGAAGCCTTCCTTGCCATGGATTTTGCAACTGCAAGTGTCACCTCCTGTCCGGACTGGCTGATGCCCTCAGCAACCACACCATTATCCGCACACATCATTATGACCGCCTTTTTTGAGATATCTATATTTTCATCTCCCAAAACAGCGCCGATCTTAGCCGTTAAAAGCTCAAAATCACCCATGCCGTCGAGCGGCTTTGCCACCGAATCCCAGTTTGAACGGATTTTTTTGTACATTTTTGCATCAGGTGGCGTTATTTTTAATTTTTTTAATTCTTCAACTGTAAAATGGTCAGAAATAATATTATTTTCAATCATATCTTGCCTCACGAAGCATGCCGTACACTGCATCCATATCCAGATACTCTCTCAGTGTATCCGCAAGCCTGTCATACTGTTTTTCTTTGAAGCTTTTATAGCTTACAATAGTGCTGTCATTCACATCAATGCCCTTTTTATCGGCAATATAATCCACTATCACTCTGGCTGCCTCTGCAGTATCAAAAATGCCGTGGATGTACGAGCCATACACATTTCTGCCATCAGATATGACATTATTTAACTCATTTTTCCTGTCAGCACAAGCCCCCTGCTCCTCTGAAGCTGCGCTATATGCGCTCTTACCCATATGTATCTCATAGCCCAGAAAGTGACAGCCTGAAAGCCTGCTCAATACACCATCTACATGTGCTATTTCACCGCTTGTCTGAAGCCGTGTCTTGCTGTCTTTTAGAACGGTATCTATAGGAAGAAGCTCCATGCCACGCATATATCCTCCCTCCTCAACACCGTCAGGGTCGGCTATTGAAGCCCCAAGCATCTGATAGCCTCCGCATATTCCAAAAACAGGTATCTCACAGGAGAGCTTTTTGACAGCTGCCTCAAGTCCGTTTTGTCTCATCCACAAAAGATCCCCCATCGTATTCTTGCTTCCTGGCAGAAATACTATATCCGGATGACGCAGCTCATTTACTGTTGACACATAACGCACAGTCACCTCGGACATCTGCTCAAAGACGTTGAAATCCGTGAAATTTGATATTCTCGGATATCTGATGACCACTATATCAATAAGCCCATCTGTCTTTTTGTCAAAGCGCTCTGTCAGGCTGTCCTCATCCTCAAGCTGTACATCCATATATGGCACCACTCCGGTGACAGGCACCCCGCCTCTCTCCTCAAGCATCTGTATCCCCGGGTCAAGTATCGTCTTGTCTCCACGGAATTTATTGATAATAAACCCACAGACACGATTCTTTTCCTCCGGGGTTAAAAGCATAAGTGTGCCAAGCAGCTGCGCAAAAACACCACCTCTGTCGATATCACCCACGAGCAGCACCGGTGCATCCACCATATGCGCAAGCCCCATGTTTACAATATCATTTTCCTTCAGATTTATCTCTGCCGGGCTTCCGGCGCCCTCAATCACTATGATATCTGCATATTCCTCAAGCTTTTTAAATGCCTTTTTTATATCCGGTATCAGAGTTTTCTTGTATGCAAAATACTCTCTCGCCGGCATGTTCTTAAGCACCCTTCCGTTTATAATCACCTGTGAGCCTATATTATTTGTAGGCTTTAAAAGAATAGGATTCATACACACCATAGGCTTAATGCCTGCTGCCTCAGCCTGCATCACCTGGGCCCGTCCCATCTCAAGTCCTTCGTCTGTTATATAAGAGTTGAGCGCCATGTTCTGTGATTTAAACGGTGCCACTCTGTATCCGTCCTGTCTGAAAATACGGCACAAGCCAGCGACAAGAAAGCTCTTGCCTGAATTGGACATTGTACCCTGTACCATAATTACCTTTGCCATATCTATACCTGCTGTCTGAATTTATGTGGTAGTCTGTTGCTTTATCATGAATATTAAACTGTAATGTGAACAGTAACTTCCCTAAAGCTGTGCCAATTGTTCCTCATGAAAAGGAATTTTTATAATTTTTCCTGTAGAGACTGCATACTCATAAAGTCTGCTGTTAAACTGCTCATATGTGCCAAACTCTGTTCTGTCACATATAACGCCCTCGCATGCATCAATAAGCTCCTTTGCCTTTTCAATAAGGACATCGTCTACAGGCTCAAAGCTTCTTGCGCTGACAATCTCAGCAGAAAGCGCCTTTGCCGCAGGATAATCCAGATCATTTTCATAGATGATTCCTGTCGCAAACGGGATACCCTTTCGCTGTAAGCTCCTAAAGCTTTTTCTGCCCAGGCCCCCTCCTGCTATGACAAATACCCTCGCCATTCCATCCGGTTTTTCCAGCTCTAAATCCTCTCCTGTTTCGTCAAAGCTTCCTGCCTTAATTCCAAAAAGCCCTGAAACATATTGGTCGGTAAATACCTCCTCGGGAGTTCCGTATCTGTCCACATATCTGCCATCTATACACAAAATATGGTCTGACACACGCTTTGCCATATCAAGCTCATGGAGCGACATGATAACCGTAAGATTCTTCCGTCTTTTAAGCCTTTGGAGTATTGATAAAAACTCAAGCTTGTACTTTATATCAAGATACGAGGTAGGCTCGTCTAACACTATAATCTCCGGCTGCTGGCATATAGCCCGTGACAGCATGACCCGCTGCCTTTGACCATCGCTTATCTTTGTAAAATCCTTATCTTTTATCTGTGATACATTGACCAGCTCCATCGCCTCATCCACAGCCTTTTTGTCCTCATCCGAAAGTACTCCGAACCGGCCTGTATATGGATATCTGCCGGTCGCAACCACATCATAGCAGGTCATAAGCTCCGTCTTTAGCTTATCGGTGAGCACAACAGCCATTTTCTTTGCAAATTCATTGCCATTCATCGTCACTACATCACTTTTATCAAGATATATCGTACCGCTCACAAGCGAAAGCTGTCTTGCAATACTTTTTAAAATAGTCGATTTACCGGCACCGTTTGGTCCGATTAATGTGAGAATCTCTCCCCTTTTCAGGGAAAAATCAATATTTTCAATAAGCGGCCTGTTATCATATCCAACGGCCAGCTTTTGTGCAGTAAAATAATATTCCATCAGACATTTTTCTCCTTGCTGCGTCTTATCATGATAAACAGCACTACCGGTGCACCAAATACTGCCGTAACCGTGCTGATACTAAGCTCCGTAGGCGCAAACATCATCCTTGCAAGTAAATCACAAAACAGGCAGAACACCGCTCCCCCAAGGAAGCAGGCCGGTATCATATATATGGGCTTTGCGCTCTTTAGCATGCTTTTTACTATGTGTGGCACGGCTATTCCGACAAACGATATCGGTCCCGCAAACGCCACTATACATGCGGAAAGCAGGCTTGAAAGCAATACCAGAAGCAAGCGGATACGCTTTATGTTTACACCCAGATTTACGGCATATGACTCTCCAAGCTGATATGCCATAAGTGGCTTTGACATGAGAAAAACAAAGATAAATGTGATTCCCACCACAATGCTCATCACCCCGACGCTGTCCCAGGTCATGCCCGAAAAGCTTCCCCTTGACCAGTTATGCAGGTTTACTATGTCGGAATCATCTGCAAATGTCACCACAAACTCAGTCACCGCAGAGCATATGTAGCCAATCATGACACCGCTCACCACAAGCATTGACATGCTGCTTACTTTTCTTGAAATGATAAGCACAAAGCCCATTGAAAGCATTGCTCCCAAAAACGCTGCTGCAATCATGGCCAGTGAGCTCACACGTATGGCATTTCCAAGTAAAAATACCATAACAAGTGCCACTATCATCTTAGCCCCCGATGATATGCCGAGCACAAAAGGTCCCGCGATTGGATTATGAAAAAAAGTCTGCAAAAGATATCCTGCAAGCGCTAACGCCCCGCCCAGTATCATCGCTGCGATAGCTCTTGGCATGCGGATATCCCACACAATACGTCCTACCCTGTCTGAGTGGTCATAAAGTGTCGCAAATGCAGCCTTAAATGATATGTGTACAGTTCCTATACACACATTCATGATAAGCAATATGATAATTAAGATTATAAGAATAATAAATGTTGTAAAACACCTTATTTTTCTGGTTTTTTCCATGTTGTAGCTCCGCTTTTTATCTTTTTACGCAAATCACAGTTATTTGAGCTTAAACAGATATTTCATGCCGCTGTCGGGTGCACCTGTAATCATTGAATGCATATCATCAATCATATATCCGATGGACATAGACTGCTGATACATATCGTTCGTGGTGCAAAATACATTGCCGTCTTTGACTGCCCTAAAATCAGCAAGCACCGGGCACTTGTCCAAAAGCTCATTCAGATTCTTCACACCGCCGTCTATCGCACTGTTATATATCAGATAGTCAGCATCTATTGCTCCATTGTAGAAATCCTCTAGCTGCATATTCATGGTTGACCTGCCTGTATCGTCGTCATTTGACGCATCAAAAATATATTTTCCGCCGGCAAGCGAAATCATCTTTGGCACATAATCTGTGCTTTTGCGCACCTGAACCTGTCCATTGGACGTGATATAGAAAAATGCAACTGTATCACTTTTTGTGGTGTCATCCGTATCGTTACCATCAGTCTTTGCGATGCGATTTACGATATCCACCTGCTCGTTAAAGAGCTCATCGGCCTTTTCATCCCGGTCTGTGAGTGCTCCGAAAAACTTCACCCACTCCACTCTGCCGAGCGGCTCCTCCTCATAGCTTGAGTACTCGATTATTGAAGGAATATCAAAGCTTTTGAGCTTTTCAGTTACCTGTGGCGAATGGGTAATCATAGTATTTTCTATGGCAAGTGAACAGTTTTCTGACACCAAAAGCTCATAATCGGGCTTTGAATATTTGCCGGCATATAGCATCCTGCCACTTTCAAGAGCCTTTCTTGCACTGTCAATATACCAGCCGTCACTGTCTAGCCCCGAAAATTTAATAGTGTCCACTGCATCAAGCTTGTCAAACATATCCATCACCCCTGATGCGACCAGATACAAATCACTTACAGGCTCCTTCAATACAATGATATCCTTGTCAATATCCTTTGGAGTCTTTCTGCCCTTTGGCACGGTAAGTATTTGGGTGCCGTCCTTTGTAGTAAGTATCTTGTATCCACCCTCATAATAGTCAACAGAAAAATTCTTTGCATATAAAAGCTTCATACTGCTCTTATATATAAGACCGTTTTGTGCCTCTGCCTCAGCCTTCGATTCGGTATTCCCTGAATCGGAAGAAGGACTGTCACAGCCTGACAGCCAGAACAGTCCTATAATTGATATCAATATATATATAATTATCTTTTTTCTTCCATGCATAGCTTAATTATTCTCCATCCTCACCAAGCACCTCTGTAGCAGAATCTGAATGGAAGGTGAGTGTGTACTCAACCTCGTGCGGCTTGCTCATGGCAACTGTATCTCCGATAACCTGCATAGGTGTATCAAGCTTAACCGGAATTTCAAATACAGAATTGCCGTCTGTATTTACAGGCATGTATTTCTGTCCGTCAACTATCATATAGTCATAGTTTGGACTGCTCCACTGCACTGTTGCAGTAGCGGCTCCACCGCTTATAGTCACCTCAGCCGGTGATGCAATGCTCGCCTTACCGCTTCCGCCCTCGAAATCGAGATTGATATTGTATGTTCCGTCAGGAAGCTCTTTTCCTGCACTCTCAGATACGCTTGCATCTGCGTCCGCAGGTGTGGCATTTGAGACCTTTACCTTGTGGTCATACCATTTGCCCTTTGTACCGATAAGTGCAAGGTCAAATTCCTCATCCAAAACAGGAACCGGTATATCAAACGCATTGACCTCCTCAGTTGTGCCATCGCCACAATCGACAGTCTCAACAGTTGGCTCTAAAAGCTCAGCCTTGTCCTTTGAGGCATCCTTTGCTGTTCCCAAAAAGAGATTTACAATGTGTGTGGATGTAAGAGCAACATGTATTGTTGCCTTGCCATCCTTCACGGTGAGTGTACCTTTGTTGTCATATGCATCATTCACATGAAACATTGAGCTGTCTGTAGTAAACTCTGCTGTATATGTACCATCTGAAAGTGCTATCTTCTCTGTCGCGCTCTGCACTGCTTTTTTGCTTTCTGTTTCAGCATTTGCATTCTTATTACCGCAGGCTGCAAAGCTCATGGCACAAACCAGTGTCATTGCAACGATATAAGTAAACTTGTTTCTGAATAATTTTCTCATGTCTGATATACTGCTCCTGTTATTTTATAGCTTCCCCACTATACATTTAAGTAACTGCTACTTGCTCATGGCAGCCGCTGTATGCTCAACATAAAGCTTCTGGATACCCTCAATCTCACCAAGTCCGTTAATCTGTGTATCGATTTTATCAAACTTTCCTGATGCCTTAAACTGTGAAAGCCATGAATCATCATCACTTCCTGCCATATCATTGTTGGCATGATCTCCTGCAACAACCATAAGCGGACGAAGAATGACATTCTTGTAACCAGCGGCTGACACCTTCTCAATGACAGACTCACATGATGTATCCTCCGGCTCACCCTCTACAGTTCCGATAAATACGTTGTCATAACCCAAAGCTGCCATCTGGCTCTGCATCTGGCTGTATGAAATCTTTGCTGTATGGCTTGTTCCATGTCCCATAAATACAAATGCTGTGCCCTCTTCCTTTGCAGCATCAAGGCTGTCATAGCCTGCCTTTTCCACTGCTTCCTTTGTAAGAATTTCTGCAACGGCCTTTTTATCCTCATTTACAACTGTTGCATCACTTCCAACCTCACCGAGGAGTGGCTCTGCAATCTTTACAGACTCAAATTTATCCTTATACTTTTCTACAGCCTCTGAAAGCTCATCATACTCTGCGCCATGCATCAGATGTGTAGGCTGTACCACAAGATTCTTTACACCATTTTTGACTGCACGCTCAAGTGCCTGATCCATATTGTCAATCTTCTCGTCATCTCTTGCCTGTACATGATTGATGATAATCTGTGCTGTGAAGGCTCTTCTGACTGACCAGTCAGGATTTGCAGCTGCTATTGCATCCTCCACACCCTTGATATCAGCTACACGGCTGTCGTTGAACGATGTACCAAAGCTTACTACAAGAATCTCATTTTCGCCGATATCATCCTGGTTTCTCGGATCATCCTTTGAAGCATCGCCTGTATCTCTGCCGAAATAGTCAGGATCAGCATTTTCTCCCTCTACAAGCTCCTTCTGTGCGTCTGTGAGCTTGTCCCAGGCCTCCTTAGCCTCCTTGCACTGCTTGTCTGTATCATCTGTTCTCTCCTGCACGTAGATTGCATCGATTAAATCTGCCACATGCATTGCTGCCTCCTGATCTGCGTTTGCGCTTGTCTCACTCTCTGAAGCCTTAGATGCCTGTGTACCATTCTTTGCATCATCTGCCTTGCTGCCACAGCCGGTCACTGCTGTCATAGCCATAACTGCTGCCATCAGTACTACTACTAATTTCTTTTTCATGTTTTCTCCTTTTCATTCTCCTTGCAGCCATTAAGCTGCACATGTTTTAAATATGTAAGACGAAAACATTTAAAGCGTCAAAAATAAAAGCTCTTTGTACTATTATGTCAAAGAGCTATACATGTCAAAATCCTTCTAACCCAGACTATACGGCTATCATAGCCTTGTCTGTAATTATAATTATTTCATCACGTACAGCCAGTTACTCGTGGCTCGAAACACTATTGTTTCCGTACAACACAAAGGCAGGTCTCCCGGCTTATATATCATTGCTTCGGCCGTCTTCCCGGTTGCCCAGTGACCTATCGGCCGTCACTCCTTAATTACGGTGACGAGTTCGTACAGGATTTGCACCTGTTTCCCTTTTCACCGGAGCCAGCTTCACATCGCCTGTCATAAATCAGATTCAAATGCTTGTCTGCTCCGACACCTTTATGCTACATATTCAGTTTCTTCGTGCGTTGCTTACGCAATCGCTTGGATTATTATATTACAACTTGTAACATTATTCAACAGATTTTTATCAGACGCTTTACAGACCTTTACAGACACATTTACAAAAGCGGTGCAAAAAGCTGCAAAATACTCTGCAGCAGCCTGCCTGCAAATGAGATATCATTTGTGCTTTCCTCATACACCTCCTCTGAAACCGCAAACGTCTCTATCGCATCCTCTTTTATTTTTCCGATGCACTGAGTCCTGTACATGTATACAAAATCCTCAAAATTCCAATACATGCTCCTGAAATCCAGATTGCATGTGCCAACTATCGCAGTATCATCATCTGCCACTATACACTTTGAATGTATAAAGCCGGGTGTGTATAGATATATCCTTACCCCCGCCTCGATAAGAGGTCTGAAATTGGCTTTTGTCTGCAGATAAATGAGCTTTTTATCGGGAATCTCAGGTACAACAATACGCACATCAACACCTGACCTGGCTGCCGATATCATAGCATGTGACAGCTCCGTTCCAAGTATCAGATATGGTGTAAAAATATAAACAAATTTTTTAGCTCTTGAGATGATACTCACATAAAGATTCTCTCCTACATCATCATGCTCAAGTGGAGAATCGCAAAACGGCTGGACAAAACCGCATTCCTCTGACTGGCTGAAGGTATTGTGTGGATTCAGAAATTCATCATGCACAGCATTGTCCTTATTGATATAATTCCACATCTCAAGGAACATCGTTGTGAAACTGTTTACACACTCTCCCTCCACACGGATACCGGCATCCTTCCAGTAACCAAACCTGATTTTTTTGTTGATATACTCATCTGCTATATTGTAACCACCGGTATGCGCCACACGTCCGTCTATCACCAGTATCTTCCTATGATCCCTGTCATTCATAATTACTGAAAGCATGGGCTTATATGGATTGAATCGTCTGGTCTGTATTCCGATGCTCTCCATCTCCTTTATAAAATGTGGCGGAATGGCATTTATGCTGCCAAAATCATCATATATGATTCTCACCACAACTCCATGCCTTACCTTTTCTTTGAGTATATCAAGTATCTGATCAAGCATAACGCCACTGCCGATTATGAAATACTCCATAAAGATAAACTTTTCAGCTGACCTTAAATCTTTTAAAATGCTCTCAAAAGCCTCCTCACCTGATTTAAAGTACTCTGTGCAGTCCTCCGCATACAGTGGATATTTCTGATTTTGAGTGATAAGCCTGCTTTGTCTGTATGCATCCATATCTGTCTGTCTGAGAGTCTCATTTAGCAGCTCGTTCTCAGGCCGAAGCGGCGCATATGCTTCCACAATTCTTGCCATTCTTTTCTGTGTCTTTGACGTAAGCTCCGGTCTTCCGAAAAAGAAATAGCACGGAATACCAACGATTGGAACACTCAGTATCAAAAATATCCATGACATTTTTATATACATTTTCATCCGCCTGTTGACAATATAAAGCGAAAGCAATATAGCTGCCACATACATCAGATCCTGAAACACCCTGCTGGCAACAGAGGCCGTATAAAACAAAAAGAACCACCATATCATCTGTATGATTATTATTGTCGAAACTATAAAAAGCTTTGAAAGCAGTCTTTGTAATATTTTTCTCATATAAGCCCTACCATGAAATTACAATTATACAACCTAATATTTCCTATATTATCTATAATAAATCTCTAATACATATTATAATATTCCCACCAATTTATCAACATTTATAATCCCCCACGAGCCTTTGTGACTATCCCCTGCCCTGTCACATGTATTATACAGTGCTAGCTTAACCGCCTCCGGTCTCATATTTGGATTTTTTTCCAATAGAAGTGCTATGGCACCTGACACAATCGGTGTAGCCATTGAAGTACCTGTTTTCCTTACATATGTGCCATCTCTCGTTCCAAGGCTTATGATATCATGCCCGGGAGCCAGAATCTCAGGCTTTACAATACAACAGTCGGTAGGACCTTTGCCACTTCTTATATCATCAAAGCTTCCGACTGTTATTATTTTTCTTGAAATTCCCGGCACAGTTACAGAAAACGGTGCCGGGCCATAGTTGCCCGCTGCTGCAACAACAACTACTCCCATATCCCACAATTCATCTATCAGCTTCAATATCTTAATACGCTCTGCTGTATCAGAACATGGCAGATATCCTACAGAGAAGTTGAGTATTTTTATATTAAGTCTGACACAGTTTTCTTTTATATACTTAAGTGCACGAATTGAATCCGACGTCTGCCCCATGCCAAGATAATCAAGCACCTTAAACACATATAGTCCTGCCCCCGGAGCCATGCCTATATCTGCAGCCGATAATATACCGCACACATGTGTACCATGCCCGTTATCGTCATAACATGTCTCCTTTCCACCCACAAAATCCATAAAGTGCTTTATGCACCCATCAAGCTGTTTGTGTTTAAACACACCCGTATCAAGCACTGCTATATTGACATTTTTACCACTATATCCATTTTTATATACCAGATTTGCATTTATACTATATTTCGCATTTTTCATTATTATTTTATTTTTTAATTTAGTATATGATTCGTTTTCACAATATGACACAGACGCACCTGTTTTGCCTTACATCATATCACCTTACTATAATTTCATATATTAAAAGGACTGCACCTGCGTGCAGCCCTTTACTTAGATATTATTGTTATACTTTAACGTATATTAATTAATCCTCTTTTACATCCTTCATAGAGAAGCTGATTCTTCCCATCTTGTCCTTGCCAAGGCAAACAACCTTTACCTTGTCTCCAAGTGTGAGTACATCCTCTACTCTGTTGATTCTCTCTTTTGCAATCTTAGAAATGTGAACCATTCCCTCTTTGCCAGGAGCAAATTCGATGAAAGCACCGAACTCCTTGATGCTTACAACTGTTCCCTCAAGGATCTGTCCCTGCTCAAAATCAGTTGTGATAATCTTAATCATGTCGATTGCTTTTGCAATCATCTCTTTATCTGTTCCGCAAACTGAAACAGCGCCATCATCTGTGATATCGATCTTGACACCGGTTCTGTCGATAATCTCGTTGATTGTCTTACCCTTCTGTCCGACAACATCACCAATCTTTGATGGATCGATTGTAATCTGCTCAATCTTTGGAGCCCACTCATTTACTTCTTTTCTAGGCTCAGCGATTGCCTTGCTCATGACCTCATCCATGATGTAGAGACGTGCCTCACGTGTTCTTGCGATTGCCTCCTCAACGATAGGTCTTGTAAGTCCGTGAATCTTGATATCCATCTGGATAGCTGTGATACCCTTATGTGTACCTGTTACCTTGAAATCCATATCTCCGAAGAAATCCTCAAGACCCTGGATATCTGTAAGTACAAGGAAATCATCATCTGTATCGCCTGTTACAAGTCCGCATGAGATTCCGGCAACCATAGCCTTAATCGGAACACCTGCAGCCATAAGTGACATACATGATGCACATGTTGAAGCCATTGATGTAGAGCCGTTTGACTCAAATGTCTCAGATACGGCACGGATAGTATATGGGAACTCCTCAATGCTTGGAAGTACAGGAACAAGTGCCTTCTCAGCAAGTGCTCCGTGTCCAATCTCACGACGTCCCGGTCCACGTGATACCTTTGTCTCTCCTACAGAGTATGCAGGGAAGTTATAGTGATGCATATATCTCTTTGTTGTGATATTTGCATCAAGTCCGTCGATTTTCTGAATCTCTGATAAAGGAGCAAGTGTTACAATATCACAAATCTGTGTCTGTCCACGGGTAAACATTGCAGAGCCGTGAACTCTAGGAATCAAATCAACCTCTGCTGCGAGTGGTCTGATCTGGTTGATTGCACGGCCGTCCGGACGCTTATGATCCTTTAAAATCATCTTTCTGACTGTCTTCTTCTGATACTGGTAAATAGCCTCACCAAGTACTGCAAGGTACTCCTCATTGTCAGCGAAGGCTTCCTCTAACTGCTCTGTGATAGCTCTTATATTTTCCTCACGCTTCTGCTTCTCATCTGTGAATACTGCTTCCTCCATCTGCTCTGGAGTAACAATTTTCTTGATATCCTCAAACATCTGCTCCGGAATAGCACAGCTCTCATACTCATGCTTTGGCTTGCCAATCTCATCACGGATCTGATCCATGAATGCGATAACTGTCTGGTTGATATCATGACACTTGTAGATTGCCTCAATCATCTGATCCTCAGGAATCTCATTGGCGCCTGCCTCAATCATGATGACCTTTTCCTTTGTAGAAGCAACTGTGAGCTGTAAATCGCCCTCATCCCACTGCTTCTGTGAAGGGTTTACGATAAACTCACCATCAACAAGTCCCATCTGTGTCATGGCACATGGTCCGTCAAACGGAATATCTGAGATGTGAACAGCTAAAGCTGTACCGATCATGGCAACTATCTCAGGACGGCACTCAGGATCCACTGACATAACAAGGTTGTTTAATGTAACATCATTTCTGTAATCCTTTGGGAAAAGAGGTCTCATAGGACGGTCAATTACACGATCTGTAAGGATGGCGTTCTCAGATGCCTTTCCCTCACGCTTGTTAAAACCACCCGGAATTTTTCCTACAGAGTACATCTTCTCCTCGAACTCAACGCTGAGTGGGAAGAAATCCACACCGTCACGTGGCTTGTCAGATGCTGTAGCTGTTGAAAGAACTGTTGTATCACCATACTTGATAAAAACAGCTCCGTTTGCCTGAGCTGCTACTCTTCCGATATCTACAGTAAGAGTCCTGCCGGCAAGTTCCATTGAATAACTTTTGTACATATTAATTCTCCTTAAAATTCTTTTGCAGAAGTGTATTCCTCTTCCGAAACTACTAAACAATACATGTACGCTCATGCACTCTTTAGTGGTCTCGGCTTACTTCTGCTTTTCAAAAAACAATAATAAAAACAATAATAGAGCGGAATAATAATTACTCCGCTCTAAAGAAAATACTATTTTCTGAGTCCTAAACGCTCGATAAGTGAACGATATCTCTCGATATCAATCTCCTTAAGGTATGCAAGTAATCCACGTCTCTGACCGATCATCTTTAACATTCCTCTTCTTGAGTGATGATCCTTTGGGTTCTGTTTGAAATGCTCAGTTAACTCTGCGATTCTTGCTGAAAGAATTGCAATCTGAACCTCTGGTGAACCTGTGTCATTTGGTGTTCTACCGTACTCTGCGATAATAGCCTGTTTCTTTTCCTTTGCGATCATTGTTGATCCTCCTTATATTATAATGCGCCCTGATAACTGTATGATGCTCAGCAATAGGTCGGAGTGTCCAACTACCGAACATGGGCAAAACCACACTTATGCAGTATAGCATAGTAAGCATTTGTTGTAAACTGTTTTTTTATTAATCCGGCAAATATCTTGCGACACAAATCGGATTTCTGTAATATGCATTTGAAACCTTGATTCCATCACGCTTGTTGCTGGCATGTACAATCTGTCCGTTTCCGATATAAATTGCAACATGTGAGATACTCCTTCCACCTCCGTAGAAGAATAAATCTCCCGGCTTTGCTTCAGATGCACTGATTTTTGTGCCGTATGAAGGCTGTGCTCTTGATGAATGCGGTAATGAGATTCCATACTTTCCAAGAATTCTCATTGTGAAGCCTGAGCAGTCAACTCCCTTCTCAAGGCTTGTACCACCCCACACATATCTGTTTCCGACAAACTGTAACGCATACGATACAACAGATGCCCTTACATCTGATACACCGTCACCATACTTCACCTGCTCTATTGTCTTTGCTGTAGGAAGTGCCTGTGCCAGTGTCACATAATCCTGTGATATATATCCTACCGAATCATCCACACTTATCTCAACCCAGCCGTCAGCGACAGAATTAACCGTGAATGCCTCTGAATTTCCAACCTGCGAAAGCACCGCAGCCTCTGTTGACTTCTCTGCACGCACATTCAGTGTTTCCGTATTTACTGTGGCAACCGTCTTAATCTCCTGTTCTGCAATAGACTCTGCCTCATCTCCTGTTACAAGATACTGCTTGCTTACATATCCTGTCACCTTGCCTGATGTGACCTTGTACCATTCTCCGGCATCCTCAAGAAGCTCACAGGCATTGTGATTGGTAAGTATTCCTATTACCTCGCTGTCTGTCGAAGCTTCCTGTCTGATATTTAAGTTTCCGCTGCTGATAACCGACATACCAAGATTTGTGTAACCACAGGTCTGTGCGGCTGTCGGTGTCTGAGCTGCTTCATTTGCCTGTGCTTCCTCTTTTGCCTGCTCAGACTCCTGTGAAGCATCGTCTGTCTGCGGTGCACCCTGAGCAGATGCAGTAACAACATTGCTGTCGTTTTGCGCTACCGATACGTCAGCTCCATAATAAGTAAGAGCCGATGTAACCCCTGCTGTGAGAAGCTCTGTGGCATCTGCCGCCTCTGTCAGACCAAGGGCCACCCCCGCATTGACTGTTCTGTTTTCCTTTAATGATGCTCTGGCATCTACTGTGCTGCTTGAACTCATAGATACAGCACCTATAATAATAGCAAACGCTACAACGCCTGCTGCCTGTCCTAATTTTAATTTATTTTTCATATAGCCTCCAGTTCATGCTATCCATAATCCCATGTTTACGAGTATATCACAAATTGTTAAAATGTCAATATTTCTCCGTAATATTTCCGTAATATTTGTCATTTTTTCGTTATTTTGGGTAATTTCGCAAAAAAAACAGCCACACTAGAATGTGTGACTGCCTGCATAATTGATTGTATAATTGATATCTGCACTCATCTGGCTCTTTAACGCTTCTATTGAATCAAACTTCATCTCAGGTCTTACGAACTTATGAAGCTCTACCATGATATCCTGTCCGTAAACATCCTGCCCAAAATCTATGATATATGTCTCTGCACCGATTGGATTTTTGCCCTCAATAGTAGGCTTGCATCCTATATTAGTTACACCAAGGTACCAGTTGTCCCTGACAAGAACTCTTGACATATACACTCCCTTTGGTGGAAGCAGCTTATCGTGCGGCACTGAAAGGTTGACTGTCGGAATGCCAATAGTCCTGCCCAGTGCTCTGCCATGCACTACTCTTCCTTTTATGAAAAAGGGATATCCCAGCAGTTCATTCGCCTTTTTAATATGTCCTGCCGCAATCTCCTCGCGGATATAGGTACTGCTTATATCCCTGGCTCCATCCTTTATCTTGTCCACCACAATAAGCTTATATCCAAGCTCTCCTGCCATCGCAGAAAGCAGTCTGTGGTCTCCTGCCCTGTTGTGCCCGAAACGGAAGTCATCTCCGACAATGATACACTTGACATTAAGACTTTTAACTATCCATCTGACAAACGCATCCGCCTCCATCGTCATCACCTGTGGCACAAACGGACACTCTATCAGATAGTCAATACCTGATTTTTCAAACACATACTCTTTTTCATCGTTTGTGATTATAACCTTTGACTCAACGCCAAGTACCTCCGATTTGGGAGGAATGTCAAACGTAAATATGATGCGCTTGTAGCCATGCAGATTGCTCTGTTCAATTTGCTTTTCCATCAGAAATTCATGTCCTCGGTGAAGCCCGTCAAACTTTCCAAACGAGATGACGGACGGCTCCTTGACATGAAAATCCAGAGTTTTGCTTATATATTCCATAATATCTGTATACTATTCTATTCCATAAAAATCTTAACCGGCTTAAACTCACCGGTCTCATCAAGATACGAATACACACCGACAAATATGCCCTCATGATTGTATACTCTGTATCTTATATCAGAGTCAGCACTGTGTTTTAAATAATCCGTAAGCACTGCCGGAATTTTATTTCCATTTCTGACAAGCTTATCAGCATCTGAAGCAGTATGCACTGCCGGCAGATTTTCGAATACTCCGTCAACAGGCATCACCATATCAAAGCAGCCTTCATCCACCTTTGACTGAATCTGCGAAAGTGTAAGTGCATGCTCTAAGTCAAAGCCTGCTACCCTTACTCTAAGCAGTGACTTCATGCAGCCATGGCAGCCCAGCCTCTCTCCGATGTCATTGCACAGCGTCCTGATATATGTGCCCTTTGAACAGTGCACCGTCATCGTAACCTCAGGCAAATCAATGCTTTCAACCTTGATATCAAACACCTCGATATCCCGGGCTTTTCTCTCTATAACCTTGCCTTCCCTGGCAAGCTCATAGAGCTTTTTCCCATTGACCTTTAGAGCCGAATACATTGGCGGCACCTGCTTTTGTCTGCCAATAAACTGTGATATTGCATCATACACCACCTGCTCAGTCACATTGACCTCAGCCTGATTTAAGACCTGCCCTGAAATATCCTGTGTATCTGTCTCCTGTCCTAAAAGCAGCACAGCTTTATAGACCTTGTCCTTATCTGTCAAAAGGTCACACACTCTGGTTGCTTTTCCAAGGCAGACAGGAAGGACGCCTTGCGCATCAGGATCAAGTGTACCTGTATGACCAATCTTCTTCTGGTGGAATATGCCTCGAAGCTTTGCCACAACGTCAAAGCTTGTATAGCCCTTTTCCTTGTATACATTGATTATTCCATTAACCATCTGCCCAAGAATCTCTCCCTAAATATTATCCTTAATTGCCGTAAGGATGCGGTCTGTTGCCACCTCAAGTGGTCCTTCAATCGTAAATCCTGCAGCCTTTACATGTCCACCGCCGCCAAATACCGACGCAACCTTTGCCACATCGTAATCACCGTTTACGCGCAGGCTGCCCTTGTAGGTACCATCCTCATTTTCGTAGAGAAATACAGCAACCTTTATATCCTTTGTCACGCGCAGCTGATTTACAATACCGTCGAGATGCTTTGGAAGCACATCGTACTTCTCCATCTCAGCGCGCGATACTGCAGACAATATAACATCACCATTCAGATACAAAGCAGCATTCAAAAGTGCCTGCCCCATAATCTTGTTCTGAGCAAATGTCTTTGTATAAAATGTATCATCGATTATCCTTGAATAATCAATGCCCATCTCCATCAGGGAGCCTGCTATATCCATAGTCTTTTTTGAAGTGCATGAATACTGGAACACGCCTGTATCATGCACCATGCCTGTGTAAATACACTCTGCTATCTGTATTGTGATGCGCTCCTTCGGCAGAAGTTCAAACACAAGCTCACAGGTTGAGCTCGCATCCGGAAAGATGTAATTTGCGTCTGCAAAGGCCCCGTTTGTAACATGATGATCTATGCAAAGTGTCCTTTTTGCAGACTCAAAATACTTAGCTGCACTTCCCAGTCTGCCTGTGTCACTGCAGTCACATGCTATGAACAGATCGTATACTGTATCATCCGCATAGCTGCTGTCAATCTCATCTGCTCTTTGCATGAACTTAAAGATGTTCGGGCTTGGCTCTAAATAAAGCCTTGCCTTTATATCAGGATAATAATCCTTTATGTAGTTGTATACCGCAAGTGTTGAGCCGACACAGTCTCCGTCCGGTCTCACATGACCGGAAACGGCAACTGATTGTGCATCCTTTAAAATAGAATCAATCTCTGTCATAATCAATCCTCTTTGTTAATCCTCTTTGAGATTTTTTGTTACTTCATCAATCTTTTTAGACATCTCAACACCATACTCTATAGACTGGTCTATGATAAATGTAATGGCAGGTGTATTTCTTAAATTGATGTTCTTTGCGAGAGTTCTGCGTATATATCCCTCCGCTGACTTAAGTCCTGCAAGTGTATCAGCCTGTGATTTCTTGTCACCAAGCACACTGATATAAGCCTTTGCTGTCTTTAAATCAGGTGCCACCTCGACAGCAACAACACTTGTCATGGGATTGATACGCGGATCCTTTATCTCACCGCGTATGATATTTGACAGTTCACGCATTACCTCTTCGTTGATACGAATATTTTTTATGCTGTTCTTTCTCATATAATCCCGCTTTCTTTTTATATTAAACCGTAACTATCCGAATAGCTGCATTAATTCAAGATAACCAATATATGATTATCTCGGAACCTCTACCATCTTGTAAGCTTCAACTATATCGAATTCCTGAATATCATTAAATCCGTCAAATACAAGACCACACTCATAGCCTGTCTTGACCTCCTTGACGTCATCCTTGAATCTCTTGAGTGAAGCAAGGTCTCCCTCGAATATCTGCTCACCCTCTCTGCTAATTCTGACACGGCAGCCTCTCTCCATAAATCCGTCAAGCACATATGAACCTGCAATGTTTCCAACGCCTGAAGCCTTGAAAATCTGTCTGATTTCCGCATGTCCGATAACCTTCTCCTCAAATACAGGATCAAGCATACCCTTCATGGCAGCAGATACATCCTCGATTGCATTGTAGATGACCTTGTAAAGTCTGATATCTACGCCCTCACGGTCTGCTGTAGCCTTGGCAACAGGATCCGGTCTGACGTTAAAGCCAATGATGATTGCATTTGATGCTGATGCAAGGATAACATCTGACTCGTTGATGGCACCAACACCGCCATGGATGACCTTGACCACAACCTCCTCATTTGAAAGCTTGACAAGACTCTGCTTAACAGCCTCAACTGACCCCTGTACATCTGCCTTTACGATGATATCAAGCTCCTTCATGTTGCCTGACTGAATCTGTGAGAACAGATCATCAAGTGACATCTTTGCCTTTGTATCCTCGATGAGCTTATTCTTCTCCTCTGAAATATATGTGTCAGAGAATGCCTTTGCCTCCTTCTCTGAATCGCATGCCACAAATGTCTCTCCTGCTGATGGCACACTGTTGAGTCCAAGTATCTCTACAGGTGTAGAAGGCTTAGCCTCCTTTACTCTGCGGCCCTTGTCATCAATCATGGCTCTTACCTTACCATAGCTGCTTCCACATGCGATTGGATCTCCGACATGGAGTGTTCCTTTTTGTACAAGCACTGTGGCAACCGCACCACGGCCCTTGTCAAGCTGTGCTTCAATTACGAGACCTCTTGCGTTTCTATCAGGATTAGCCTTGAGCTCGAGCACCTCTGCTGTGAGAAGAATCATCTCAAGGAGATTGTCGATACCCTCCTTAGTATGTGCAGATACAGGACAGAATATTGTGCTTCCGCCCCAATCCTCCGGGATAAGCTCATACTCTGAGAGCTCCTGCTTAACCTTGTCGATATTGGCACTTGGCTTATCTATCTTGTTGACTGCAACGATAATCTCAACACCTGCTGCCTTTGCATGGTTTATTGCCTCAACAGTCTGCGGCATTACACCATCATCTGCAGCAACAACAAGGATTGCGATATCAGTAGAGTTTGCACCACGCATACGCATTGCTGTAAATGCCTCATGTCCCGGTGTATCAAGGAATGTGATGTTCTGGCCATTGATTGATACAACAGATGCACCAATGTGCTGTGTAATACCACCTGCCTCACGGTCTGTAACACGTGTCTGTCTGATGGCATCAAGCAGTGATGTCTTACCATGATCTACGTGACCCATTACGCAGACTACAGGTGGACGAGGAACCATCTTGCTCTCATCCTCTTCATCCTCCTTGAGAAGCTCTGCAATCACATCGACCTTCTCCTCTTCCTCACATATGAAATTGAACTCTAAAGCAATCTCCTCAGCGGCTGCAAAATCAACTTCAGAGTTAACTGTTACCATCTCGCCCTTCATGAAAAGCTTCTTTACAATGGCTGAAGGCTGAACCTTCATCTTATCAGCTAAATCCCTTATTGTAATCTTCTCCGGAAGAGAAATTGTCTTAATCTCGTTCTCATCCTCTTTTGGCTGTGCCTTCGGCTGCTGTGGCTTTTTCTTGCCGCCGTGCTTCTCGAGATTGATGTAATTCTCCTGCTTCTTTCCGAGCTTATCCTGCTTCTGGCTCTGATTGTGATTATGCTTATTCTTTCTATCGTTGCCTCTGTCGCGGCTCTCCTTTCCTCTTACATCATCAGGAGCTGCAACTGCAACTGTTTCTTTTCTGAAACGATTTCTGTCATCACCTCTGCTGCCTGTTCTATCGTTATTTCTGTCATTGCTCCTGCTTCTGTCATTGCTTCTGCTTCTGTCATTATTTCTGCTTCTGTCATTATTTCTGTCAAAGCTTCTGCCACCCTCTGCAGGACGTCTGGCGTCATTTCTGAAGCCTCGGTTATTGTCTCTATTATTGTCTCTGCTGTTATCTCGGTTATTGTTGTCGCGATTGTTTGTTCTTCTATCGCTGTTTCTGTCCGTATTTCTGCTTCTGTCGGCATTTCTGTCAGTGTTTCTGTTGTTGATTTTGTCGCCATTGTCCTGACGTCTGTCGCTTCTTCTATCAGCGTCAGCCTGACGTGCCGGACGCGAATTGGCTGCCTTCATATCTGCATACGGATCCGCTGTACGCTCACTTATAGGGCGCATAGCTCTCTCTCCGACAGGTCTTGGCTTAATAATGCTGTGCTGCTCAGGACGTGACGACTGATTATCGCGTCTGCCATTGCCATTTCTTCGCTGCGAACCATTATTTCCGCTGCCGTTTCCACCATTTGTTTTCCTACCCTGCTTACTGTACTGGGCATTGAAAACTGCTGTGATGCTTGCCTTTTTCTTTGGTCTGTCGGCTGCCTTAGCCTCATCCTTTTTAGGTTCTTCCTTCTTAGGTGCATCTTTTTTTGCTTCTGTTTTTGCGTACTTCTTTCGTACAATTTGCTGTGCCTCATCCTCAAGACCGCTCTGCACATTTTTGACAGCAAACTGTGTGCCGTTTAATGTGTCTATGACTTCCTGCGACTTTATATTTAATTCTTTTGCAAGTTCATGAACTCTCATTTTTGCCATATATCTATTTTCCTCCATTATTCAGTTTTATTCGACTGCAGCTTTTTTATCACTGCATTTGCAAGGTTTTCATCCGTTACTGCAAGGGAAGCGCGAAACTCTTTGCCTATTGCATTCCCTAACCCCACCTTGTCACTATAAAAATAAATCGGAACCTCATAGAAAGCAGTCATATCCGAAAAATGCTTCTTTGTGTTGTCTGATGAATCATCTGCAACTATCACTAAAAATGCCTTTCCTGTCTTTACAGCTTTCTCTGTAGAAAACTCTCCGCTAACCACATTGCCTGACTTTGCTGCTAAGCCCAGCATAGAAAGTACTCTATCTGTCAATTTGGTTCATCTCCTTTTCAAGCTCCTCATATACCTGTTCTGATACACTAACGCCAAGGGATCGCTCAAGTGCCTTTGTCTTTTTTGCCTTTTTAAAGCATTCAATGCTCCTGCATATATAAGCTCCCCTGCCGTTTTTCTTGCCGGTGTCATCGAGAATTATGTCGCCCTCCGCAGTCTTTACCACGCGAATAAGTGACTTCTTTTCCTTCATCTCCTGACAACCTACGCATTTGCGCATTGGAATCTTTTTATTTGCCATTACTGCTCATCACCACTATCTGCCGCATCATTTTCTGTACCTGCTGCTCCGTTCTCGTCAGCCTCTGTATCAAAAGCCTCTGCCTGTACATCTGCCTGTTCTGTATCAGCTAATCTCTCGTTCTCAGCAAGCTCCTCATCCGAATAATCATAATCGTCATCATAATCATCCTCTTCATAGTCATTCTCATAATCCATGAAGTCCCCTGACTCTCTGGCCTGTGTCTCGCTCTTGATATCAATCTTGAAGCCTGTAAGTCTTGCTGCCAGTCTTGCATTCTGTCCTTCCTTACCGATTGCAAGTGAAAGCTGATAATCCGGAACAACAACCTTTGCTGATTTCTCATCTGCATCTGCGATAACAGAGATAACCTTTGCAGGGCTAAGTGCGTTCTGGATAAGTATTGCCGGATTCTCATCCCATGTGATGATATCGATTTTCTCACCGCGAAGCTCATTTACGATAGCATTTACTCTGGCACCATTCATACCTACACATGCTCCTACAGGGTCTACGTTTGGATCATTTGACCATACTGCAATCTTTGTTCTGCTTCCGGCCTCACGTGAAATAGCCTTTATCTCAACTATGCCCTCTTTAACCTCTGTAACCTCTGACTCGAAAAGTCTCTTCACAAGCTCAGGATGTGTTCTTGAAACAAGAATCTTTGGTCCCTTTGATGTGGACTTAACCTCAAGAATATATACCTTGATACGCTCTGTAGGCTTGAATACCTCACCCTTTATCTGCTCACTCTCAGTCAGAAGTGCATCTGCCTTACCTAAGTTGATGCTGACATTCTTTCCGATGTATCTTTGAACAACACCTGTCACAACATCCTTTTCCTTGCTGTTGTACTCGTCAAATATTACCTTTCTCTCCTCCTCGCGGATTTTCTGAAGGATAACATTCTTTGCGTTCTGTGTAGCAATACGTCCGAATTCCTTTGACTTAACCTCAACTCTCACGATATCTCCAAGCTGATAGTTACCGTTTACCTTGTGCGCATCTGCTAAGGAAATCTCCTCAACCGGATCCTCAACCGTATCTACAACCGTCTTCTCCTGGTAGCATGAGAAAGCACATGTCTCAGGATCTATTTCTACCTTTACATTGTCTGATTTACCAAAATGGTTCTTGCAGGCAGTCACAAGAGAGTTCTCAATTGCCTCAAGTAAAGTTTCTTTACTGATGTTTTTCTCCTGCTCTAATATATTTAACGCTTCTAATAACTCATTGCTCATTATTTTTTCCTCCTATTTGTGTTATCGTGCGCTTTAATTAAAAATCCAATGCCTGACGTATAAGCGCAATGTCACTCTTATTGAATGTAGTCTCATTGCCGTCTTCATCGGTTATTGTCACTGTATCCTTATCATAGGCTTTAAGCAGACCATAAAATTCCTTTGATTTGTTGATAGCCCTGTATGTGCGAATCTCTATCTCCTTATTCATATTGCGCACATAGTCCTTTTCCTTCTTGAGAGGTCTTCCAAGCCCCGGCGAGCTGACCTCGAAGGTGTACGAATCAGGAATATAGTCCTCTCTGTCGAGAATCTCATTCATCTGCCTTGCAACCACTTCACAGTCATCAACAGTTATGCCACCTTCCTTATCGATATATGCTCTCAGGTAGTTCATGCCGCCTTCCTTAACATACTCGACATCAACAAGCTCAAAATTCATGCTGTCAAGAATTGGTTGTATAAAGTTCTCTGTCTTTGCCTCATATACACTTGCCTTTGACATTTTATCACCTCTCTTTGATTATTGATGTTTATAAACGTGAATTGAGAGAGGACCTTTGCCCTCTCTCAATCTAGTCAACGTTGTTATCATAGGTATAATAGCACTATCAGAAAAAAAAATCAAGTTTTTTTAAAAAAGTACTTGCTTTTTTTGAAACTCCATGATAGTATAATACACGGTTCGTTGGTCAAGCGGTTAAGACGCCGCCCTCTCAC
>ERZ860148.668-NODE-668-length-26128-cov-4.025812_pt1 | contig 26128 bp, 17 predicted proteins | sample MGYA00509981_ERZ860148 | MGnify/ENA primary metagenome ERZ860148 (study PRJEB30046, sample SAMN00715199) | human gut metagenome | study: EMG produced TPA metagenomics assembly of the A metagenome-wide association study of gut microbiota in type 2...
TTAGTAGAAATGGAAATTCGTGAATTATTAAATGAATACGAATTCCCAGGAGATGACATTCCTGTAATCCAGGGATCTGCTTTAAAAGCTCTTGAAGATCCTAACGGAGAATGGGGAGATAAGATCATGGAATTAATGGATGCTGTTGACAGCTACATTCCAGATCCACAGCGTGACACAGACAAACCTTTCTTAATGCCAGTCGAAGACGTATTCTCTATCACAGGACGTGGTACAGTAGCAACTGGTAGAGTAGAAAGTGGTGTTCTTCACGTATCTGACGAAGTTGAAATCGTTGGTATCAAAGAAGAAACACGTAAAGTAGTTGTAACTGGTATCGAAATGTTCCGTAAACTTCTTGATGAAGCTCAGGCTGGTGATAACATCGGTGCTCTTCTTCGTGGTGTTCAGAGAGACGAAATCGAAAGAGGACAGGTTCTTTGCCAGCCAGGTTCAATCACATGCCATACAAAATTCACAGCTCAGGTATACGTTTTAACAAAAGATGAAGGTGGACGTCATACTCCATTCTTCAACAACTACCGTCCACAGTTCTACTTCAGAACAACTGACGTAACAGGTGTTTGCGAACTTCCTGATGGTGTTGAAATGTGTATGCCTGGTGATAACGTAGAAATGACAATCGAATTGATCCATCCGGTAGCTATGGAGCAGGGTCTTAACTTCGCTATCCGTGAAGGTGGACGTACTGTAGGATCTGGTAAGGTTGCTACAATCGTCGAGTAATTTTCGCAATATTACGAGAATCATAAATAAGAGAAGCCCATTTGAATGTTTGTGTTCAGATGGGCTTTTTTGCGTATATACAACCGAAATTAATTCTTCAAAGGGAATTCTAGCATATAGATATTAAAAAACTGTCATAGTAAAATATAATTGGATGGAAATGTAAAAGAAAAGATAACAATGACAGAAATGGAGATACAGATGAAAAGAATGCGAAAAATGAAATTACCGATAATAACATTATGTATGATCGCTATGCTTTTGAGCATACCAATGGCAGCGAAGATAACAGCGAAAGCAGATTCGGATTCCCAAAAAATTGTAAAAGTCGGATATATTGGCTATAAAGGATTTATCGAGGAGGATGGATCCGGCAATTATTCAGGATATGCCGTTGAATATTTAAATGAAATTGCCAAATATACCGGATGGAAATACGAATATGTATATGGTACATGGGAAGAACAGTTAGATGCCCTAAAAAAAGGAAAAATTGATATAGTATGCCAGGCAAAGATGACACCGGAGAGGAAGGAAAAGTATCTTTTTTCAAAGTATTCGGTTGGCATGGAATCAAACTATCTCTATGTATTAGATAAGAATGATAAATATTATTATAATGATTTTGCGGCATTTGATGGTATACGCGTCGGCATGATGAAAGGCAGTTATCAGAACGAAGCATTCGATGAATATGCAAAAGCAAATCATTTTTCATATATACCGGTTGTTTATAAGACAGTATCAGAAGTATATACAGCGTTAGAAGAGAAAAAAGTAGATGCGGTTGCAGTCGGCAGCTTGTCAGTCAACACAAAATACCGTAATATTTGTCAATTTGGTGCGGAACCATTTTATATTATGGCTGCGAAGAATAATCAGGCACTTTTGAATGAGCTGGACAACGTATTAGGACAGATCAAGTCATTGAACCAGTCTTTTGAGTCAGAGCTATATACAGATTATTATGGAAAAGAAGCTTCCAAATCGCCAATTGCTTTTTCGCGGGAAGAAGCAGACTGGATTGCGCAAAAGAAAACAATAACAATTAATCTGATTCCGAACCATGCACCGTTTTCTTATATAAACGATAAAGGAAAAATGGAAGGCATTACAAAAGATGTGATGGATCTGGTTGCAAAAAAAAGTGGCATTAAAATGAAATTTAAGATGCTAAAAAAGGGACAGAGCAGTATGGATTATCTGTCGAAGAATCCGACGGATTTTATAGCAGGTGTGTCAGTTGATAACCCGTATTTTGTCAGCAAAAAATACCTGGTATCGGATAATTATTATAGTGATGATGTGGTATTGGTATCAAATCCGGATCAGCATTATGACGTATTTGCAAAAGAAGGAACCTATACGCTTGCAGTACCGACAAGTTATACTGCATTGATCGGTTATGTCAAAAAGAATTATCCGCAATTCAAAGTCAGAACGTTTCCGACAAATGAGGCATGCTTTCAAGGGGTAAAAGATGGTAAAGCAGATTTTATGGCGCAAAATATCAATATTGTAAATTCCTGGATGCAAAAGCCAAGATATAATGATATGACAATTTTGCCATCGTATATTATGCAGGAAAAGATTGGTATTGTCGGGACAAAAAACAGTGAAAATGCGATTATCTTAGCAATCTTAAATAAAGCAATCGCCAATGTGACTTCAGAAGAAAAAGAACAATGCGTCGTAAATAGAACTGTGGAAAATCATTATAAATTGACAACAATGGATTTTCTTTATAAATTTCGTTTGACTTTGATCGTGGGTGCGGTTCTTTTATTTATTTTGTTTGCAGGAATTATTATTTTTTGGGAAGTAAGAAAAAGAAATTATGACCGCCTTGCAAAATTCAATCATTCCTTAGAGATTGCAGTGAAAAAAGCAGATAGCGCGAATGCTGCAAAATCACAGTTTTTGGCACAGATGAGTCATGAGATCCGGACACCGATGAATGCGGTGATAGGATTGACAGATATTGCGAAAATGGAAACAGAGCCGGATGAAAAAATTCGTGACTATTTAGATAAAATTGCAAATAGCTCTAAACTTTTGCTTGGAATTATCAATGATGTTTTGGATATGTCTGCGATTGAGGGCGGTAAGCTAAAAATTGATTCGGCGGAATATAATTTTAAAAAACAGATCTCAAATATTACAACAATGTTTTATCAGCAGGCACACCAAAAGAATATTCATTTTGAAGTCAAAATGAAAGGTGTCACAGAAGAAGTTGTTGGTGGTGACCAGCTTCGTGTCAACCAGATCTTAATGAATCTGTTATCCAATGCGATCAAATTTACACCGGCAGGCGGCAGTGTCAGTCTGAGTGTGATTCAGGCAAGCAGGGCAAGAGATCATGTGCAATTCCGCTTTATTGTAACCGATACCGGATGTGGCATGAGTGAAGAAATGTTAGGACGTTTATTTAAACCTTTTGAACAGGAATCTGCTTCAACAGCCCGTAAGCATGGTGGAAGTGGTCTTGGTTTGTCAATTGCCAAAAATCTGACAGAGATGATGGGTGGAACAATCGATGTAGAAAGTGAAGTGGGACTTGGAACTACTTTCACAGTAGATATACCATTTGTTTTAGCTAAGAATGCAGTACACTATGATGATAAAGTAAGCTTTGATGATGTTCGAACATTAGTAGTGGATGACGATCCGGATGCCTGTGATTATACAGGAACGATATTAAAGCGTCTCGGTGTCCGTTATGATTATGCAATGACCGGGGAAGAGGCATTGATGATGTTAGGAGACGCAGAAGATCAGAAAGATCCATATAAGCTTTGTATGATTGACTGGAAAATGCCGGAGATGGATGGAATCGAGGTTACAAAACAGATTCGTGAGGTTTTTGGTGATGATGCGATCGTGATCATAGTCTCTGCTTATGATATTAGTGAAGTGGAGCGGATAGGAAAGGATGCCGGAGTTAATTACTATATTACGAAGCCTATGTTCCAATCCACATTGTTTAAAACGATCATGGAGATTTCCAAGGGGAATTACAAACAGATATCTGCGAAGGAACAGGATAAAAAATATGATTTTACAGGCAGACACGTTTTGATCGCAGAAGATGTTGCATTGAATATGGAGGTTGCGATCAAGCTTTTAAGTATGGTCGGCGTTGGTTGTACCTGTGCCGAAGATGGTAAGCAGGCTGTTGAGATTTACGAGCAGTCAAAAGAAGGGTATTATGATGCAATCTTCTTAGATATCAATATGCCGGTTATGGATGGATATGAGGCAGCCAAAAGAATACGAAAAAGTAACAAAAAGGATGCACAGACAGTACCGATCTATGCTATGACAGCTAATGCGTTTGCAGAAGATGTTACGAATGCATTAAATGCCGGAATGAACGGTCATTTGGCAAAGCCGATCGAAACAAAAGTACTTTATAGTGTATTAGATCAGTTATGGAAGAAATAACACCAAGATATTTTTTGCACGGCAGGCAGCAAAGTGTTGCAAATTCGTCACGCAATGAGCAAAGTTTTGTAGGATTAAAAAAGACTTTCTTTTTAAAATGAGGAGCTTAAAAAGGTTTTATGACAGAGTGATTATCTGTTATGAAACCTTTTTTTGATGGTAATTTTTTTAGAAAGTCTCTTTTGGGGATTTTTTTGTATTTTTCTTTTCTTTTTAATAATAGAAAATGTTTTTTATTGTGACCATGTAAAGATACAATGTAATCTGCCACAAAGGTTTCAAAAAACTAACAAAACATTGACAAAAAAGTGCCATGAAATTTAAGGAAGATAAATATAGATCGGTTGTAAGAGCAGATCATACGAAAACTTGAAAGAAACGGAGTTATAAAAGATGGACAAGGTGGTTTATTTGCATATAGGAACTCCTAAGACCGGGAGCAGTGCAATACAGTTTTTTTGTGGAAACAATCGAAAGCTCTTAAAAGAAAAAGGAGTTGCATATCCTAAGATGCCATTTGCTTTTGAAGGAATCGGACAATATCGTAATGCGCATTTTTTATCACATAAGGTTTATAAAGATGATAAAAGAGATTATGCTGCACAAGGAGAGATCTATCAGGAAGGCATGAAAGTTATTCAGGAAAGCTTGCAACAAGCCGATAAGGTTGTTTTATCCGATGAACATCTCTGGAATGAAACCGAATGGGATGAAGAACGGTTTCAAATGCTTCGGATGCAAATGGAAAAGATGGGAGCAACATTAAAAGTGATCGTATATCTGCGTAGACAGGATCTGTTAGTACAGTCTTATTGGGCACAACAGGTAAAAGAAGGGTTGCAGCTTTCCTTTTTAGAATACTTAGAACAAAGAAGATATGCATATTTTCAAATGCATTATGCAGAAAGATTAAGCCGGATTGAAAAGGCGGTCGGACTTGAAAAACTGATCGTTCGTGTTTATGAAAAAGAGCAATATGCGGGAGATGAAAGGACAATCTTATCGGATTTTATGGATATCCTGTCAATCAATGATCTTTCTGACTTTAGTCAGGATGAACCGATACGAAATACCAGTTTGTCAGGAATTTATCTGGAATACAAGCGACGGATGAACCAATATCCGATTTACCGGACAAAGAAGAATTTCCTTGTTGTGATCCTGACAAGATTACAGGAGAAAGAACAGGGAAAGCAGTTTTATGATCAGGCAGTCTGGTTTGATCGGGAAAGTCATCAAAGGTTTATGAGTCAGTTCGAGGAAGAAAATAGTTTTGTAGCTGTCCGGTATCTGCATCGGGAAAGTGGAAGATTATTTTTAGCGGATGCGAGTTTTGATCAAAAAGAAAAGACAGAATATAGCGACCGTGAGCTTTTTGAATTGTGTGGACGTGTTCTTGCAGAGCATGAAGAAAGCAGAGTAGAAAAAATCCATATGATACAGGAGCTTCGAAAGCAGGAATGTGAATATAAAAAAGATATTCAATATCTGCGGGAAACACAAAGCTTTTTAAAACGCATCCGCCGAAAATGTAGGCTTGTCTTAAAAGAATGGATCACACATTCCGGTAGCGAAGAGAATAAGAATAGAACAGAAAAATCGACAACCCAGATGGGATAAATATTCTCTCGGAATCTTCTGAATGAAAAATTTCGATTTGTTTAGTGAAGATATCGAGAGTACATATAAGAGCTTGGGAGGAAAACAATGACGTGCATGGAAAGATCGGATCAAAATGTACAAAATAATAAAAATATTGTCTGGCAGCAAATGACAATAACGAGAAAGAAAAGAGCAGAAAGCTTACAGCAGGTTCCGAAAACAATCTGGCTTACCGGATTGTCCGGATCCGGGAAGTCTACTCTGATCAATGAAATGGATAAAAGATTGTTTGAACAACGGAAAAAAACAATGGTATTAGATGGTGACAATGTAAGAATGGGACTGAATGGAGATCTGGGTTTTCGCAAAGAAGACAGAGAAGAAAATATACGAAGAGTAGCAGAAGTTGCCAAACTTATGAACGATGCAGGCATTATTGTATTGACTTCATTTATTTCTCCGTTTGAGGCAGACAGACAAAAAGCAAGAGAGATCATTGGAGAAGATTCTTTTATTGAGATCTATGTCAGTACACCATTAGAAGAATGCGAAAAAAGGGATGTAAAAGGACTATATAAAAAAGCAAGACAAGGTAAGATCACAGACTTTTCGGGGATTTCGAGTCCATATGAAGTGCCACGAAATGCTGATATCGTGATCGATACTTCGGGCAAAAAGATTGAAGATTGTGTAGATGAGATCATGGAACAATTATCTGCGATCATGGATAAAAATAAGAAATAAAAAAGAACCGCAGCAGGAAAATTTATTGAAAAGAAAGTGGAGTAAGATAACAGGAATGGATGAAATACTTATCCCGTCAGGAAGCAAAGGTACAAAGAAAGTATTTTTGCTGGAACAATGGAACAAAGGTCTTTTACAATGTATGTTAAAGATCGGTTTCCTTGGTTTTGGTGGCGGTAGTGCATTGATACCGGTATTTGAAAAAGAAGTTGTTACAAAAAGAAAATGGCTGACAAAAGAAGAGTATGCACAGGATGTCTTAGCAGCAACGATCACTCCCGGAGCATTGCCTGTAGAAATTGCAGCAGGAATCGGAAAAAGACTTGGTGGAAGTATAGGAATGCTTCTTTCAGCAATTTGCGTGGCATTTCCGGGAGCTTTTATGACCATTCTATTGTTGTCTGCATTGGAAGATGTATCACAAAATATATTAACCGGTGTACATATTCTTTCTATCCTGACCGGTATTTATATTTGTTATCTGCTTATCCGATATGAGTTGGGGATCATGCAGGAGGCAAAGAAGAGTGGAACAGGGCAGATGATCCATACGATCGCCATTATGGCGGGAGTTTTTATGCTGACAGGAGAAAAAAGCTTATATACATTGCTTGCAACCGACAGGCAGCCTTTTTTTGATATATCGACATTACGGATATTATTGCTGGCTCTTTTTTGGGGATGTTGTGACAAAGGAAACCAAAAAGAAAAAAAAATCATACTTATAATACTTTCTGCATTATATATTGCATGCGTAAAGAACGATCCATGGATTTCATTGACATGGGTTCGGTTGTTGACAGAAGCTGTGATGTTTTGTCTGGCAATCAAAGAACTTAGCAAAGAAAAAAAGAAAACAGACTGGAAGATGATAGTAGGAGAAAATGGTATTTGTATCATGTGGCTTTTAATCTTTTTACTTCCATCGTTTTTCATACTGAAAGATCAGATTACATTTATCTTTTCAGGTATTGGTTCGACATTACTTTCTTTTGGTGGAGGGGATGCTTATCTGACTGTCGCAGAAGGCTTTTTTGTGCATAGCGGACTGGTCGATGCAGAGTTCTTTTATGCCAAGCTTGTGATGGTGGCAAATTTGCTTCCGGGTTCGATCCTATGTAAAATTCTGCCCGGAATCGGATATTATATAGGATGTCAGATGCAACATGGCAGAATTGACGGTTATTTGGCAGCGATAGCAGGATTTGGGATCAGTGTTATTGTTTCAGTAGTTGTTTTTAATGCTGTATCCTGTATCTATGCTTCGATTCAGGAAAGAAATACATTTTCTTCTTTACCGTATTATATCAAAACAACAATCGGTGGTCTTTTGCTTAGCGTACTTTGCACTTTGATCCGTCAAAGTCTGTTATAGAATGTTAATGCCGGTAAATTTGCATCTAAGGCATTCGTTATCTGCAATCCCGGGGAAATTCAAGTTGACAAATGAAAGAAACCTATTATATAATTAAAAAGATAGCGATGACGAAGACAAGTAGCATTAATTATCGTTTTCAGAGAGCGGAGGATGGTGAGAGCTTCGCAAAGTGAATTAATGTGAATAACACTTTAACAGCTGCGAGTTGAAAGAATTTTAGAAAAGACAAAAGAAAACTTTTGCTGTTTCTGGAGTTTTAGTAGGTGAGCCGTGCGCTAAGCGATAATTAGCAGCATTTTCAAAAAGAACAAAATGATCTTTTGGAAATGATCGAGAGACTGATCACAGTAATTCGGGTGGCACCGCGGACTATAATAGGTTCGTCCTGAACATCATTCGTATGTTTGGGATGGACTTTTTTTGATTTTATAAAGAAGACAGGAAAACGATTTTGTATGTTTTACAATATATGGATATAGGATTTTTTAGAAAGTAACAGAGTCAATCCCAGGAAGAGCAAAAATACAAAGAAAGACGGAGGTAGTTATGAATACTTCAAACATTTATCGTGAGACAACGTTAGACAAGATCAGCGAAGATGATGTCACAAAGACATTACGGATTGCCGGATGGGTAGAAAATATTCGTGACCATGGTGGTGTATCTTTTATTGATCTGCGTGATATGTATGGTGTGATGCAGGTAGTATTTCGTGATACCAGCCTTTTGGATGGAATTACAAAAGAAGAATGTATCAGCGTAGAAGGTGTTGTTCAGCACCGTGATGAAGAAACTTTTAATCCAAAGATTCCGACAGGAACGATCGAGTTAGAAGTACACAAGGTTACTATTTTAGGACGTGTGTACAAGCAGCTTCCTTTTGAAATCATGACATCAAAAGAAACGCGTGAAGATGTCCGTTTGAAATATCGTTATCTGGATCTTCGTAACCAGAAGGTCAGAGATAATATGATCTTTCGTTCGAATGTAATCTCCTTCCTTCGTCAGAAAATGACAGAGATGGGATTTTTAGAGATCCAGACACCGATCCTTTGTGCATCTTCACCGGAAGGCGCAAGAGATTATATTGTGCCATCCCGCAAATTCAAAGGAAAATTCTATGCATTGCCACAGGCACCACAGCAGTATAAGCAGCTTTTAATGGTGTCAGGTTTTGATAAATATTTCCAGATTGCTCCATGTTTCCGAGATGAGGATGCGAGAGCCGATCGCTCGCCGGGAGAATTTTATCAGCTTGACTTTGAAATGAGCTTTGCTACACAGGAAGATGTATTCAAAGTCGGTGAAGAAGTATTGACAGCCGCTTTTGAAAAATTTGCACCAAAGGGCTATGAAGTAACACAGGCACCGTATCCGATCATTAGTTATAAGCAGGCAATGCTTGAGTTCGGATCAGATAAGCCGGATTTAAGAAACCCACTTCGTATTGTAGATGTTACAGATTTCTTCCAGAGATGTACATTTAAGCCGTTCCACGGAAAGACGGTTCGTGCGATTAATGTGCATGCAAAGCTTTCTAAGGGTCAGCATGAGAAGCTTTTGAAATTTGCACAGTCAATCGGTATGGGCGGACTTGGTTATCTGGAAGTTTTAGAAGATATGTCATATAAGGGACCGATCGATAAGTTTATTCCGGATGATATGAAGACAGAGATCAAGGATATCGCAGGGCTTACGGTTGGTGATACGATCTTCTTTATTGCAGACAGAGAAGAGCAGGCTGCATTGTATGCCGGTCAGATCCGTACAGAGCTTGGTAACCGTCTGGATCTGTTAGAGAAGAACGCATACCGCTTCTGCTATATCAACGATTTCCCAATGTATGAATATGACAATGAAGAGAAGAAGTATATCTTTACACATAATCCGTTCTCTATGCCACAGGGTGGATTAGAGGCATTAAATACAAAAGAGCCAAATGAGATCTTAGCATACCAGTATGATATTGTATGTAATGGTATCGAACTATCATCGGGTGCTGTCCGTAACCATGATCTTGATATTATGGTCAAGGCATTTGAAATAGCAGGCTATACAGAGGAAGACTTAAAAGAGAAGTTTGGAGCATTATATAATGCATTCCAGTTTGGTGCACCGCCACATGCAGGAATGGCACCGGGTGTTGATCGTATGATCATGCTTCTTCGTAACGAAGAAAACATTCGTGAGATCATTCCATTCCCAATGAATGGCAACGCACAGGATCTGATGTGTGGTGCACCGGGAGAAGTTTCCGAACTTCAGCTCCGTGAAGCGCATATTAAAGTCAGACAGTAACGGATAAGACAATGCTTTGCATAAAGCATAGTATATTTTTAGAAAGCTTAGAGGAAATTGCTGTGAGTGATTTCTTCTAAGTCATAGACAAAAGGCAACAAAAAAGCATATCGGAAGTTTGATACGATATGCTTTTTCTATATAAAAATGATCATTATAACATAAATCAGGAATTGCTTTTTGCAATTCACGGCATATAACATATTGACGTTATCTTTGTATGGAATACAAATGCATCAGTCATCCATATGAATGGCTTTTTTGATCGCTTCAAAGCTTTCTTTGCTGATCACATGTTCAATACGGCAGGCATCTTCAGCGGCAACTGCTCCATCCACCCCAAGAGAGGTAAGCCATTTCGTCAGAAATTCATGACGTTCATAGATCATTTCGGCAATTTCTTTTCCTTCATCGGTTAAGAAGATATATCCCTGTTCCATAACGGTTATGTATTTTTTTTCACGAAGATTCTTCATGGCAATGCTGACACTTGATTTCTTAAAGCCTAATTCATTGGCAATATCAACAGCCCGGACAACCGGAAGCTTTTTACCAAGCATAAGAATCGTCTCTAAATAATTTTCTAATGATTCATTTGATTTCATAGTAGTTACTCCATTCCTATCCTATTATCTCACAACATATACTTAAACAGGAAAATATCCGTGTTATAGTCATTTGTTTGAAACTCTTATTGTACGACGAAAATGAAATCCTTGATATGTAGCTCAAAGATACATTAAATATTTATTTTATTAGTATAACATAAAACGAGAGCGAATAAAAGTTCCTTTTACATAGTGTATCGGTCATTGAAAAAAATAATCAGTCGTGCTATCATGTGAAGGGAATAAATTGACATTTCTGCCTTCGAAATCCCTTGGATTCGAGGGCTTTTTTTGAAAAGAGGATGATATATGTATATAGAAGATACCGAAAATGTCCGCAAATGGGCACTGGGCTATGGACTGACATTTGCGGATACTTATCAGGATGCTCCTTTTCATGATCCAAACTGGCAGCTTGTCAGAGTAAAGCAAAGCCGGAAAGCTTTTTTATGGACATACGAAAAGGACGGAAGGATTCATCTGAATTTGAAAACAACGCCGGATAAGAGAGATTTTTATCGTAGTGTATATCCGTCTGTGATACCGGGATGGCATCAGAATAAAGAACATTGGAACACCGTTATTATGGATGGAAGCATTCCAAAAGATATTGTAAAACAGATGATAGAAGAAAGTTATCAGGTCGTTACAGACAGTCCGACCAAAAGGATTTATGAAGAGGTCAAAAAAGTTCCAAGAGGTAAAGTAGCAACTTACGGAGATATTGCACAGATGGCGGGTGACCGAAAGATGTGTCGTGCGGTCGGTAATGCTTTACATAAAAATCCCGATCCGGATCATATTCCATGCTATCGTATTGTGAATGCAAAGGGAGAATGCTCCGGTTCATTTGCTTTCGGCGGGAAGGGCATACAGGAAGAATTGTTAAGAAAAGACGGGATTGAAGTTGTTAATGGCAGAGTCGATCTAAAGAAATATGAGGTGGATGTACAGGAGTTAACAGATCACTTTTAAGCTGTAAGCTAGAGGAAAACAAAGAGAACACAAAATACTAAGATACAATAATAAAAAAAGAGGATACGATCACGATCAATCCGCCAATGGTTTAAAAAAACAGGGATATCGTTGCGTTAAAAGAATGATATGTGCTATTATATAATGTGATGGTATAAAATCAAAAGAAAATGTCTGCAAAGTGCAAAGAGATATTTCACTTCGCAGTTTGATAAAAACAGAAAAAAAGAGAATGGTCAAGGAGGTTTCCGATACAATGGATTTGGGAGTACAGGCACAGGAAGAAAAAGTGGATATGACAAATGTTCCACAAGAGCTTGTCTTTGGACTGGATATTGGTACAAGAAGCATTGTCGGTACCGTTGGATATAAAAATAGTACGAATGGATTTGTTGCAGTTGCCCAGGTGGCGATCGAGCATGAAACGAGAGCAATGATTGATGGGCAGATTCATGATATCGGACAGGTTGCGGCAACTATCTCAAAAATAAAAGAACAACTTGAAAAGATGACCGGAAGAACATTGCAACAGGTTTGTATTGCGGCTGCCGGCCGTGTATTAAAGACAGTAGAAGCCGATGCTACAATGTCTTTTTCTAATGAGACTGTTGTTACGAACGAGCATATTTATACATTGAATATGCTTGGTGTAGAAAACGCATATGATATTCTGCGTAAAGAAATGGCTTCCGATGATGTCAAATTCTACTGTGTCGGCTATTCTGTAAAGCAGTATTATCAGAATGATTATCCGATCTCTAATCTGGAAGGGCATAAAGCAACACAGATCCGAACAGAAATAATTGCAACCTTTTTGCCTGATGAAGTAGTGGATGGTTTATATGCTGCAGTGGAAAGAGCCGGATTATATGTTGCAAATCTGACATTGGAGCCTATTGCAGCGATCAATGTAGCGATACCGGAGAAGTTCCGCCTGTTAAATATTGCCTTAGTGGATGTTGGAGCAGGAACATCTGATATTTCAATTACAAAAGACGGCAGTATTATTGCATATGGAATGATCCCGTTTGCAGGTGATGAGCTGACAGAGACGATCGCTAAGAAGTATCTGACGGATTTTACCGAAGCCGATCATATGAAATGTGCCAGTACGTATGCAGATGAAGTAGAATATCATGATATCATGGGACTGTCACAGAAAATTCCGTCACAGGAAATTATTGATACGGTAGCTGATACGGTCAAAATGATCACGCAGAATGTATCCGACAGGATCAAGGAATTAAATGGCGGAAAACCGGTTAGTGCGATCTTCGTTGTTGGTGGTGGCGGAAAAGTTGGAGGATTTGTGGAGAATCTGGCACAGTTCCAGGGACTGCCAAAAGAAAGGGTGGCTCTTCGTGGAGCAGAAGTCCTGCGTGATGTTACATTCCTTCAGAAAAATATTGAAGTAGATTCCCTGCTTGTTACACCAATCGGAATCTGTCTGAACTATTATGAGCAGAAAAATAACTTTATTTTTGTGACGGTCAATGATGAACGGATCAAACTGTATGATAATAATAAACTTACGATCATGGATGCGGCAATGCAGGTTGGCTATCCGAATGAAGATCTCTTTCCAAAACGCGGTAAAACGATCACTTATTATGTGTCAGGTGAAAAGAGAATGGCACGCGGAGAAAACGGTGAAGCAGCTGTTGTGTTGTTAAATGGGCATGAGACCGGAATCAATACACCGATCGCTTCAAATGACAAGATCGAAATTCAGGCTTCCACAAGAGGAAAAGATGCCGGTATGCCGGTTGGAAAGCTGCAGGAATTTAAATCCACACTTACTTTTATATTCAACGGAAAAACAATTACCTGCTCTCGTTTTGTCTCTGTTAATGATATACTTGTTTCGGAATTTCATGAGATTCAGGATGAAGATCATGTAGAAATACTTGATTTTTATACATTAAAGCAGGTTATGGAATTAATGGACATTTTAAAGTACGGTAATGTTAAGGTAAATAATATGCCTGCAACACCGGATACAAAAGTATATGATAATTTTGTGATTACCTGTGATATTGAAGAAAGTGGAACAGAATCACAGTTCCGGACGGAAGAAAGCACAGACACTTCTTTTTCGTCTGTAGAACAGACGGAAGAATCAGAGCGGATCAACGAAACAGAACAGACAGAAGAATCAGAGCAGATCAACGAAACGGAACAGAAAGAGCAGACCAAAGAAGCTGGTTTGGAAGAACCGCAGGCAGCAAAAAGAGAAATAGGAGCCGATCCTAAATCCGGAAGTATTCATGACCTGAATATTACTGTCAACGGAAAAATGGTCAGTCTGAAAGGAAAGAAACAATATATTGTTGTAGATATTTTGGATTTTTATCCGGTCGATACAAGTGTCGCACATGGCAACCGACTTTTGACAGCCGTTAATGGAATGGAATGTGATTTCACATATCCGTTACGGGAAGGTGATGCCGTTCGGATTGAATGGGTCAACTAGAAGCGAGGAACAAAAAATATGAGAATTTGCAGTATTGCCAGCGGAAGCAGTGGTAATTGTATTTATATAGGAGACGATAAGAATCACATATTGATCGATGCCGGAATCAGTCGTAAACGTATTGTGGATGGATTGCAAAGCATTGGCGTTGCACCGGAACAGCTGGACGCTATTTTTGTGACACATGAACATTCTGATCATATCAGTGGGATCAATATGATGTCGAAAATGTTTGGTACATCTGTTTTCGCAACCGGAGGCTCTCTGGATGCAATTTGTATGAAAGATAAAAAAGGTATGGTTAAAAGAGAAAATCTGTACCAGCTCTATGCAGATGAAGCGGTTCACATTGGCAAGTTAAAAGTGGTGCCGTTTCATATGTCACATGATGCAGCCGATCCGGTATGTTATACCGTGGAATCAGATGGTAAAAAAGTCGGTATGGCAACAGACCTTGGTGTATATGACGAATATATTATTGACCATTTGGCAGGAAGTGATGTCTTGCTTTTAGAAGCAAATCATGATATTAGTATGTTAGAGGCGGGAAAATATCCATATCCGCTAAAATGCAGGATTTTAAGCGAGTTAGGTCATCTATCGAATGAAGCGGCAGGAAAATTACTGTGCCGCCTTGTACATAAAAAATTGAAATATGCATTTTTGGCACATTTATCAAAGGAAAATAATTATCCGGAGCTTGCGTATGAAGCAGTAAAATGTCAGATCTGGGAAGAGATGGGTGTTACGAGTATTCCCTTTGAGTTGGCAGTAGCAAACAGAGATAAACCATCGAAGCTTATTACCTTATAGAATCCATTCTGTCAGGTGTAGCAATAAATACAAGAAAATATTTGGAGGAAACTTATTATGAAAAAAACAGTAATCACGGTAGTAGGAAAAGACAGCGTAGGAATTATTGCTAAAACATGTACGTATCTTGCTGATAACCAGATCAATATTCTGGATATCTCACAGACAATCGTAGATGGATTTTTTAACATGATGATGATCGTAGATGTTGCAGACAGCAAAAAAGAATTCGGAGTTATGGTAGATGAGTTGGAAAAACTCGGAGAAGATATGGGCTGTATCGTGAAAGCACAGCGTGAAGATATCTTTGACAAGATGCATAGATTATAGTAGCTGCCGATTGCAATGCACAGATTTTGGTAAAAGAGCATTGTAATGGATCAAAAGGTAAAACTTCCTGCGGGATCCGACAGATAAGAATAGTAAAAACAGAGAATGCAAGCATAGAAATGAGGATGAAAATGATAAATATACATGAAGTTCTTGAAACAAATGAAATGATTGAAAAAGAAAATCTGGATGTGCGTACAATCACTCTTGGAATCAGTCTGCTCAACTGTATTGATACAGATGTAGATCGTTTGTGTGAAAAGATCTATACCCGTATTACAACGGTTGCAAAAGACCTTGTTGCAACCGGCGAAGAGATTGAGAAAGAGTATGGTATTCCGATCGTCAATAAGAGAATTTCGGTTACACCGATCGCATTAGTCGGTGGTTCTGCATGCAAGACACCAAAAGATTATGTAAAGATCGCACAGACATTAGATCGTGCGGCTAAGACAACCGGTGTAAACTTTATCGGTGGTTTTAGTGCATTGGTTTCAAAAGGTATGACAAAGAGTGATGAGCTTTTGATACAGTCAATTCCGGAAGCTCTTGCGACAACGGATTTTGTATGCAGCTCTGTCAATCTTGGTTCAACAAAGACCGGTTTGAACATGGATGCAGTCAAAATGATGGGTGAGATTATTTTAGAGACTGCAAAAGCAACAGAGGACAGAGATGGTATCGGTTGTGCCAAATTAGTTGTATTTTGTAATGCACCGGATGACAATCCGTTCATGGCAGGCGCTTTCCACGGTGTGACAGAAGCGGATGAGATCATCAATGTCGGTGTCAGTGGACCGGGTGTCATGCGTAAAGCATTAGAGTCAGTACATGGTGCGGACTTTGGTACCCTTTGCGAAAAAGTCAAAAAGACCGCATTTAAGATTACACGTGTCGGTCAGCTGGTAGCAAGAGAAGCTTCTCAGCGACTTGGTATTCCATTTGGCATTATTGATCTTTCTTTAGCTCCGACACCTGCGGTTGGTGACAGCATTGCCGATATTTTTGAAGAGATGGGACTCGAAAGAGCCGGAGCACCGGGAACGACAGCCGCGCTCGCCTTGTTAAACGACCAGGTAAAGAAAGGTGGCGTTATGGCATCTTCTTACGTGGGTGGTCTGAGTGGTGCATTTATTCCTGTCAGTGAAGATCAGGGAATGATCAATGCCGTAGTCGATGGTGCATTGACATTAGAAAAGTTAGAAGCAATGACTTGTGTATGCTCGGTAGGTCTTGATATGATCGCCATTCCGGGTGATACAAAAGCATCTACGATTTCGGGTATTGTTGCCGATGAAATGGCGATTGGTATGATCAACCAGAAGACGACAGCCGTTCGACTGATTCCGGTATGCGGTAAAAAAGTTGGCGACACGGTAGAGTTTGGCGGATTACTTGGATACGCACCTGTTATGCCTGTCAATTCATTTGACTGTACAGAGTTTATTGAGCGTGGAGGCAGAATTCCGGCACCAATTCATAGTTTTAAAAACTAATTGTATAACAGAATGTATAAATGGAAAGAGTATAATAAAAGAACTGCTCAGAAATGGAGAGTATTATGTTAGAAGAGTTAGAAAAGTATGATTTTTTTCATTATTTTGAGGAGATAAGTGCTGTACCGAGAGGATCAGAACATAATGAAGCAATCAGTGATTATCTGGTGGCTTTTGCAAAAGAGCATCAATTGTTTGTATATCAGGATGCATCTTATAATGTAGTGATCCGCAAGGAAGCAGCAAAAGGATATGAGAATCTGCCGGGAATCATTTTACAGGGACATATGGATATGGTCTGTGAAAAGGAAAGCGGCGTAGAACATGATTTTACAAATGAAGGTCTTGATCTGGCTGTTGATGGAGATTATCTCTATGCAAAGGGCACGACACTTGGTGGTGACGATGGTATCGCACTTGCATATGGTCTGGCAATTCTTGCCGATGATACGAAGGAATATCCGATGATCGAATTGGTAGCTACAACCGATGAGGAGATCGGAATGTTTGGTGCAAAAGCATTAGATACAGGCGTTTTGAAAGGAAAATATCTGATCAATCTGGATACAGAAGAGGAAGGTTCTTTATTAGTCGGCTGTGCAGGTGGTCTTCGTGGTAATATCACATTAAAACTGGATCGTGATGAGAAAGACGGTATTTGTTATGAATGTCATGTGAATGGACTTTTAGGCGGTCATTCCGGTTGTGAGATTGACAAGAACAGGGTCAATGCAGCGTTGCTGCTCGGAAGACTTCTTTTTGAAATGGAGACACCATTTGCACTTGTCAGCATGAAAGGCGGTACCAAAGACAATGCGATTCCAAGAGAAGCCAAAGCAGTGCTTGTAGTCGATGAAAAGGATGCATCGGCATTTGAAGAGGAATTTCAGAAAAGAACGGCTATGTATCAGGATGAATATACAAGTTTTGAGCCGGACATGAAGATCTGTCTCAGAAAAGAAGCACAGGCAGGTGCTTCGGTAATTGCAAAAGAGCAGACAGATAAGATCCTGTTTTTATTAAATACAGCACCAAATGGCGTACAGGCAATGAGTGGTGATATTAAAGGCTTAGTAGAAAGTTCTTTGAATATGGGCATTTTTGAAGCAGAAGAAGAAATGAAAGCATCGTATTCGGTTCGAAGCTCGGCAGCAGGTTATAAAGAATATCTCTCCAAGAAACTGGCATGTCTTGCAAAGAGCATCGGAGCTTCTTATCAGGAGGAAGGAAACTATCCGGCATGGCTCTACCGTAAAGAGTCTGTTCTGCGTGAAAAAATGGTCGAAGTATTCCGACGTTTTTATCAGAAAGAACCTGTTGTAGAAGTGATCCATGCAGGACTGGAGTGCGGTCTGTTATCAGAAAAAATGCCGGAGTTAGATATGGTTGCGATCGGACCGGACATTTTAGATATTCATACACCAAAGGAGAAGCTTTCCATTCCGTCGGCAATCCGTGTCTATGACTATCTGTTAGAAGTTTTACAGGAATTATGTAAAGCATAAAACTTTCTATAAAAAGCTGTCCTACTATCCGAAATATCGTTTTACAGGAATTATGTAAAGAATAAAAGACAGTCGACTGATTTTTCATAAGATTAAAAAAATGGGAATATGGTACGACAGGATTGTAAGATTACAATATAAAAAGAATATAAAATGGATTTTATCTGGAAAGATAAGATCCATTTTGTATATAATAATATTGTATACAATTATACATTGACACATGTGTGCGTTGTGTGGTATAACAAATATGTTGCCTTGAATGGGCAAAGGAATACATACGGGATTAAAATACCGAAAGGAGATATAGTATTATGTCATTAGAATTATCAAAGAAAGCTGCAGCGGTGAAGCCCTCTTCAACGCTAGCAATTACAGCAAAAGCAAAAGAATTAAGAGCGCAGGGAAAAGATGTTGTAGGATTTGGTGCAGGGGAACCTGATTTCAACACACCTCAGAATATTTGTGATGCAGCAATAGCAGCAATCAATGATGGTTTTACAAAATATACACCGGCTTCAGGAATCAACGAATTAAAAGAAGCGATCAGTAAAAAATTCAAAGCCTTCAATCATTTGGATTATGCACCGGATCAGATCGTGATCAGTAATGGTGGAAAGCATTCTTTAACCAATATTTTCACTGTATTATTAAATCCTGGTGATGAAGTGATCATTCCGGCACCTTTCTGGTTGAGCTATCCTGAGATCGTTAAGTTAGCAGGTGGTGTTCCTGTTATCATTACGACAACGAAAGAACAGAATTTCAAATTAACAGCAAAAGATCTTGAAAATGCGATCACAGACAAGACAAAAGCGGTTGTATTAAATACACCAAACAATCCAACCGGTATGCTTTATACAGAAGAAGAGCTTCGTGCGATCGCAAAAGTAGTTGTAGAAAAAGATATTTATGTCGTAGCGGATGAAATGTATGAGAACCTTGTATATGGCGAGCAGAAGCATATCAGTATTGCATCCTTTGGCAAAGACATTTATGACAGAACGATCACTTGCAGCGGTTTGGCAAAGAGTTATGCAATGACAGGTTGGAGAATCGGTTATACAGGTTCTTCAAAAGAGATCGCAAAGATGATGGGAAGCGTACAGAGCCACCAGACATCGAATCCAAACTCAATCGCGCAGAAGGCAGCAGTAGAAGCATTAACAGGTCCACAGGACAGTGTTGCCAAAATGCATGCAGAATTTGATAAGCGTCGTAAATATATGTATGAGCGTATCTGTAAGATGCCGCTTGTCAGCACGATCGAACCAATGGGGGCATTCTATGTCTTTGTAGACGCCAGCGAAGTTCTTGGAAAGAAATATAAAGATACGGTTGTTGAAAGTGTAGCGCAGATGGCAGAAATTCTGATCAATGATTACAATACAGCAGTTGTTCCTTGTGCTGATTTTGGATTTGAGAAGCATTTACGTCTTTCTTATGCAATTTCTATCGAACAGATTGAAAAGGGCTTAGACCGCATCGAGAGCTTCTTAAATGACTTAAAATAATACAATAAGATAAGACAGGATCTATTTAGAGATGTATTCTTATAGATTGAAGAGTGTATAAAAAATAGAATCGGAGAAAACCATAGTATTGAAAAGTAAAGGGGTTCTTCGATTCTATTTTTGTTTTACTTTTTCTTTTTATTTCTTGTCTTTAGATAGTTATAAATATTTTGCATTAATAATTTATCTTCCTGTGTAATCGGTTCTGCGTTCGGATTTTCTTTTACTAACATTTCAATATCCGGTGTACAGTATTGTCCGAGTAATATATCATTTGGTGTTGCTTCTAACGCATTACAAATATCTAAAAGTGTTGGTAAGGATGGCATGGAAGCTCCTGTTTCAATATGCGATATATGGACAACGGATAAATGAACCATTTCGGCAAGTTCTGCCTGTGTGATGTTTTGAACCTGACGGATACGTTGTATATTCCTGCCAATTTGTTTTTTATTCATAATGATCGTGTTCCTCATTTCTTTGTTGCTTAAAAATCACATTGTTGTATTGATAGCTAAGCATGTTTATTCACTTATCTATAAAGCATAACAATTAAAAATCAGAGATAGAATAAACTTAAAAGGCAATACTTGTTATATTAAGGATAGTGTGCTAAAATTTCCCCAAAATATACGATGATCTTTTCCTCATATTGTAACAGTTCTCTTTTCATAATCATGCTTATGCGGGGAAAGAATAAGAATAGGAAATGAAAAATGTTTAAGGAGGAAGAATGAATAAAAAGGAAGTAGATTCTATTGTACAGTGTTTATTAGATGCAGACCGAGGTGAACGGTGGACAAAAACACAGATACAAAACAGGTATCAGACACAATATTCAAAAGATCAGATCGAGCGCATTTACCATCGGTATAACTATTTGCTTCGAAAGCAGGAAAATATAGCAGGGCAGGAAAGCAGACAGAATGAAAAACGTTGACAAAGTCAGTAGATTACATCTGTGAAATAAGATAAAAATAAGGTGAAGTTTGTTTGCATATATGGTAAAATAACAAGCAGGATATACGTTTGGAAATGAGGTTAAAGATATATGAAAGCAATAAAAAAACCGGATTTTATGAAAAATGCAATTTTAGGGAATGGACATAGTGCAGCGTTTGAGCTGATCTGTGCACTGCTGGTTTTCTTCGTAGGAAGTACGGCTACCAGTCTTGTGCAGGCACCTGTGCTGGCGTTTTATATGCTAAAAGATGGTTCTTATATGAAAATGTTACAAAACGGAAGCTTGGATGTGAATCAGATGAACCGGATTATGCAGTCGATTCCGGATTGGTTTGTTATTGTGACGTTGATAGCAGAGTTTGCATTGCTTATCATTTGTATATTGTATTGCAAATTGATAGAAAAAAGAAACGCTGCTTCCATGGGGTTTCAAAAGAAGGGTTTTGCAATTCAGTATATAAAAGGACTTCTGATCGGTGCGGCAGCCTTCGTTGTTGCATATGGAATCTGCATTCTGACAAAAAGTGTTACCATAGAAGGCTTTAATAAAGACAGTTTTTCAATCCTTTACCTGTTTGGTTTTCTGGTCGGATTTCTTGTACAGGGGATGGCAGAAGAAGTGTTGTGCAGAGGCTATTTATTTGTGTCGCTTACCAGACGAAATTCTGTGGTCGGAGCTGTCGTGATCAGTTCTTTGTTTTTCTCTATGATGCATGGCATGAATGACAATATGTCATTACTGGCTTATCTGAATCTATTTTTATTTGGTGCAGTGATGGCACTTTTGATGCTTCGTTATGAAAATATCTGGATCGTAGGAGCAGCACATAGCATCTGGAATTTTGTGCAGGGAACGATCTTTGGGGTATCGGTAAGCGGAATACAAATCAAAAGAACGGTCTTTGTCGGAAAGAGCGTTGAAGGAGCTTCCTTTATCAATGGCGGAAAGTTCGGACTGGAAGGAGGCTTAAGTGTTACACTCGTTCTTCTTGCAGGTATTGGTATTCTTGTCTGGAGCCTTTATAGAAAAGGAATGATCATATCCATAGAAGAGGATCTTGAACTTCATACACAGGAGGAGCAGGAACGTCTTAGAAGAACAGAAAAAGAACGGAAAGCAAAAGAAGAATTTATGCAAAAAATGATGCAGAATATGACACAGAATCCATATTTTACGAATCCGAATGCAAATAGCAATCAGGAAGAAGAAAAAGAACGGGAAAATCCTTTTGAAGCGGCACCAAACGGACAGAATCCGAATAACGGTTTTGATAATACAATGCAGCAAAGAACGGATGAAACAGGTGATTTTGGTGCAATGATACAGCAGTCACAGCAAAAAGAAGAAAGTATGCAAAAGCAGAATCAGAAAGCAACCCCTGACAATGTGCAGGATACCGGATTTGATCATAATTACTTTGATGATTAAAAGAGATACGAAGACTGTACAGAGTAAGTGTCTTTCATTGATGAATGATTGCAATATAAGATAAGTATCGAAAGAGTAAATGAAAAAGAAGGTTTCGTCTATGTCTCGTAACGGAGACACATAGACGGAACCTTCTTGTTTTAGATTTTAAACCAGATTCTTTTCGGCTGTTGCAAGCATTAATTTGATTCGGTTCAACTGGTTGACTTCACTTGCACCCGGATCATAATCAACGGCAACAATGTTCGTGTGCTCATATTGTCGTCTAAGCTCTTTGATAACACCTTTTCCGACAACATGATTTGGAAGACATCCAAAAGGCTGTGCACATACGATATTCGATACGCCGGACTTGATCAATTCGATCATTTCACCGGTTAAGAACCAGCCCTCACCGGTCTGGTTGCCGCATGAAACAATCGGTGAAGCATATTCTGCCATATGAGCGATCGGTGTTGGTGGCTCAAAGCGTCTGCTGTTTTGTAAAGCAACTTTAGCAACTTTACGGTAGTTTTCAAGATAAGCGATCAACAGGTTATTGATGCGCGCACCGGACTTTTTCTTTCCTAAGTATTCTGCTTTAAAGTTCGCATTATACAAAGAATACATAAAGAAGTCTAACAGGTCGGGACAAACCGCTTCGGCACCTTCGCTTTCTAACAGATCAACTAAGAAATTGTTTGCCAAAGGAAGGAATTTTACAAGAATCTCACCAACAATACCAACGCGAGGTTTTTTGATATCCTTTAATGGCAGTTCATCAAATTCTTTTATAATATTTTGAATGTTTCTCTTAAATTCTGCTTTATTTCCATTCTGAACCGACTTTTGAACGATGGTAAGCCATTTCTGATGCAAAGCATTTGCCGAACCTTCTACGGCTTCATATGGTCTTGTCTTATAAAGAACACGCATAAAGACATCGCCATAGATCAAAGCCTGGATCGCACGCATTGCCATTTTATAATTGATATGCAAGCCGGGATTCTTTTCAATACCGGCACTCATTGAAATAACAGGAATCTGTGACATTCCGGCTTTCTCTAAAGCACGACGGATAAATCCGATATAGTTTGTAGCACGGCAGCCACCACCGGTCTGCGTAATGATCAATGCAACACGATTGAGATCGTATTTGCCTGAAAGCAGAGCTTCCATAAACTGGCCAACGACCAGAAGAGATGGATAGCATGCATCATTGTTGACATATTTCAGACCATAATCCAGACATTTTTCCGTGCTTGGAAGAATCTCTAAATGATAGCCGCAGGATGCAAGTGCAGGTTCTAAGATATCAAAATGGATCGGTGACATCTGTGGAACTAAGATTGTATAATCTTTGCGCATTTCTTCGGTAAAGACCACACGATGATGTGCGGTATCGGCAGCCTTTGGAAGAATGTTTTTACGTTCTCTTTCTTTTACGGCTGCTAACAGAGAACGAATTCGGATTCTGGCGGCACCGAGGTTATTTACTTCGTCAATCTTTAAGACTGTATACACTTTATTCTGTTTTGTCAGAATATCACTTACCTGATCGGTTGTAACGGCATCGAGACCACAGCCAAAGGAATTGAGCTGTACCAGATCGAGATCAGAGCGTGTGCTGACAAAAGAAGCAGCTTTATACAGACGGGAATGATACATCCACTGATCCATTACGATCGTCGGACGGTCTACGGTACCAAATTCCGATACGCTGTCTTCGGTCAGAACAGCAACACCGAATGAATTGATCATTTCCGGAATACCGTGATTGATCTCAGGATCTACATGGTATGGACGACCGGAAAGCACGATACCGTGACAATGGTTCTTTTCCATATAATCTAAGACTTCACGGCCTTTTTTGATAATATCTTCACGGGTTGCCTGTAACTCTGCCCATGCCGCTTTGGCGGCAGCTTCTACTTCTTTGGCAGGAATATTATTTTCCTTTGTAAAGAAGGCTACCAGTCGTTTTGTCAGGATCTTTTCGTTTTCAAAAGATAGGAAAGGATTCTGGTAAGTGATCTTTTTGTCACGCAATTCTTCTACATTGTTCTTGATATTTTCACCATAAGAAGTAACGATTGGACAGTTGTAATGGTTATTAGCATCCGGTACTTCGGTACGTTCATATGGAATACAAGGATAGAATATGTAGTCTAATCCCTGACGTATCAGCCAGGTGACATGACCGTGTGCGATCTTTGCCGGATAGCATTCTGATTCGCTTGGAATCGATTCGATACCAAGTTCGTAGATCTTTCGGCTGGATTCCGGTGAAAGTACTACTTTATATTTTAATTTCGTAAAGAATGTAAACCAAAACGGATAGTTCTCATACATATTCAAAACTCTTGGAATACCGACTGTTCCACGGACTGCTTCCTTTTCTTCCAATGGAATATAATGCGCAAAAAGACGTTTGTTCTTATATTCAAAAAGGTTAGGAACATGTTTTTCGTTCTTTTGCTTTCCGATACCGCGTTCGCAGCGGTTTCCTGAAATGAACTGTCTGCCGCCTGTAAAGCGGTTGATCGTAAGCAGACAATGGTTTGTGCAGCCTTTACAGCGTGTCATGGAAGTTTCGAAGCGCAGATCATTGATCTCGTCGATCGAAAGCATAGAAGTTTCCTGTCCGGTGTAATGTTCTCTTGCCAGCAAAGCAGCACCAAAAGCACCCATAATACCGGCAATATCAGGACGGACGGCATTACATCCTGAGATGCGTTCAAAGCTTCGGAGTACTGCATCATTATAGAAAGTACCGCCCTGTACAACGACTTTTTCACCGAGATCTTTCGGATCGGTCAGTTTGATAACTTTCAGTAACGCATTTTTAATAACGGAATAAGCAAGTCCGGCAGAGATATCCGCTACGCTTGCTCCCTCTTTCTGTGCCTGCTTTACTTTGGAATTCATAAAGACAGTACAGCGGGATCCGAGATCGACCGGATTTTTCGCATATAATGCTACTTTTGCAAAATCGGCGACTTCATAGTTTAAGGATTTTGCAAAGGTTTCGATGAAAGAACCACAGCCTGAAGAGCAGGCTTCATTTAACTGTACTTTATCAACAGAATGGTTCTTGATGCTGATACATTTCATATCCTGACCACCGATATCGAGGATGCAGTCTACGGACGGATCGAAGAATGCCGCCGCGTAGTAGTGGGAGATCGTCTCGACCTCGCCCTCATCCAGCATGAAGGCCGCCTTTAAGAGGGCCTCGCCGTAGCCGGTGGAGCAGGAGTAGGCGATCTTCGCGCTGTCCGGAAGCAGGGACTTAATCTCCTTTATGGAAGAGATCGCGGTCGCCAACGGGCTTCCGTTGTTGCTGCTGTAAAAGCTGTAGAGCAGGGAACCATCCTCGCCGACGAGTGCCACCTTCGTTGTGGTGGAACCGGCATCGATCCCTAAGAATACGTTTCCTTCATAGGTGGAGAGGTCACCGCGGCGGACCTTGTACTGGTCATGGCGGTCGGTGAATTCCTTATAATCTGCCTCATCCTTAAATAAAGGCTGCATTCTCTTTACTTCAAATTTCATCTTGATGCCGCCGGAGAGATCCGAGATCAGCTTATCAAGGGAGAAGATCTCCGCATCATCTTTTGCGTTCATGGCAGCGCCCGTGGCTGCAAAGAGGTGGGAGTGATCCGGAGCGATAATGGCGTCTCCGGTCAGATTTAAGGTGCGGATAAAGGCGTTCCGAAGTTCCGGTAAGAAGTGCAGCGGACCTCCGAGGAACGCTACGTTTCCGCGAATCGGTTTTCCGCAGGCAAGACCGCTGATGGTCTGGTTCACAACCGCCTGAAAAATAG
>ERZ860148.677-NODE-677-length-25657-cov-3.807710_pt1 | contig 25657 bp, 19 predicted proteins | sample MGYA00509981_ERZ860148 | MGnify/ENA primary metagenome ERZ860148 (study PRJEB30046, sample SAMN00715199) | human gut metagenome | study: EMG produced TPA metagenomics assembly of the A metagenome-wide association study of gut microbiota in type 2...
ACATATAACCATTTTTATAATATTCCACCAATAACTTCAGTTCATCAAACTACTCCACAAATCAAAAGTTGACGATATCGTAGAAACATGACAAAATATATCTACAAAGATTCAGAAAGGAATATGTACAATGAAACGTAAAGATTATATCTCCTGGGATCAGTATTTTATGGGGATTGCCATTTTATCTGCCCAGAGAAGTAAAGATGATCATACACAGGTAGGGGCTTGCCTTGTAAATGATCATAATAAGATTTTGTCAGTTGGTTATAACGGAATGCCAATAGGATGCAACGATGATGATATGCCTTGGGAGAGAGAAGGAGATCCTCTTCATACCAAATATTTTTATGTATGTCACGCAGAATTAAATGCCATTTTGAACTATGGTGGAGGCTCACTTGACGGAGCGCGTGTTTATGTAACATTATTTCCGTGCAATGAATGTGCAAAAGCTATCATTCAAAGCGGTATGAAAGAAGTTATCTATATGCAGGATAAATATGCAGGCAGTGATACGACAAAGGCATCAAAGAAGATGTTTGATATGGCAGGAGTTAAATATCGCCAGTTCGTACCAAAAGGACAGACAATCGAAGTAGATTTATAAGGTGAAGATATGGATATTATTAAGATTTTACAAGAAGAACTAGGAATCAGACGAGGACAGGTAGAGACAACGATCAAACTGATCGATGAAGGTAACACGATTCCATTCATTGCCAGATACCGAAAAGAAATGACAGGATCATTAGATGACGAGACACTTCGTAATTTCCATGAGAGATTATTATATTTAAGAAATTTAGAAGAGCGCAAAGAAGCGATCAAGAAAAATATCGAAGAACAAGGTAAACTTACAAAGGAACTGGCAAAGCAGATTGAAGAAGCAAAGACACTGGTAGCAGTGGAAGATTTGTACCGTCCATATAAGCAGAAAAAACGTACCAGAGCTATGATCGCAAAGGAAAAGGGGTTAGAGCCGTTAGCTAATCTGATTCTTTTACAAATGACAAAAGAGCCATTAGAGAAAGAAGCCGAAGCGTTTATCAATGAAGAAAAAGATGTAAAGACAGTAGAAGATGCATTAAAAGGTGCAAATGATATTATCGCAGAGCACATTGCAGATGATGCGGAATACCGTACATGGATCCGTAAGGCAACATGGGATCACGGAAAAATCACATCCTCAGCGAAGAAACCAGAAGAATCTTCTGTATTTGAGATGTATTATGATTTTGAAGAACCGATTGAAAAGATTGCAGGATACCGTATTCTTGCGATCAATCGCGGAGAAAAAGAGGGAATTCTTCAGGTAAAGATTGAGCCAGACATGCAAAAGATCGCATCGTATCTTGCAAGGAAGATCATAACAAGGAAGAATCCCAATACAACAAAAGCCTTATTTGCAGCGATTGAAGACAGCTATAAACGTTTGATCGCACCATCGATTGAACGTGATATCAGAAATGAACTGACTGAAAATGCAAGTACAGAAGCGATCAAAGTCTTTGGAAAGAACTTAGCACAACTTCTCATGCAGCCACCGATCGCAGGACAGGTCGTCCTTGGATGGGACCCTGCATTTCGTACTGGATGCAAATTAGCAGTGGTCGATGCAACAGGAAAAGTATTAGATACAGTCGTCATTTATCCGACAGCACCACAGAATAAGGTTGAAGAGTCTAAAAAAGTAGTCAAACAGCTTATTGCAAAATATGATATCGGTCTGATCTCGGTAGGAAACGGTACGGCTTCCAGAGAATCCGAGCAGATCATTGCACAGATGCTAAAAGAGATTGACAAACCGGTACAATATATTATTACAAATGAGGCAGGAGCTTCTGTCTATTCGGCAAGTAAACTAGCTACAGAGGAATTTCCGAATTTTGATGTAGGACAAAGAAGTGCGGTATCCATTGCAAGACGTTTGCAAGATCCGTTAGCGGAATTAGTAAAGATTGATCCGCAGTCGATCGGTGTCGGTCAGTATCAGCATGATATGAACCAGAAGAAACTTTCAGAGACCTTATCGGGTGTGGTAGAAGACTGTGTAAATAAAGTCGGTGTTGACTTAAATACAGCTTCTGCTTCTTTATTAGAATATATTTCGGGCATATCAAAAGCGATCGCAAAAAATATTGTCGTATTTCGTGAAGAAAACGGTAAGTTTAAGAATCGCAGGCAGCTTTTAAAAGTACCCAAGCTTGGACCAAAAGCCTTTGAACAATGTGCCGGTTTCATGAGAATCTTAGACGGAGACAATGCACTCGATGCAACCAGTGTACATCCGGAGTCTTATGACGCAGCCAATGCATTGCTTGATAAGCTTGGCATGACAATGGATGATGTAAAGAAGATGCAAAGCGAGGCACAAAAGAAGACAACGACGAAAAAACCTGTAAAAAAAGAAAAGAAGAAAGAATTCAAAGCAGTCAATACAAATACGGCATTCGGTGCTGCATTTGCAAAAGCTTTTGGAAACAAAGAACTTTCCTTTGAGCAGGCAGCAGACACCGGGGATGAGGCAAAAGCTTCTTTAGGTATTATGAAGAAAGTCAAAGATAAAAAGAAAATGGCAGCAGAACTTGGCGTTGGTGAGATCACATTGACGGATATCTTAAAAGAATTAGAAAAGCCGGCAAGAGATCCGCGTGAAGAAATGCCAAAACCGATTCTTCGTACCGATGTATTAGAGATGAAAGACCTCAAAGAAGGTATGATCTTAAAGGGAACAGTGCGTAATGTTATTGATTTTGGTGCATTTGTGGATATCGGAGTGCATCAGGACGGGCTGGTTCATATTTCACAGTTATCGGATAAGAAATTTGTCAAGCATCCGCTTGAAGTTGTCAGCGTAGGCGATGTGGTCGATGTAAAAGTAATGAGTGTCGATCTGCAAAAACAAAGAATTCAGCTTACAATGAAATTATAAAAAATGCAAGATTCATAAAGAAGAGCCTGGTATAACAAAATAACAGATACCAATGCTTTCAAAAAAAGAAACAGACAAGAGTACAAAGCAAGCAAAAAGGAGGCATGTACAAAAGTACATGAAAATATATGGGATTATTTGGAAAATGGTTTGTAGATGTAAAAAGAGGTACCAAAGTAACCTATAGCGAAAGCGATCTTCGTAAATTAGACCGTACTTATGAAAAGGAAGTTTTTCCAAGTGGAAGAAGAAAGATTATGTCACCACTGCGAAAAGCACCGCAGCAGGCATATTTAACACAGATTAGAGACTATGCGTTTGAAAAGATATTAGACGGCCATATGTATACATTTGCACATTTGCTGGTTGTACCGAATCCGTATGATTTAGTCAAACAGTCGGCATTGATCCTGTTTAATTCTTCGAAACTGACGAAGGTACGTTATCGTGTGCTTGGTGATACACCTGAAGCTGATTTTGTCGGTGAAACAGAATATACCAGACGACACCGTGTGCCGGTTATGGGGCTGTATCTTGAACGAAGCAATAAAGTGGAATTAGAGATGATCGACGAGAAAGGTAATGTGATCAAAAGGAGAATGTTGCGTATCTATGTATCGGAAACACCCAAAAAGATCATTGATGTTGTTGGTGAAGCAAAATATGAAGATGCAACCCATTTCCCGTTTATATTAGTAAATGGTGTATCTTTTAATCCGTTGGTCGTTGATTGCAACAGCGCAATCCGTTATTCTTTACAGCTTCGAACAAACAGTATCGGTATGATTCCCTTGGAAAATGGACACTTCCTGTATGAAGACCGTACCGCAAACCGCATGAATGTGAAAGGACAGATTGTTCCATGCCGTTATCATGAGATGGATTATATGGGCAGGGTATATCGTACGTTTTTGCTGGATTTTCCGATTATGGGTGCGGTTGCACAGAAAGGCAATTCGCTTTATCTTGTTACTTCTTCGGATGAAAAGCATATTGCAGATAAGATCATTGAACTCGATATCAATAGTGGAAGTATTTTAAAAGAATGCAACCTCTGTGATGTGATCGGAGACAAATACCGTGATTGTGACAACTGGGCAAATATATCACATCTTTGCTGCCAGAAGGGATCATTGCTGATTACATTGAAACGATTACACACAATTCTGAAAATGGATTGGGAGAGTAGAAAAATCCGGTGGATACTTGCACCAAAAGAGGTCTGGGACGGAACCGAGTTGGAAAACTATTGTCTGAAAGGAAATGTAGATGCAGAAGAAATCTGCCGCAGACCGGACTCTGTTACAATGATCACAAAGAATGTTGCACAGCAGAAAGAAAAGATTCTGATATTTGAAGAGCACAGCATGGGTGATGTCAGATTGCAGGAAAAAGACAGTGAAAAATCCGGTATAGCATTGATTGAAATTGATGATCAGACAAAGAAATTTCAGACTTTATGTGTGCATGATTGTGTTAAGAACCAGCGTTCCGGCAGTGCGTTATATTCTGATGATCAGGAACGTATTCTTGCCTGTGCAGGCTGCATGAAAAAGCGTGTTAAAGGTAAGAAATCAAAATTAGTAGAGATTGACAGTACCAATGGTGAAGTAAAAAGAGAATTGTATTTTGCTAAGTTATTTAACAAGGTATGGCAGTTTAAGCCGGATATTAAACAGTTTAGTGAGCCGGTTGCCGTAACGGAAAATGTTATTTTTGGCAGATTATCTGCTCCTGCAGAATTTCATGGAACACTTCCGCCGCTTTCGGATAAACCGGTCGGACGTGAGAATTTCAGCAGTGCTTATCTTTGTGAAAATATTTTCCTGAGTTATATTATGCCAAGCCATGTGGACCGTATTTATTTTGTCGGTGAGAATCACACGTTTGTGCAGGATTACTCGAATATGATCTCAGGCAAGATCAAATTCCCGTTTGCTGTTGCATTAGAAGATCTGCCAAAAGATGAATATTATATTTATGTGGAGCGCAACGGCATGGTTCACAAATTAAAGAACGAGATCCGGGTGGTTGATGAAGTGTTACATTAAAAAGCAGCTTTGATGCAGATAAAGTCAATGATGCCGATAATGTGTTATATGAAAAAAGTTTTGGTGCAGATAAGGTCAACGTTGCTGATATTGTGTTGGATCAGTGTATTATATGTAAATTTTGCATAAAAAAGCAATCAATATTATTGGAAAATTGGTAATATTGCATTGCTTTTTTTTCGTTCTGATGTATAATAGAGATAGTGACAGTACCTATCTGTTGAATGTTTTTTGAAAAAAGACAGAAAGTATCCGGCAGATAGCAAAGATAAAGTAAAGAAAGAGAGGTTTTTTGACGATGGTAAACAGATTTATTTTGAACGAAACTTCATATCATGGAGCGGGAGCGATTGCAAGTATTGCTGATGAAGCAAAAGGAAGAGGATTTAAGAAAGCATTTGTATGTTCCGATCCCGATCTTGTAAAGTTTGGTGTAACACAAAAGGTACTTGACGTGTTAGAAAAGAACGGACTTGCATATGAATTGTATTCTAACATTAAACCAAATCCAACGATTGAAAATGTTCAGACCGGTGTAGAGGCATTCAAAAAAGCAGAGACAGATTATCTGATCGCAATTGGTGGCGGATCTTCTATGGATACAGCAAAAGCAATCGGTATCATTATTAATAACCCTGATTTTGCAGATGTCCGCAGCTTAGAAGGAGTTGCTGATACAAAGAATAAAGCAGTTCCGATCTTTGCTGTTCCTACAACAGCAGGTACAGCAGCAGAAGTAACGATCAACTATGTTATTACAGATGCTGAGAAGAACAGAAAGATGGTTTGTGTTGATCCACATGACATTCCTGTTGTAGCATTTATTGATTCTGAAATGATGTCATCTATGCCAAAAGGATTGACAGCAGCAACCGGTATGGACGCATTGACACATGCGATCGAAGGTTATATTACAGCAGGTGCATGGGAATTATCAGACATGTTCCATTTAAAAGCAATTGAGATTATTTCAAAATCATTAAGAGGTGCTGTTGCCAATACACCGGAAGGTCGTGAAGGCATGGCTCTTGGCCAGTATGTAGCCGGCATGGGATTTTCTAATGTGGGACTTGGTATTGTTCATTCTATGGCACATCCTCTCGGTGCTTTATATGATACTCCACACGGTGTAGCAAATGCGATCATTCTTCCAACTGTTATGGAATATAATGCAGAAGCTACAGGAGAGAAATATCGTGATATTGCAAAGGCAATGGGCGTAGAAGGAACAGAGAACATGACACAGGAAGAATATCGTAAGGCAGCAGTAGATGCTGTTAAGAAGCTTTCTGAGGATGTTGGAATTCCAAAAGATTTAAAAGAGATCGTAAAAGAAGAAGATATTCCGTTCCTTGCACAGTCTGCTTATGATGATGCCTGCAGACCGGGCAATCCAAAAGAGACAAGTGTGGAAGATATCACAGAATTATATAAGAGCCTGATCTAATCAGGATATCACAGAAGTACTACTTCTTTGCAGGTATTTCCGTCAGCATCAACATGACGGAAATACCTGCTATGAAAGAATATATTTTCTTTAGCCAACATAAGAACAGCCATTCAAAAGGTATTTGCTTTTTGAATGGCTGTTTGTATTATCCGTTAATAACTTTTTGGATATCTTTTTGATTGACGATGATCAAAAGTGTGATATCTGCTTCTAATGCATGATCCGGGTTGGGATTGACAAGAATCTCGCCATGAGAGCGAATTGCCACAACATTGATATTTTCTTTTTGTCGTAGGTTTAATTCGCGCAGTGTCTGTCCAATCCATTCAGGGCGTATCGTAATTTCAATCATACGTATCGTATCCGATAATTCTACAAAATCTAAAATGTTGCCGGTTAAGAGCTGTCTGGCAGCCCGGATACCGGATTCATGTTCCGGTATCACAACTTTATCAGCACCGACTTTATATAAGATCTTTGTATGAATTGTATCTTTTGCCTTTGCAAAGATATAAGGTACTCCGGCATCTTTGCAAAAGATGGTTGCCATAATACTGGCATCAAGACTTTGTGTGATCGCGACCACGGCGGCATCCATATTTGAGATACCTAATGTCTGCATACTTTCTGTATCGCATGCATCAGCGATCACGCTGCAGGTTACAATGTCAGAAAGTTCGTTGACACGTTCTTTATTATTGTCAACAGCAAGTACATCAGCACCGGCATTGGTAAGTTCTAAAGCAATGCTTTTACCATATTGGCCAAGACCGAATACTACAATTGATTTTTTCATAAGTGCCTCCTATTCTAAATGCAATTAATAAATCAAATTTATAACCATGTCATCCTAAAAAAACAGAACAATATCAGTGTTGGTAATTTATAGGCATATTGCTTTTAACCAACTGTAACATCTTCATGCGGATACGCTATTAAAGAACGTTTGGTATTGTTATTAAAAAGGATGGCCAGTGATAATGGACCAATTCGTCCAAGATACATACAGATTATGATAATGGTTTTTCCGATCAGATGCAAGTGAGGGGTAAAGTCACGAGAAAGACCGACAGTAGCGATCGCACTTGTTACCTCATAGGCAATATCCATCAAAGAGCCTGTTTCAAAACAGGACATTGTAATGATGGCAACACCTAGTACCAAAAAGCTGACTAAAGTGACAGCAATTGCTTTTTGGTGTGTTTTATGTGGAATTGTTTTGTGAAAGACGGTAACATGATTCTGTCCTTTTACGATCATTATGGTATTTAAGACCAAAAGAGCGAAAGTTGTTGTTTTGATTCCTCCGGCTGTACCGATTGATGAACCGCCGATAAACATCAAAAACATACAGATCAAAGCAGTATGAGGACGCAGACTGCTTTGCGATATAGTCAGAAATCCTGCGGTTCTGGTAGTGACGGACTGGAAAAGAGAAGCTAATATTTTATGGTAGAAGTCCAAGTTTCCAATTGTTGCGGTATTATCATATTCAAACAGCAGAATCAGTAACATTCCGCCAAAAAGTAATATAAAAGTTGTAATCAATACAAGTTTAGTGTGAACACGGAGTTTCTTTACAATAAAAGAAAAAGTTTTTTCCTTTTTCATCAGATTTTTAAAAGCATCTAACAGATCCCACCAGACAATAAAGCCGATTCCGCCGGAAATGATTAAAAACATTGTTACAACATTCATCCATGTATTAGTCAGATAATTACTAAGACTGTTATTGCCAAGCAGATCGATCCCGGCGTTACAAAAAGCTGATACTGAGTGGAAAATGGAATACCAGATACCACGAAGGAGACCATATTTTGGAATGAAAAGAAACGTATATCCGAGTGCTCCGATTCCTTCTATGATAAATGTACCGCAAAAGATCTTGCGTAAAAAAGCAACCAGACCGCTTAAGGTATTCAGATTTAAGGCATCTTCTAAAAGAATACGGTCATGTAAGGTAATGCGTCGGCCTATCACCATCATAATACCGGTTGTAAAAGAGATAATGCCAAGACCACCAAGCTGGATCAGAAGCAGGATGACTACTTTTCCAAAAGCACTCCAATGCAAATAAGTGGGAACAACAACAAGACCGGTTACGCAGATCGAAGTTGTTGCGGTAAAAAGAGAGTCAATCAATGGCGTAACCCTGCCATCGGCAGAAGATACCGGAAGCATTAAAAGGGCAGTGCCGATCAGTATAGCAACAAAAAAGCCCAAAGAAATGATCTGGGTGGTGGATAAACTTTTTTTTATTGATTTCATATAAAGCCTCATTTCTACTAAATTATGTGTTGTAAAAATATAAAACTATATCTTATTTCAAATTTCAGACTATACCCGAATCTATTCGTATGTATCGAGTGTATGTTAGTACCTATAGTGTATCATAAGATGGAAAAATGATACACCATTTATTTGTTTTTATAATAAATATATTTTTAGTATATTTTTTGAAAAAGGTTTGAAAAAAATTAAAAAAAGGCTTGCATTTTAAAAATATGTGTGTTATTATTCTATTCGTTCGGTGCTTACGAAAAGCATTTGAAAAATAAAATATGTGCGCGTAGCTCAGCTGGATAGAGCGTCTGACTACGGATCAGAAGGTCGGGAGTTCGAATCTTCTCGCGCACGCTGAAGAACCTGTCAATTATTTGACAGGTTTTTTGTTGCATTTTTTGATGGAATCGGAAAATGTCCATACAGTAAAGGAATACAAACAAGAAGCAGATATCATCATATCCTGCAGATAAAGATGTACCTGAAAAGTGTTTGTGACAGCCTTTTTTGTTGAAAAGCAATAGTGGATATGATAAAATATAGAGTAATTGGCGTTAAAAGACGGGAATAATTTCCAGTCCGGAAAAACACATAGATAGAATATTTTGTGACAGATTATAAGAGAGAGAGGAATTTTCATGGAAAAGAGATGTTTTGGTGTAGATATTGGTGGCACAACAGTTAAAATGGGACTTTTTACGGTTGATGGAAAAGTAACAGACAAATGGGAGATTCCGACGAGAAAAGAAGAAAATGGAAAATATATTTTAGAAGATATTGCAAAATCCGTTAAGGAAAGAATGCAAAGAGATACATTAACATTAGAAGATATTGCAGGACTTGGTATTGGTGTTCCGGGACCGGTCAAAGAAGATGGAACCGTATTAAAATGCGCAAATTTAGGATGGGGCGTTTTTAATGTGGCGGATACCGTAAGAGAACTAACCGGAATAGAAAATGTTAAAGTAGGAAATGATGCTAATGTTGCCGCTTTGGGTGAAATGTGGCAGGGCGGCGGTAAAGGTTATAATAATCTGGTGATGGTCACACTGGGAACCGGTGTTGGCGGCGGTGTCATTCTGGGCGGTAAGATCTTAACCGGAAGCAATGGTGCTGGTGGTGAGATCGGTCATATTCGTGTGAATTATGAGGAAAAGGATGTCTGCGGCTGTGGAAAGACAGGATGCTTAGAGCAATATGCATCCGCTACCGGAGTGGTCAGACTTGCTAAGAAAGCATTAGAAAAAAAGGAAAAGAAAACAACATTAGTTGCGGATGATCTTTCTGCTAAAGCTGTTTTTGACGCTGCCAAAGCAGGTGATGAACTTGCAATGGATATTGTTGAAAAATTTGGTTTTTATCTTGGAATGGCTTTAGCACATATTTCACAGGTGATCGATCCAGAAGTTTTTGTCATTGGCGGAGGCGTTGCACGTGCCGGTCAGATCATTATTGATGAAGTCAGCAAAAACTATGAAGAAAATGTTATGTTTGCTTTAAAGAACAAAGCATTTAAAATGGCAGAGCTTGGCAATGACGCCGGTATTTATGGCAGCGCAAGAATGGTGTTGGATTAATACCGCAAAGAACAGCCTGACGGAAAGGATGTGATAGAATGTCGGATTTAGATGAGATTAAAAGAATAGCCGGAGAGGAAAATGTACTTTGTGAAGAACCATTGTCAAAACACACGACATTTCATATTGGTGGAAATGCAAAGATTTTTGTGATGCCTCAATATATAGAAGATCTTGTTGCTTTATTGGATTATGTTAGAAGGCAGAATCTTCGTTACTTTGTAATGGGAAACGGAAGTAATCTGTTAGCATATGATACCGGATATGACGGCATTGTGATCGCAACGCATATGGCTGGAAAAACGGTGAAAGAAAAAGCAGATAAGACAGCACTGGATACGTTACAGATCTTAATGCCGGGCGATTTGAACCGTAAAAAGATCCTAGCGGAAGAACAGACAGAGACAGAAGGTAAGACTATTATCTTTGCCGGAAGCGGGATCATGCTTTCTAACATGGCAGCAAAAGCTGCAAAAGCCGGATTGACAGGATTTGAGTTTGCCGGAGGCATTCCGGGAACACTCGGAGGAGCTGTTGTGATGAATGCCGGTGCGTATGGTGGAGAGATTAAGGATTCCATTTTAGGAGCCATGACATTGACAAAAGACGGCAAAACCGAATATCTGACAAAAGAGGAATTAGAACTCGGATATCGAAGCAGCCGTATACAAAAAGAAGAACGGATCGTATTATGGGCATTGTTTGCTTTTGCAAAGGGAGACACCCAAAAGATTGAAGAAACGATGCGCGATCTGAATCAGCGGAGACGTGAAAAACAGCCATTGCAATATGGAAGTGCCGGCAGTACATTTAAAAGACCGGAAGGATATTTTGCCGGCAAATTGATAGAAGATGCCGGATTAAAAGGATATCGTGTCGGTGATGTGATGGTATCGGATAAGCATTGCGGTTTTGTTGTCAATGTAGGCGAAGGAACATATGATGAAGCACGTCAGGTAATTGAACATGTGCAAAAAACAGTAGAAGAAAAGTTTCATGTATCGTTGGAGTTGGAAGTAAAAATGATACAATAGAAAGGCGGTTGTTATGATACGTTTTGTGATCGTTACGGGAATGTCCGGTGCAGGGAGAGGTTCTGCTCTTCGGATATTAGAAGATATGGGATATTTTTGTATTGATAATCTTCCTGTTTTGCTGATCCCTAAATTAACAAAAGTATTTATGGCAGAGAGAAAAACGATCGACAGAGTTGCATTGGGAATCGATATCCGTAATCAGGAAGGACTTTCGGCATTGGATGATATTTTAGAAGCCATGAAGGAAGCCGGATATCATTACGAGATCCTTTTTTTGGATGCGGACAGCAATGTTTTGATCAAGCGATATAAAGAAACAAGGCGTAACCATCCGCTTGCGTTACAGGGAAGAGTGGATAAAGCAATTGAAGCAGAAAGAAAAGAACTTGCACCGATTCGAAAAAAAGCCGATTACATTCTGGATACCAGTCATATGTTGGTACGGGAATTAAAACAGGAGATTGATAAGATTTTTTTAGAAAAGACAGTATATGAAAACTTCTTTGTAACGATCCTGTCTTTTGGATTTAAATATGGAATACCGGAAGATTCGGATCTGGTATTTGATGTTCGTTTTCTTCCAAATCCATATTATGTTCCGGAACTAAAACCACTGACCGGTAATGATAGTGAAGTATATGAATATGTGATGACAACAGAACCGGCTATGGTCTTTTTAAAGCAACTTTTTCAGATGATCCGTTTTTTGATTCCAAATTACATTTTAGAAGGCAAAAACCAGATCGTGATCAGCATTGGCTGTACCGGTGGAAAACATCGTTCGGTATCAATGGCAAATGCTTTAGCAAAGAAGATGAAAGACATGCCGTATGGACTGAAAGTAGAACATCGTGATATTGAAAAGGATGCCATTCGTAAAGGAGGGTGAGTATGTCTTTTTCACGAAAAGTAAAAGAAGAGCTGGTTTCACAGACAGGCAATGGAAGACATTGTCTGATTGCTGAATTTGCCGCTATTTTTGCATTAACAGGCAAGATCAGAAAGGACAGATATGGTGATATTTATCTGGAAATCAGGACAGAAAACTTGACAGTTGCCCGAAAATCTTATATCTTAATAGGGTATGCATTTTGTGTAAAAGCAGATATCCGGGTGCAAAATCATAATATCCGGGCAAACAGTACAAATTATTGCCTGATTATTAAGGGGAACCGGGATGTTTTGATGGTATTAAAAGCGATCAAAGTGATCGATGATACCGGTAAGCTATGGGGAGCTTATGATAAAGTGCATCAGCTTCTGGTTCAGAATACATGTTGTAAAAGAGCCTATTTACGGGGAGCATTTTTAGTAGCCGGTTCAATCACGAATCCGCAAAAAGCTTATCATTTGGAAATTGCAACCGCGTCAGAAGAATATGCACGTTCGCTGCAAAAACTGATGCAGTCGTTTTCTATGGATGCTAAGATTGTTTTGCGTAAGAAATATTTTGTGCTTTACATAAAAGAAGGAACACAGATTGTAGACTTTTTGAATGTGATTGAAGCACATATTGCTCTTATGGATTTTGAAAATGTCAGAATTTTAAAGGAAGTAAGAAATTCTGTAAATCGTCAGGTGAATTGCGAGACGGCAAACATCAATAAAACGGTGACTGCTGCAGCCAAGCAGATTGAAGATATACAGTATTTACAGGAGCATATGGGGTTTAGCCAATTAGCAGATGGATTGAAAGAGATTGCCGAGTTAAGGCTGGAATATCCTGATTCCTCTTTAGTGGAGTTAGGCAAAATGCTTTCGAAGCCGATTGGTAAATCGGGAGTCAATCATCGCTTGCGAAAGATTAGTGAATTTGCAGAACAGTTAAGAGAAAAGAATGGTTTCGTGGCTGCAAAATGATACATTATGACTTATCGCTTATCAGAAGGAGGAAAAATAAGCATGATTACTAAGAAGATCAAAATTCAGATTCAAAATGGTTTAGAGGCTAGACCGGTTGCTGTACTTGTTCAGGTAGCAAGTCAGTTTAACAGCAGCATATATGTAGAAAGCGGAGCAAAGAAAGTAAATGCCAAGAGTATTATGGGGATGATGGCATTAGGACTGGACGCAGGAGAGGAAGTTGTCGTATCGGCTGAAGGCGATGATGAGACAAGTGCAATGGAAGACATTGAGAAATTCCTGAGTGCAGCAGAAGCATAAAGAAAAAGAAATGTTAGAAGCCATGTGAGAGTATTCACATGGCTTTTTTAGGAAATAGAAAACTGCTCGTACAGTAGTGGTACACCAACAAGAATTGCTATTGCAATTCTTGTAGTGTAGCGTGCTGACGATGCACTTTTAGAAGTGGCATTTTAGGAGGAGTAAGATGAGTTTTTCACATTTGCATGTGCATACAGAGTATTCTTTGCTAGATGGTTCCTGCAAGATCAAAGAACTTGTGCAAAGGGCTAAAGATCTCGGAATGAAAAATCTGGCGATCACAGATCATGGAAATATGTATGGTGTGATTGATTTTTATCGTGCGGCACATGAAGCAGGAATCAATCCGGTCATAGGATGCGAAGTTTATGTGACATCCGGTTCGCGTCACGACAAAGAGCTTATCAAGGGGGAAGACCGGTATAATCATCTGGTACTGTTAGCAGAAAATGATCTTGGCTATCATAATCTGATGAAGATCGTTTCGATTGGTTTTACGGAAGGTTTTTATTACAAACCCCGTGTCGATTATGAAGTGCTTGAAAAATATCATGAAGGGATCATTGCATTAAGTGCCTGCCTTGCGGGTATTGTTGCTTCTAATCTGCGCAGAGGTCTGTATGATCAGGCAAAAAAGGAAGCACTGCGTTTGCAAAAGATCTTTGGAAAAGATAACTTCTTTTTGGAATTGCAGGATCATGGAATTGCCGACCAGCAGACGGTAAATACCGGACTTTTGAAAATGAGCGAAGAAACAGGGATTGAGCTTGTGGCAACAAACGATGTGCATTATATTATGGCAGAGGATGCAGAAGCACATGACATACTGCTTTGTATCCAGACGAAAAAGCTTGTAACTGATGAAGACCGTATGCGATATGACGGAGGACAGTATTATTTAAAATCCGAAGAAGAGATGCGAAAGCTTTTTCCTTATGCACAGCAGGCCATTGATAATACTCAAAAAGTGGCAGACCGTTGTCATGTAGAGATCGAATTCGGCAATTACAAACTGCCACAGTTTGATGTGCCGGATGGGTATACCGCATGGGAATATTTACAAAAACTTTGTAAAGAAGGTTTGCAAAAAAGATATGGTACGCAGGCAAAACAGCATGAAGAACGTTTAGAGGAAGAATTATCGGTCATTCACAAAATGGGATTTGTCGATTATTTCCTGATCGTATGGGATTTTATTCGTTATGCAAGGGAAAACGGGATCAGTGTCGGACCGGGACGAGGTTCGGCAGCCGGAAGTATTGTATCGTATTCACTGGGTATTACGAATATTGATCCGATCCGTTATAATCTGTTGTTTGAACGTTTCCTGAATCCGGAACGTGTGACGATGCCCGATATTGATATTGACTTCTGTTATGAAAACCGTCCGCGCGTGATTGATTATGTGATGGAAAAATACGGAAAAGATCATGTGGTACAGATCGTCACATTTGGTACGATGGCGGCAAGAGGTGTGATCCGTGATGTCGGAAGAGTGTTAGATCTTCCGTACAATTATGTGGATTCAATCGCAAAAGCAGTACCGATGGAACTTGGTATTACGATCGAGAAAGCCTTACAGCATAATCCTGAATTTAAAAATATCTATCAGACAGATGAACAGGCAAGAAACTTGATCGATATGTCCAAACGATTAGAAGGACTGCCACGTCATACGTCAATGCATGCGGCGGGTGTGCTGATCAGTCCTAAGCCGGTCGATGAATATGTGCCATTGTCGAAGGCAGCAGACGGTACGATCACAACGCAGTATACAATGACAACGCTAGAAGAACTTGGTCTTTTGAAGATGGACTTTTTAGGACTTCGTACATTGACTGTGATCCAGAATGCAGCAAAGATGGCAGGATTAAAAGATGATACATTAATGGATATTGACTTTGATGATCAAAATGTCTATGAGATGATCGGAGCAGGAAAGACCGAAGGTGTGTTCCAGTTAGAAAGTGCCGGTATGACACAGTTTATGACAGAGTTGAAACCGGAGAATATGGAAGATATCATTGCCGGAATTTCGCTATATCGTCCGGGACCAATGGATTACATCCCGCAATACATCGAAGGTAAGAACAATCGTGACAGTGTTACATATGACTGCCCACAGTTAGAGCCGATCCTTGAACCGACTTATGGCTGTATTGTCTATCAGGAGCAGGTTATGCAGATCGTGCGTAATCTTGCCGGATACAGCTTTGGCCGAAGTGATCTGGTACGTCGTGCGATGGCAAAGAAAAAAGCCGCAGTCATGGCAGCAGAACGTAAGAATTTCGTCTATGGTAATGAAGAAGAAGGCGTAAAAGGCTGTATTGCCAATGGAATATCAGAAGAAATTGCCAATAAGATCTATGATGATATGACAGAATTTGCAAAGTATGCGTTTAACAAGTCACATGCGGCTGCATATGCTGTGGTTTCTTACCAAACGGCATATTTGAAATATTATTATCCGGTTGCCTTTATGGCAGCTTTGATGACATCTGTTAAAGATAACACCGCAAAAGTGTTAGAATACGCGATGAGCTGCCGAAAAATGGGGATTGAGATCTTAGGACCGGATGTCAATGAAGGAATGTCTGCATTTTCGGCAGCAGACGGAAAGATTCGTTTTGGTCTTTCAGCGATCAAAGGTGTCGGAGACGGTGTGATCGAATCTATTATTCAGGAAAGAACACAAAACGGACCATTTACATCAATGGAAGATTTTATGAAACGTCTGTCATCGAAAGAAGTCAACCGTCACACAATAGAAAACTTTATCAAATCAGGTGCGTTTGACAGTATGGATGGTACAAGAAAGCAGAAATTTTATGTCTATGAATCAATGCTTGAGCATGTCAACCGTGAAAAGAAAGACAATCTTGCCGGACAGCTTTCGTTGTTTGACATGGGAGATGAAGAGTTAGATCAGGCGGACCGCATTACGTTTCCCAATGTAGGAGAATGGGATAAAGAAGAGTTTCTGATGTATGAAAAAGAAGTTTTAGGAATTTATATCAGTGGTCATCCGCTCGAAGAATATGTGTCTCTTATGGAGAAGAACTGTACCAGAAATTCACTGGATTTCCAGCCGTCTGCTGAAAACGAAGAAATGATGGCGGCTGTTGACGATGGTGAAAAGGTAGTTGTCGGAGGAATGATAATTTCCAAAAGTGTCAAAACTACAAGACAGAATACGATGATGGCATTTCTGACAGTTGAAGATCTGTATGGAAACATAGAAGTAGTCGTATTCCCAAGAGATTATGAGAAAAACAAACCGTATCTCGAAGTTGACAGCAAAGTTTTTGTCAAAGGAAGAGCACAGGTAGAGGAAGGAAGAGGCGGAAAACTTTTATGCCGGCAGATCATACCATTTGAAAAAATTCCATGTGAATTATGGATCCGTTTTCCGGATATCGCATCATTTCAGGAGAAGGAAAAAGAGCTGTACCAAAAGATACTGCCTTTTGATGGTGCAGATACCGTATGTATTTATGCAGAAAAAGAAAAGCAGGTTAAAAAACTGGCAAGAAGCTACAGTATAGATGCACGCAGGATCTTACAGGAAAATGTATTAAAAGAATTCGGTGAGAATGCTTTAGCAATTCGTGAAAAGAGTATTGAAAAATAATCTTAATTAGCGTAAAATTTATAAATAGATTAAGGCACAAAAGGAGGACAATATGAGTAACGCAGTAAAGACAATTGGTGTTTTAACAAGTGGTGGGGATGCACCGGGAATGAATGCAGCAATCCGTGCAGTAGTTCGTACCGGTATTTCAAATGGATTAAATGTAAAGGGAATCCGTCGTGGTTTTGCAGGACTTTTAGAAGAAGATATCTTTGATATGAATAATCTGACCGTATCGGATATTATCCAGACAGGTGGTACAATCTTATATACAGCCCGCTGTCTTGAGTTCAAGCATGAAGAATACCAGAAAAAAGGTGCTGAGATCTGTCGTAAGCATGGTATTGATGGTATCGTAGTAATCGGTGGTGACGGTTCTTTCAATGGTGCGAGCAAGCTTGCACAGCATGGAATCAATACGATCGGTGTTCCGGGAACGATCGATCTGGATATTGCATGTACAGAGTACACGATCGGATTTGATACAGCGATCAATACAGCAATGGAAGCAATCGATAAATTAAGAGATACATCAGAATCACATGAACGATGCAGCATTGTTGAAGTAATGGGACGTACAGCAGGTCATATTGCACTTTGGACAGGCATTGCCAGCGGTGCAGAGTATATATTGACAACAGAAGAATATCATGGTGATATCCAGAGAATCATCAATAAGATTCAGGATAGACGACGCATCGGTAAGAAGAACCATATCATTGTCAATGCAGAGGGAATCGGAAACTCAGCGGAGATGGCAAAGGTGATTGAGATTGCTACCGGTGTTGAGACAAGAGCTACGGTACTTGGTCATATCCAGCGTGGTGGTAATCCAACATGTAAAGACCGTGTATTTGCTTCTGCTATGGGTGCGAAAGCAGTTGAACTTCTTTGCGAGGGTAAATCTAACCGTGTTGTAGGATATAAAGAAGGCGAATTCGTTGACTTTGATATTCAGGAAGCTCTTGCAATGGACAAAGGATTAGATCCATTCTTATGGCATATTACAAAGAAACTGACAACTCGTTAATAATGTTTGAAATGAGGGATGATTTATGAAGAAATTTTTGAAATTTGTAGTAGGTGTTGCTGCAGTAGCAGGAAGTGTTGCCGGTGTCTTATATTTCTGGGACAAACGCAAAGCAGACTTAGAAGAAGATGATTTCGAAGATGACTTTGATGATATCTTTGAAGATGAGAACGATGACAGTGACAGAGATTATGTGACATTAGATATTGGTGAGGAAGAAGGAACAGAAGCAAAAGAAGAAAGCACAGAAACTTCTAAAGAGGAATAAGAAGTACAAAGTGATCGATGCTAAAATTCCACAATGATATGAGAAAATTTTTATTCCTTTTTGGCATCATCATTGTATTAGATAAAAAAGAAAATTCATATCATAAAAAAGCTCTATGTTATAGAATTCTGATACCGCTTTCCAAAATAGATTTTAAATCTGATTTTGGAAGGCAGTATAGTTTCATTCTATCGCATAGAGCTTTTTGGCTATACAGGGGTTTTCGGACAGATATCGCTCTATTCATACAGATAATACTCTATTGTATTAAGAAAGACGTATCTGTGCTTTCTGCCCCTTCGCACCACGTTTGCGGTTTCGTATCTTCTTTGGATTGTATTTAGTCTGTTCAAAAGTGACCTCTTCACAATCCGGCGTTACGACGGAAGCGTATTCGATAAGGTCCTCTTTTTCCAGTGCAATACCTTTAACGCCACGGCTTGTTTTTTTGAGCTCGCTGACTTCTGTGAGTGGAAAGCCAAGAGACAGTCCATCTTTTGTGATCATAATGACTTTACGATCCTGTGCGATCGCATCTTCTACGGTTAATAAAGTCACACCGGCAAGGTGATCATTCTCATCCAGTTTTGTAGAAGCGATTGCCAGACGGTTCGTATCGAATTCAATACCCGATACCAGCTTGACAAAACCATATGCTGTTGTAAAGAGAAGCTGTGAATTAAATAATGTTTCTGCGTCGACATAAAGCAGAGCATCTTCGTGCCCAATCTTGCAAAGTGACTGGATCAGCACACCCTTATCGCGGCTCCTGCCTTTTGGTATGTTCATGGCTTTGATCTGATACATGTTACCCGCAGAAGAGAAGACACAAAGCCGATCTGTGTTACGCATACAGACGATATGTGCATAATCGTTGAGCGTTTCTGCAGAAAGGCGGGAATAACTTGTGGCATCAACAGATTTGATGTAGCCAAAGCGATCGATCAGAACATAGATATCCTCTTCTTTGATCTCTTCAACATATTTGACCTGAGAGACATTCGCAAGTTCTGTTTTTCTGGGTACTCCAAATTGTTTTTTGTATCGTTTCAGACGGGCAATGATCGTCTTGTCTAATTCTTCTTTGTTGTTTAAGATCACAAGATATTGCGCAATGTTATCATCAAGTACATCTTTTTCCTGGTGTAGTTTTAAAAGTTCAAGACCGATCAGACGGCTTAACGGCATAGCGAGGATCGCATCTGCCTGACGTTCGGTAAAAGAGAGCGTAGCGGCATCTTTTTCTGATTTTTTGGAACGGAATGTGATCCCTTCGGTGATCCCATCGATCAGGCAGGATTTTGCCTGCTTGACAGACTGGCTGCCACGTAAGATCTCAATGATCAGATCAATCACATCGGTTGCTTTGATCAGACCGTTTACAATCTCAAGGCGGTCTTTGGCTTTGGCAAGAAGATGCTCATATTCTTTGGTATATAACTCTTCCTGGAAAAGTACAAATTCCTGAAGCATATGCTTTAACGTAAATGTGATCGGCTGTTTGTCTTTGACTGCAAGCATATTGACACCATAGGTATCTTCCATGGCTGTCTTTTTATAGAGCCCATTTAAGAGATTTTCGATATTACGGTCTTTTTTTACTTCGATCACAAGACGGATTCCTTCTTTTGAAGACTCATCACGGACATCATAGATCTCATCAAAGACTTTATCTTTTGTCAGAGCGACAAGGCTTTCTAATAATTTTGTTTTGTTACCGGCAACGGTATAGGGAATTTCGGTAATTACAATATTTTTGCGTCCGTTATCGCTGTTTTCAATTTCTGTTTTGGCACGGATCGTTAATTTCCCTTCACCGGTATTATAGATCTGTTCAATGCTGTCAGCATTTGTGATCATTGCTCCGGTTGGAAAATCCGGTCCCTTGATATATTTCATAAGTCCTTTTGTTGTAATATCAGGATTTTTGATCAATGCCACGGTTCCGTCAATAACTTCGGATACATTATGCGGTGGAATGTTTGTCGCCATACCGACAGCAATACCGGTTGTACCGTTGATCAAAAGGTTTGGCAGTGTAGCCGGTAAAACAAGTGGCTCCTTTTCGCTTTCATCAAAGTTTGGACCGAAAGGAACCAGTCCTTTGTCTAAGTTTTCAAGAAGCGTCAAGGCACCTGCAGACAAACGGGCTTCGGTATATCGCATCGCAGCAGCACTGTCTCCGTCAATGGAACCAAAGTTACCATGACCATCTACTAAAGGAAGGTTTAGGGAATAATCTTCGGTCATATGTACTAAAGCATCGTAGATGGAGCTGTCGCCATGCGGATGATATTTACCCATGGTATCTCCGACGATACGGGCACTTTTTCTGTGTGGCTTGTCCGGTGCCAGTCCGAGTTCTGTCATGGCATATAATATTCTTCGCTGAACCGGTTTGAGTCCGTCTCTGACATCGGGAAGTGCACGCGAGATAATAACGCTGACAGCATAATCCCGGTAGGAATTTTTCATTTCATCTGAAAAATCTAATTGAATGATTGATTGGTCTTTCGTTGTCATTATAATCCTCGTTTCTATTTCAATTTTATATCTAAATCTTTATTATGCAGTGATACCATCTATAGCGGGAAAGAACATTACACATCTAATGTAGCATACTTGGCTTCTTCCATAATAAACTGCCGTCTTGGTGGGACACTGCTGCTCATTAATGTCGTAGTCACATCATCTGCCTCAACCGTATCACTGATAGAGATCTGTGCAAGAATTCTTGTCTCGGGATCAAGTGTTGTCTCCCAGAGCTGGCTGGCATCCATTTCGCCAAGACCTTTGTAACGTTGGATACTTAGGATCTTGTTATCTTTATTCTTACGGAATTTTTCTAACTCAAAGTCGTTAAAGATATATTCGGAATGTATTTTTTTGCTACGGCTTTTTTTGCCTTTTTCGGCTTTATCATTATCTTTGACCGGCAGCTTTTTGTTCTCGTAATCTACCTTATATAATGGCGGAAGACCACGATAGACTTTTCCTTCATAGATTAGTTCCGGCATAAAACGATAAAAGAATGTTAAAAGCAAAGTACTGATATGAGCACCATCGACATCGGCATCGGTCAGGATAATGATCTTGTCATAGCGTAGTTTTTTGATATCGAAATCATCACCAATGCCACAGCCAAAGGATGCGATCATGGATTTGATCTCGTTGTTTTGTAAGATCTTTTCTAACGAAGCTTTCTCTACGTTTAAGATTTTTCCACGCAAAGGAAGAACTGCCTGCGTCTTTCGGTTACGGGCTGTTTTTACCGTACCGCCGGCAGAGTCACCCTCGACAATGTATACTTCACATTCTTCCGGCTTTTTAGAAGTGCATGCGGCAAGTTTGCTTTTGCTGTCAATATCATTTAACTGTTTTAAGACAGCGGTTCTTGCTTTATCACTCGCTTTTCTGGCATTGTAGGATTTTAAGGAATTGTCTAAGATTTTTTTTAAGACTTCGACATTCTTATCAAGATAACGTTGTACCTGCGTGGTAAAGACATCTTCTACAGCTGTTTTTGCGTCAGTATTTCCAAGCTTCGTTTTTGTCTGTCCTTCGAACTGCGGATCGGGATGCTTGATCGAAATGATTGCAACAAGACCGTTTCGGATATCCTTTCCGTCAAAGTTTTCGTCTTTTTCTTTTAGGATGCCAAGTTCTCTTGCATACTGATTCATTACACGCGTGAGACCGGTTTTAAAGCCGGTTACTAAGGTACCGCCGTCTACGACATTGATACGGTTACAATACGGATTGATCTGTTCTGAAAAATTCGTTGTATACTGGAAAGCAATTTCAACTTCAATATCACCGCTTTTTCCTTCTATGTAAATAGGATCTTCATGCAATACAATGGCATCTCTGTTGATATAGCGGACGAAACTCTGGATTCCGAATTCTTCAAGATAGACAATTTCTTCGTCGTCCATTTCGTTTTTAAAGAGCAATTTGAGATTTTTATTCAAAAAGGCGATTTCTTTTAATTTCTTTTTGATCACTTCCGGTTTGAAATGGATTGTTTCAAAAATTTCCGGATCAGGATAAAAGGTTACTTTTGTGCCGGAAGCACTTTTTGCACATTTGCCAATGACCGGAAGCATTCCGTTTTCTAAGGAGACAGCAGGCTTACCGCCATTCTCATAGATATCCTGATAGATGCATCCGTTATGGCGTACCTCAACGATCATTTTTGTTGATAATGCATTGACAACAGAAGAGCCGACACCATGCAGACCGCCTGAAACTTTGTAGGCACTGTTTCCGAACTTTCCACCGGCATGCAGGATCGTATATACAACACGTACTGTCGGTATCTTCTTGGTCGGATGTAAGTCAACCGGAACCCCTCGCCCGTTATCTTCGATACAGATTCCTCCGTCTTTTTGCATCGTGATATGGATTTCATCACAAAATCCCGCAAGATGTTCATCAATACTGTTGTCTAAGATTTCCCAGATCAGATGATGAAGACCCCTCGAACCGGTTGAACCGATATACATACCCGGTCTTTTTCTGACTGCTTCTAATCCTTCCAGGATTACAATATCTTTTCCTGAATATTCGCTCATTTTCTTTCCCCTTTAAGTTGCTTTGTTATAAATGCCGGTAAACCGGCTCAAGTGTTTATTGCGTACATATCTAATAAGTATAGCACAAATAAAAATAAGATTGCAAATAATCAGAACAAATGTTTGCACTTGTGCCAAAAAGAAGTATTGAAAGTGGATTTGCTTTTTGATATGATAAAGATTGTGTGGAGTTTACTAGAAGAATCAGACGATCATAAGGCGATTTGCGATGTTAGTCTGTAAAGTATAGAAAGGAAGAGACAGATTATGAAAAAGACACCATTTGTAACCAAAGAACAAGTAGAAGAGATTGCAAAGACATATCCGACTCCGTTTCATATTTATGATGAAAAAGGGATCAGAGAGAATGCACGTAAGTTAAAAGCAGCATTTTCATGGAATAAAGGATATCGTGAATATTTTGCGGTAAAAGCAACTCCGAATCCATATATTTTAAAAATATTACAGGAAGAAGGATGTGGTGTTGACTGTTCTTCATTGACAGAGCTTATGATGTCAGAAGCTTGTGGCTTCCATGGATCAGACATTATGTTTTCTTCAAACGTAACTCCGGCAGAAGAATATAAAAAAGCAAAAGCATTAGATGCATTTATCAACTTAGATGATATTACACATATTGATTTCCTGGAAAAAGAAGCAGGTATTCCGGAGACAATCTGCTGTCGTTACAATCCGGGCGGAGTGTTCAAGATGGGAACAGACATTATGGATAATCCGGGAGATGCCAAATACGGTATGACAAAAGAGCAGATGAAAGAAGCGTTCAAACGTTTGAAAAAAATGGGAGCAAAGCGTTTTGGAATTCATTCTTTCCTTGCAAGTAACACAGTATCGAATGAATATTATCCGACTTTGGCAGGAATCCTTTTTGATCTTGCTGTAGAATTAAAAGAAGAAACCGGTGTAGAAATTGCATTTATCAATCTTTCCGGTGGCGTTGGTATTCCTTATACACCGGACAAGGAGCCAAATGATATTGCTGTGATCGGTGAAGGCGTACGCAAGCAGTTTGAAAAGATCATGGTACCTGCAGGGCTTGGTGATGTTGCAATCTTTACAGAATTAGGAAGATTTATGCTTGCACCTTATGGCGGTCTTGTTACAAAGGCAATCCATGAGAAGCATATTTATAAGGAATATATCGGTGTAGATGCATGTGCTGTCAATCTGATGAGACCGGCTATGTATGGGGCTTATCATCATATCACGGTTCTTGGAAAAGAAGACGCTCCTTGCGATCACAAATATGATGTAACAGGATCTCTTTGTGAAAACAATGATAAATTCGCGGTAGACAGAATGCTTCCAAAGATCGATATGGGAGATTATTTGTTCATTCATGATGCGGGTGCACATGGTTTTGCAATGGGATATAATTACAATGGTAAATTGAAATCAGCAGAGTTGTTGTTACAGGAAGACGGAAGTGTTAAGATGATCCGTCGTGCAGAGACGCCAAAGGATTACTTTGCTACCTTTGACTTTTCGGATATCTTAAAGGATGTTAAATACGAATAAAAAGATCAGATGGTCTGACAGAGGGCAGCACATAGGTGCTGTCCTTTTTTGTGGAATAGGAATCTGCTCGTGCAGTAGTGGTGCATCAAAAAGAATTGCATTAGCAATTCTTGCAGTGCAAAGTGCGGGCTTTGCACTTTTTTATTTTTTGCAAAAAAGTCAAAAAAAAACTAAAGTTTCTTTTTTATCATTCCGATATTTATATTGAAAATGTTGTGAAATTTTATTTAGGTGGTGATTAGAATGAGAGTAGATGCCATTAATCATGTAAGTCAGCTGTACCAGTCAACAAAGGTAAAAAGCGTAGGTAAGACAAAGAAATCCTCATATCAGGATGCTTATGAAATCTCTCAATCTGCAAAAGATTATCAGGTAGCAAAGAATGCGATCGCTGAGTCATCAGATGTTCGCGAAGACAGAGTTGCTGAAATGAAAGAAGCACTTGCCAGTGGAACGTATAACGTATCTTCACAGGAAATCGCAGAAAAGATGATCAGTAATTACTATGACATCTCAATATAAGAAATGAGGTTGAACATTGGCTAGTTTGATGGAGGATCTTTTTACTGCATTGAGCGGTGAAAAAGAAATTTATGAGAAATTGATTCCGGTATCAGAGAAGAAGACGGAGATCCTAACCCGTGGAGATCTGAAAGAACTGGAAGAGGTAACCCGGGAAGAGCAGGCTTTGGTTGAGAAAGCGACAGCGATAGGAAAGAAAAGAGAAGAAGTGATTGTCAATATTGGAGTCGTGCTAAACAGGGATGCGAGCACATTGGATCTGACAACATTGGCAACGCTGTTAGAAAAGCAGCCTGGAGAAAGAAAAAAGATAGCACAGCTTCATGATGAATTGAAAGTGATCATGAGGCGTTTAGTAGATATTAATGAGAAAAATAAAAATCTCATTGAGAATTCCCTTGAAATGATAGAATTCAATATGAATTTTATTCAAAGCACACGGATGTCACCAGGGGTAAATAATTACGACCGCAATGCATCGTCATCCTACAGTCCGGGATATACACCGGGAGGGTTTGATGCAAAGCAGTAGTGATTGTTTACGGGGAGCGTAAAGCTCCCTGTTGTTTTCTTTGAATATTGCACATTGATTCTTCT
>ERZ860148.682-NODE-682-length-25605-cov-4.209472_pt1 | contig 25605 bp, 22 predicted proteins | sample MGYA00509981_ERZ860148 | MGnify/ENA primary metagenome ERZ860148 (study PRJEB30046, sample SAMN00715199) | human gut metagenome | study: EMG produced TPA metagenomics assembly of the A metagenome-wide association study of gut microbiota in type 2...
ACAGTCACGGCATCGCATTGCAACACGATATGTTTGATCTCGTGATCCGTATGGACGGTTTTATCATGCAAATCCGCAAAGAGTTTATCCGCCGCAGCAAAGAATAGTGGACCGCTGATACGATAAGCTAATACATCATTTAAATCTTCTGGTGCAGGTTGTTCAATCGCTTTTGTCATTTCTGCAATGGTGCGGATAAATAAGAGACTCGCTAATAATACGCCGACAGAGATGGCAATTACCATATCAAATAACACAGTGAGAATTAAGCAAGTGAACAACACAGCAATTTCGTTTTTTGTGGAGCGACGCGCCAAACGAATAATTTCAGGTACATTTGCCATATGCCAAGCTACCATTAATAGCAATGCAGCCATAGAAGAGAGTGGCAAATAAGACAGGGCATTCGCAAAGAATAATAGCGAGAATAAAACCAAGAGTGCATGAATGACGCTGGCTATTGGCGATACTGCTCCAGATTTAACGTTGGCTGCAGAACGTGCAATTGCTGCAGTTGCCGTAATGCCGCCTAAGAATGGTGAAATAATATTACCTAAACCTTGGGCGAGTAATTCATTATTGGAATGATGTTTGGTATCCGTCATATTATCTAAGATGACCGCACAAAGTAGCGATTCAATCGCGCCTAATACCGCCATTGAAAAGGCGGCAGGCAAGATATCTTGTATGCGATCAAAATTCCAATTGATAACTTCACCTTGTGCATTAGGAATATTCCAAGGTAAGGCAAATTCAGGCAAGACATTAGGGATACCATGTCCTGTTGTACCGTCAGATAAGGTATATTGGAATGCTGTACCAATGGTTTCAACCGAGAAGCCAAATTGTCCTAAGGCTAATGCCATGAGTGTCCCAATAATGACCGCTGGTAAATGGCCTGGCACGGGTAAACGAAGTTTGTGCCATTGCGTAAGTATAAATAAGGTAACCACACCCACAGAGGTGTCAGCCCAGTTAATCGTAGGAAGCGCGGTCAAAATAGCTTGTACTTTTTCAATATAGTGAGGTGGCATCTGAGCAATGTCTAAACCTAAGAAATCTTTGATTTGTAATGTACCGATGGTAATGCCAATCCCGCAGGTAAAGCCAAGAGTAACAGGAAGAGGGATGTACTCAATTAATCGACCTAATCGCGATAGGGCCATGATGACTAAAATAATTCCCGAAAGCAGCGTTGCCATGAGTAATCCGCTAAGTCCAAATTGTTGTGTGATAGGATATAAAATGACGACAAATGCTGCAGTTGGACCTGAAATATTGAAACGCGATCCACCGGTTAATGCAATCACGATACCCGCCACAATAGCGGTATAAAGACCGTGTTGAGGTGGAACACCACTGGCAATAGCTAAAGCCATGGAGAGAGGAATCGCAATGACGCCCACAGTGAGTCCTGCGATAATATCTTTAATTAATTTTTGTTTCCCGTAACCTTCACGGAAAGATTCTTTTAATGCGCTGAATGGTTTTACAGCTAAAAATACATTTTTAGAAAAGAGTAATTTGATTTGCATAAAAAAACAACGATAAAAAAGAATGAGTTTATATTTTAACTAAAAGAAAAAGGATTTTTTATGTTCTAGCTCAAAAAACTTGACTAATCTTGGAGAAATCTTTATATTTCACGCACTTCAAAACGGTGAGATGTCCGAGTGGTTGAAGGAGCACGCCTGGAAAGCGTGTATGTGCGAAAGTGCATCGGGGGTTCGAATCCCCCTCTCACCGCCATTCAAATACTTTCTTTTCTTAATTTTAAATTATCTTTTTAATCAATCATTCTGATATCTAGAATTTACGCTATTTTTTTTGCCTAAACTAAGTGTTAAACCTATTACTTTCGCTTAAAAAAGCCAGTTAGAAAAATAATGGCAGATTGAGATGAGTTATGGCACGCCCTAAAGGATTCGAACCTTTGACCCACGCCTTAGAAGGGCGTTGCTCTATCCAGCTGAGCTAAGGGCGCATTTTAAGGGTTACATCTTTTGTATGGAATTTCGAGGGAAATATAAAAGAAGTGGTCGGCGAGATAGGATTTGAACCTACGACCCACTGGTCCCAAACCAGTTGCGCTACCAAGCTGCGCTACTCGCCGTCAGATTTCTCAATTAAGAGAAGATGGGGTGGCTAATGGGATTCGAACCCACGACAACTGGAATCACAATCCAGGGCTCTACCAACTGAGCTATAGCCACCATTGATTAGTTGTTTACCGCATTGACTTCTGGCGCGCTCGACAAGATTCGAACTTGCGACCTTTGGCTCCGGAGGCCAACGCTCTATCCAACTGAGCTACGAACGCGTTACTGCGTCGTTGCAAGGGCGTATATTAATGATTTCCCAATACCTTGTCTAGCACTTTTTTGAAAAAAAATATCAAAAGATAAATTTTTGTTCAATTTGTATAGAATTTATTATGTATTCGTCTATTTTTAGTGCTAAAACATAAAAAAGGATAGCAAATTGCTATCCTCTTTATTTAATTTATTGCTTATTACGACGTGCGCGACGTTTCATTCTTCGTACCCATCGGGTGATTTTCCATGCTTTTGTAATTGAATAAGCATAAAGGAAGAATAATATAATAAATGCAATAAACATTGCCCATTCATTAATATAGAAGACTTCGCCTAAGATCCCGATTGTGGCACAAATGGCCTCAAAGAAGGTAATTAATAAAAAGGCTTGGCGAGAAGTTAATCCTGCACGAACCATTAAGTGGTGTACGTGTAAGCGATCCGGACGGAATGGACTTTTTCCTTTGCGTAAACGGCGATAAATAATAGCCACCATATCAATTAAAGGAACAGCAATAATCCAAAGTGCGGTCACTGGATTCATCGGATGTCCTTTTCCTTGCGTACTTAAAAGCAAAATCCAAATAATGGTAAAGCCAATTAAAGTACTCCCCGAGTCTCCCATAAATACTTTATATTTAGGTCCTAATGGAATGCCTAAGTTTAATAATAGATAAGGCAAAATTGCGATAATTAAGCCAAAACTCCAATATGCCATATCCATTTGTCCATCACGGAACATCAAGATACCAATGGCAGCAAATGAAACAATAGACAACCCACCTAACAATCCATCAATACCATCAATCATATTAAAGGCATTAATAATCGCGATTGTGGCAAATACGGTAATAATCAATCCGATAGAACCAAGTGTTAATTGGAATGGACCTAGAATTTGGCCTAAATGATCTAAATAAACATTACCCAAATCGATCATTAAAATCGCAAGCACCGCTTGAATCCCTGCACGCAAGAAGGGACTAATATCAAAGCGGTCATCTAAGATACCAATTGCCAGTAGAACAAAAATACTGAATATATAAAGGTAAGGTAAACGAAGTTGATCCCACTCCATTAAATAATAGCAAAGGTTTCCCATGAAAAGAGAAACTCCGCCAATAAGTGGAATTGCACCTTGGTGACGTTTACGATAATTCGGCTTATCCACCAAGCCAATTTTATTGGCAATTGGTCGCATGACAATTAAGGTTAAAAATGCCCCTAAAAAAGTGACGAGAAGACTTAGCATAGTTTCATCCTAAAATTTTTTTGCAAAGGATAACACAAAGAAAAATCAGCACACAAAGATTTTTCTCAAATTCAGTTTTTTAGTACAATATGCCCACTTTTAATATAAGGATTAAAAATCATGACAAAATCAACCGCACTTTTCTCTCGTGCACAAGAAGTTATTCCTGGTGGCGTAAACTCCCCTGTTCGTGCCTTTAAAGGCGTAGGTGGCACCCCTGTATTTATTCAAAAAGCCAAAGGCGCCTACATTTATGATACTGAAGGCAAACAATATATCGATTATGTGGGTTCTTGGGGGCCAATGATTTTAGGTCACAACCACACTGCTATTTTAGATGCTGTATTAAAAGCAGCGGAGAATGGTTTAAGCTTTGGCGCGCCAACTCCCTCTGAAATTGATTTAGCGGAATTAGTCTGTGAAATTGTGCCATCTATTGAAATGGTTCGTATGGTGAGTTCAGGTACTGAAGCAACCATGACAGCCATTCGTCTTGCGCGTGGTTATACAAATAGAAGCAAAATTTTAAAATTTGAAGGTTGTTACCACGGTCATTCTGATTCACTTTTAGTAAAAGCAGGATCTGGTGCGTTAACACTTGGTCAACCAAGCTCACCAGGTGTACCTGAAGATTTTGCGAAACACACTTTAACTGCAGAATATAACAATCTTGATTCAGTTAAAAAACTATTTGAAGAATTCCCTAACGATATCGCTTGTGTGATTATTGAACCAGTTGCAGGTAATATGAACTGTGTTCCACCAAAAGAAGGATTCTTACAAGGCATTCGTGAAATTTGTAATCAATATGGTGCACTTTTCATTATTGATGAAGTCATGACAGGTTTCCGTGTTTCACTTGCAGGCGCACAAGCTTATTATGGTGTAACACCGGATCTCACCACATTAGGTAAAGTCATTGGCGGCGGTATGCCTGTGGGTGCTGTTGGTGGTAAAAAAGTGATTATGCAACACCTTGCACCGACCGGCCCAGTTTATCAAGCGGGTACCCTTTCAGGCAACCCGATTGCAATGGCGGCGGGTTTAGCATGTCTAACTGAATTGAAAAAAGCAGGTAACGAACAACACCTTGCAGAATTAACCACAAAACTTTGTAACGGCTTAAAAGCATTAGCTCAAAAACACAATGTACCATTTGTGATTAATCATGTTGGTGGAATGTTTGGTATTTTCTTCACTGACCAAAAACAAGTTACCTCTTATGCAGAAGTCATGAAATGTGATACCGAAAAATTCAAAGTGTTCTTCCACAAAATGCTCGATCAAGGCGTTTACCTTGCGCCTTCTGCTTTTGAAGCTGACTTTATGTCTTTAGCTCATACAAATGAAGACATTGAAAAAACGCTTGCTGCCGCTGATATTGCATTTGCAGCAGTTGCTTAAAATATAAAAGTGCGGTTACATTTAACCGCACTTTTTTATTTCATACTATAAACGCCCATAGAGCACGTTTTCTAATAATCCCCTTTCCTCTTCGGTTAATGCAATTCCTTTTTCATTTGTCAGAATGAAGAAGTCTTCGGCTTTTTCTCCTACTGTTGTGATTTTTGCATTACAAATATTGAGTTTTAACTCGGTAAAAATTTGACTGATTTGAGCCAATAAACCGGGTTTATCTAAAGCCACCACTTCTAATTCGGTATGCTCTTTTTTAGTTTCTTTCAAAAAACGTACATCTGTTTTTACGGTGAAATGTTGCAACTGTCGATTATTTGCAAAAGACATGGATGGCAATTTTTCGCCTAATAAAACAGAGGTTAATACCGTCTCTAATTCTCGGCGACGTTCTGAACGAACCAATTCACCATTTAATTCTGTGATGATAAAGCTGTCGAATACGTAGCCATCATCGGATGTTAAAATTTGCGCATCATGAATACTGAATTTTTTCGCGCCAATGGTTGAGACCACTTTATTAAATAAGTTGGCTTGGTCTGGGCAATAAACGAAGATCTCAGTCCCACCACTAGAAAAACGATTACTGATTTTAACGAGAACTTCACCATCAAATTCAGCCAATAACTCTGTATGCCACGCAATTTGTTTTGGGCTATTTCGTAAAAAATAATCATCTGGACAACGTTGCCAGAGTGCTAAAATTTTTTCTTCCGATAATTCTGGTTGCTCTTCGGATAAAATTGCCAGCGCCAATTGGCGATTTTCAAGGATCTTTTCGTTATTATCTAATAATAAATTCATCCCTTGTCGGAATTGTTGCGACGTATAATCATAGAGTGAGGCAAATAAAGAACGTTTCCAGCTATTCCACAAGGTACCATTTGTTGCACAAATATCCGCGACCGTCAAACAAGTGAGATAATCTAAACGCACATGATTTTGCACATTTTCTGCAAAGTTCATCACGACTTCCGGATCATGAATATCTCGACGCTGTGCAGTAATTGACATGAGCAAATGCTCTCTCACTAGCCAAGCCATCGTTTCAATTTCTCGACGATCAAAACCATGCAAACGAGCAAAGTCAGCGATGTCTTCAGCCCCTAACTCCGCATGATCACCCCCTCGCCCTTTCGCTATATCATGGAAAAGTGCGGCAACATAAAGCAAAGTGCGGTCAGAAATTTGAGTAAATATTTGATGGCAAATGGGATGTGATTCTGCCTCATCTTCGGCTAAGAAACTTTCCAATTTCAACATCACTCGCAAGGTATGCTCATCCACGGTGTAAATATGGAAGAGATCAAATTGCATCAAGCCTTCAATCCCCTGCCATTGTGGCAAATAAGCCGTTAACACACCATATTGGTGCATTGGGAGGAATGCACGCTGAATCGCTTTCGGTTGATTAAATAACCGAATAAATTTCTCTCTTGCTTCAGGAATATCACATAATTTCTGCGTCAAACTTTCCAACGCAATCTGAAGTTGGCGTAATGTTGAGGAATGAATTTCGGCTTGTTCATGCTGCGTAAGATAGAAAAAAAGATCCAAAATACGATCTGGCAAACGTAAAAACACGTCTTCCTTACGTAAACACAAACTTTGATTCACTATTTCAAAATCGTCATCCAAATGGTGAACTGATCCCTCTCCGTTTGAAGATAAAAAATGCTCTTTATAGTGCTTAATCAGGATATCGGTCAAACGAGAAATCGTGCGTAAAGCTTGGAAAAAACGTTTCATCATTTTTTCGACACCACGGTTTCCTTCACCTTCAAAACCAAGCATCTCACTCACTTTGATTTGACGATCAAACAACAAACGGTTGTCATAACGTTTTAAAATCAAGTGTAAAGCAAACCGCACTTTAAATAAAAATTCTTGGCTTTCTAATAATTGTTGGTGTTCTGATGGATAAATAAAGCCACTTTTCAAAATGCCATCAAGGGTCATTTCCCCAGTGTGTCGTAATGCGATCCAATATAAAAGATGAAGATCCCGCAAGCCACCGGGGCTGTATTTTAAATCGGGCTCTAAATTGTAACTGGTGTTGTGATAACGCTGATAACGTTCAATTTGTTCTTGTACTTTAGCATCAAAGAATAGTTTTACCGCCCAAAAATCTGGCTTTTTCAATATTTCATCTAAGGCATTGAAAAGGGATACATCTCCTGATAAATAACGAGACTCAAGCAAATTGGTGGCAATAGTAATGTCTTGTTTACCTTCCTTTTCACATTCTTCTAAAGAGCGAACACTATGCCCTATATCAAATCCACAATCCCATAGAAACTGAACGAGTTGACCAATTTTCTCTTCTGTTTCAGACTCTCTTTCTTCTTTTGAGAGAATAAGAACATCTAGGTCAGATAAAGGAAAGATTTCTTGTCGGCCATAACCGCCTACTGCAATTAAGGTGAGATTAGCTTTATCTAATTCAAATTGCTGCCAAAGCTGTTTTAACAAATCATCACAAAATTGTGTACGGTTAGCAATCAGCTCAAAAACGGAATAATCAGCAAAATGCTGACGTTCAAATTCCTTCAAATTTTCACGCTGAATTTTGACCGCACTTGGCGTGAGTGGAGAATCGAAATGATAAGGAAAAAGCATAGTGTTCTCTTAATTAAATAAAAAGCCCATAAAAATGAGCTTTCAATAACCATGATAGGAATTAATCTTTGTCAAATACCCAATGAAACACTGAACAGATCCAAAAGACACCTAGTACAACTGCACCAATTGGTAGTGTAATGAAGAAGCCAATCCACGCTAAAGCTATTACAGTCTCTCCTTCTCCTATCACCTCAAAAATAATAAGGGGAAGGCATGCAAAAAATACGATAACTAAACTGATCAGAAGGAAAGTTCTAAATCTCATCATAAATCAAATTTCCTTTTAATGCTTTAAATATTGACCATCATACGTTGAATTCGACCTTCCGCAATTTCTTCATCACGGATTGTCATCACTTCACAACCGTTTTCGGTAACCACAATTTGATGCTCATATTGCGCTGAATGGCTACGGTCTTTGGTTTTTACTGTCCAACCATCGCCCATAATGCGCACTTCTTTTTTACCCGCATTAATCATTGGTTCAATGGTGAAGACCATCCCCGGTTTTAAAATCACGCCACCATCATCCGCATAATAGTGTAATACTTGTGGTTCACAGTGGAATTCAGTTCCCACGCCGTGGCCACAGTACTCACGCACTACGCTAAACCCTTGGCTTTCAGTATATTTTTGTACCGCTTTACCAATTTCATTTAAACGAATACCCGGCTTAACCGTGCGTAATCCCACATAAAGCGCTTCTTGTGCCGCTTCAACTAATTTTTGGCTACGAATATTGGTTTCACCCACGACATACATCTTCGAATTATCACCGAAATAACCGTCTTTTATTACAGTCACATCAATATTGACAATATCACCACGTTTTAATTTTTTATCGTCGCTTGGAATACCATGACAAACCACTTCATTTATAGAAATACAGGTTGCTTTAGGAAAACCATGATAATTTAAGCACGCAGGAATCACTTTTTGTACATTCACCATGTAATCATGACAAATGCGATCCAATTCACCAGTGGTCACCCCTTCTTTGACATAAGGTTCGATCATGACCAAAACATCGGACGCTAATTTACACGCTTCACGTAACTTAACAATTTCTTCTTCAGTTCTTAATGGAATGCCCATTATTTCTCCTTATTTAATTCTGATTTATTCGCATATAATAGCACTAATTCCGTGAAAAATCTTGAATGAATTAACAGGTTATTAGATAATACAAGGATTATTTTTAGGAAAGTGGGGATAGAGATATGTCAGATTTAGATATGGCCGTACCGCTAACTTTTACTGATGCGGCAGCCAATAAAGTAAAAAGTTTAATTAGCGAAGAAGAAAACAACGAACTAAAATTACGCGTTTATATTACTGGTGGCGGTTGCAGCGGTTTCCAATACGGTTTCACCTTTGACGATAAAGTCAATGAAGGTGACCTAACCATTGAAAAAGCAGGTGTGCAATTAGTGATTGACCCAATGAGTTTACAATACTTAATTGGCGGCACCGTGGATTACACTGAAGGCTTGGAAGGTTCGCGTTTTGTGGTGAACAATCCAAATGCAACCAGTACCTGTGGTTGCGGTTCGTCATTCAGCATCTAACATGGATTTTCAATTTACCCATTATCTCGGCAATGTACATGCTAAATGTTCGATGGAACACATTGCACTAGCTAATTGGTTTAATTCAGAAGTGCGGTCAAATCCTCAAGCGTTTTTGACCGCACTTTCTGCCTGTGAGCAGATTAAAAATAATGATGAAGTCACGCTGATTGGTTCCGAATACACGCTTTTTATCAATACCGATGAAGTGATGATTCGCGCCAATAACCTTGCGATTGAAACAGATGAAATTTTAGAAGACGACTTCCATTATTATGATGAAGAAAGTATCGCCTTCTGCGGAACAACAGACTTCATTCACTTTCTTAATGCCTATTTTGAATTTATTGCTTAACCTCATTCTCTGAAGCTAACTATTATGTCGGAAACGGAAAACACCTCATCAGAACAACAAGAAACACAAGCGCCAGATAAGCGCCGTTCTTGTAAAATCTTTTTAGCTAAAGCAGCCTTTACTTTAGGGACGCTTGCCGTATTTTATGGTGGCTATTTAGATTGGCAAATTCGCTTCAAAATGGATGGCCAGATTTGGCGTTTACCGGCTGAAGTGTATACTCGCTTAGAAAGCGTAAAACTGTCTGATAACCTTTCTTTTGACGAAGTGATTCAAATCTTATTGGATAACGAATACCGTCAAACGACTATGATTGCAGCACCGGGCGATTTTAAACTCGAAGAGGATACTATCGTGTTACTTCGTCGTGCATTCCCTTATCCTGATAAGCCTGAACCACAACGGGTATTACGTTTACGTTTTACCGATAACAAACTTTCTCGTATTGAAGACTTAGTCAACGTAAAAGCGGTTGATGAATTCCGTCTTGCGCCTAAATTAATTGCCATGTTGGAATCGGATAATGAAGATCGTTTAGCGATTCCATTACAGCACTACCCTCGATTACTCATTGATGCCTTATTACTGACAGAGGATCGCCGTTTTTATGAGCATAACGGGATTAATCCTGTGGGTATTGTGCGAGCAATGATTGCCAATATTAAAGCCGGTCAAACAGTTCAAGGCGGCAGTACACTCACTCAGCAATTAGTTAAAAACTTGTTCTTATCCAGTGAACGTTCTATTACCCGTAAAGCCAATGAAGCGTTGATGTCATTAGTATTAGATTGGCGATATGATAAAAACCGTATTTTAGAAACCTATCTGAACGAGATTTACCTTGGTCAAAATGGTGATATCCAAATTCACGGTTTTGCATTGGCGAGCCAATTCTATTTTGGTCGTTCTATCCGTGAAATTAGCCTAGATCAGATTGCCCTTTTAGTTGGCATGGTGAAAGGGCCATCCCTTTATAATCCATGGCGAAATCCACAATATGCACTCGATCGTCGAAATGTGGTGTTAAAACTGATGCTTGATCACCAAATGATTGGGGATGAGCTTTATGAGCTGTTGAGTAAACGTCCATTAGGCGTGCAAGCTAAAGGTCAAATTTCACGTAAATATCCTGCTTTCATTCAAACCTTACAAGCGGATCTTCGCCGTCAATTAGGGGAAAATAAAACCTCTGCACTACTTGGTGCACGTATTTTCTCCACCATGGATTTAAAACAACAGGAACAAGCTGAAAATGCTGTGGTGAATACGGTTAATCAATTACAACTACAAACCAAAAACCCACACCTTGAAGGTGCCATGATTGTGGCAGATTATCATCTGGGTGAAATACGTGCTGTCGTAGGTGGATTACAAACAGAATATGCGGGCTTTAACCGTGCGTTAATGTCAAAACGTCAAATTGGCTCATTAGTAAAACCATCTATTTATTTGACCGCACTGATGAATCCGGAACAATTCCGCTTAAATACACCAATTCAGAATCAGCCGATCACGATTCATATTAAAGGCAGCCAACCTTGGCAACCTCGTAACTACGATCGTAAATATAGCGGTTCGGTTATGTTGATGGATGCCCTTGCCCGCTCATTGAATATTCCAACGGTAAATATTGGGATGAAAGTTGGCTTAAGCAAGGTCATTGATACGCAAAAAGCCATGGGATGGGACAATGTGACAATTCCAAAAGTCCCAGCAACTTTGCTTGGTTCTTACAGTATTTCACCTTATGATGTGACAAAACTCTATCAAACCATTGCCAATCAAGGTGGTAAAATCGAGTTAAGCACCATTCAAAGCATTACCGATCGTCAAGGCAATATTATTTATGAACATAATACGGTGCCGGATCAAGTGGTGCCGAGAGAAGCGGCTTATCAAACCTTGTATGCGATGCAGCAAACTGTCGAACGTGGTACCGCGCGTAGCTTACAAAATGATTATGCCGATCTTCGTCTTGCGGGTAAAACAGGAACCACCAACGATGCTCGTGATACGTGGTTCGTGGGTATTGATGGTAAAAATGTCAGCACGATTTGGTTAGGTCGTGATGATAATGGTGAAACCAAATTAACCGGTGCCTCAGGCGCATTACAAATCTATAAAGATTACTTAAACCGCGTTGTCATTGAAAAACTAAAACTTGGTCAACCGTCTACCATTAAATGGGTTGGCATCAATGCTTACGGTAGTTGGAGTTGTGGTAATAGCCGAACAATCCCAGTTTGGGCAAACAAAGATCAAAACTTCTGCGCTTCTGCGCAAACAACGAGTACTGCGACTGCTACTGCGGCGCAAACCACACAATCACCACAACCCGAACAACCTGAATCAGCAAAACAAGAAAGTGTATGGGATGTGTTAGATAATAAAGCGCCTGTTGAAGAAGCAGCACCCGCTCAATAAACTTGCTTATTTTTGACCGCACTTTTATATCTCCATAAAGCGCCTAAGAAAGGCGCTTTATTCTTTTAAGCATACAATCACCCTCTAGACATTTCCGACTCTTGTGAATTTTTTGATCTCCATCACAAAAATTAGAATTATTTATTGTCATTTCACTGATATCAAAGGATAATTATAAATAGGAATTGATTTCATTTGAGGTAATGAGGTAAATAGACGATGCTATTCCGTTCTATTCGATTTTTCTTTTTAATTTTTTCACTCGCCTTTTCTTCTTCACTCCTTGCACAAGATAACTATCAACAATGGGTTGATGATATTACGGCTCGCCTAGATAAAACGTCTCAACTTATCCAACAAGGCAATACCGATGACGCCCGTACTGAAGTGCAAATGGCTTATTTTGAAGTGTTTGAAAATCTAGAAGGGCCAATTCGTATCAATTTCTCCGCACAAAAAAGCTACCAAATGGAAGCAACTTTTGGCGAAATCCGTAAAATGATCGGCGAAGGTGCTTCACAAAAAGAGATTCAAGCTAAAATCGATCAACTCAAAAAAGAATTACAAGAAGTATTACCATCATTGGTTGAAGGTCATCAACTCAATGCCGATGGACAACATGGTGTTTATGATAATCAAGCGATTGCCCCTTATTGGCAACAAAGTTTTAAAACCATTGATGACTTAATCGCTCAAGGGATCGATGCTTATCAAAATGGTGATCTTGCTAATGCCAAAAAATTGTTCCAACAAGCACAATATGATGGCTATAAAAACTCAGAAATGGAAATGTCCATTCGCCAAAATCGCTCTGCAGAAATCTCAGCCGCAATTAACCAACAGTTTTACAACATCATTCGTTTAAGTGAACAAGCCGATCAAATTACGGAGCTTGGCTACCAAAGCACGCAATTATTACAAGATATTGAAGAAAACTTGCCTAACCTGCCAACGACACGTGAAGAACAAAATGTTCAATCTAATGCAGCACAGCAAGCAACAGATAATCAACAAGAACAAGATTGGAATAAGATTAAACAAGAGATCAACCAACGTATTCAACAGGCTATTGCGCTCTATCAACAAGGTGAAAGCAAAAAAGCGATTCTTTCTGTACAAGACACCTATTTCGATGTGTTTGAAAGTACAGGAATGGAAAACAAAGTGGGTTCTCGTGATAGTAACTTTAAAGCTGAACTTGAAGGCTACTTTACTCGTCTCGTGAGTTTAATGAAAGCTGAACAAGGTGATAAGTTACAAGCTCAAGCCGATGGTCTAAACCAGAATCTAACTAAAGCGGTTGAAATGTTACAGGGCGAAGAACAAAGCGATTGGTCGATGTTCTTATATAGCCTTTTAATCATTCTTCGTGAAGGTTTAGAAGCCTTATTAATTGTTGCGGCTATCGTGACTTACTTAATTAAAAATAACCACCAAGATAAATTGCCGGTTATTCGTCAGTCTGTTTATGTGGCGTTAATTGCTAGTGTGGTTACCGCATTTATCTTCCAACTTATCTTTGAAAACTCCGGTCAAAACCGCGAATTGCTCGAAGGCTTTACGATGATTTTTGCCGTCGTCATGCTCTTTATGATGAGTTACTGGTTATTATCCAAAGTCGAAGCACAAAACTGGAAACGTTATTTAGAAGGCAAACTCTCTACTGCCCTCACTACTGGCTCACTCATTGGCCTATGGCTTACCAGCTTCTTAGCCGTATATCGCGAAGGGGCGGAAACAGTATTGTTCTACTATGCCCTTGTGGGTGATGCGAAAAGTGCGGTCAGTTTTATCTACCTTTTCGCAGGTATCATTGTCGGCGCAATTATTCTCACCATTTGCTACTTCGTGATGCGTTATACCGTGGTGAAATTACCGCTTAAACCATTCTTTATGTTCACGGGTTCTTTCATGTATTTAATGGCCTTTGTATTCGCCGGTAAATCAGTTTTAGAACTCATTGAAGGCAAACTTTTCGAGCCAACGCTGATTAGCGGTGCGCCTGAAATTTCGTGGTTAGGTATTTATCCTTATATGGAAACCTTGATTCCACAAGCAATCTTACTCGTCGCAGCCGTATTTGCTCTGTTTATTATGAAATATCAAAGCAAAAAAGCCGCGTAATACCCAACAATCCTTTAGGAGAAAAACAATGAAAAAAGCACTTTTAGCAACAGCATTATTTGCGGGTATTTTCACCGCGTCTACTGCTAACGCATTCCAAGAATATCCAATCGGTGAAGCGGTAACCATGAATGAAATGGAAATTGCAGCGGTTTATCTCAAACCAATCGATATGGAACCACGTGGCATGGGTTTACCTGCTGCGAAATCAGATATCCACTTAGAAGCGGATATCCACGCAGTAAAAGGTAACAAAAATGGCTTTGGTGATGGTGAATGGATGCCTTACTTAACCATCAACTATACTTTAGTAAATACTGATACGGGTGAAAAACAAGAAGGTACCTTCATGCCAATGGTAGCGGGTGATGGTCCTCACTACGGTGCTAACGTGAAAATGATGGGCGTGGGTAACTATAAATTAACTTACCACATCGACCCTCCATCAAAAGCAGGTATGCACCGCCATACTGACTCAGAAACCGGTGTAGGCCGTTGGTGGAAACCATTTGATATTAGCTATGAATTCAAATTCACTGGTATCAAATAATCTCAGGTAAATATTAATTTTACCGACTTGCCTTCCCTTGTATTTCAGGGGAAGGCAATAGCATTTAATTTAACCTTAAAATATCGTCTGTTTTATCCCATTAAATGATCAAACTATGAATTATTTTTTTACTTTTTTCCTTCAAGCACTTTTACCCTTTTCATTACTGCTCGGTGTTTATCACAGCAAACAATCCACTGTGAGTGCAAAAAAAATAATTTGGCTTAGCTTATTTGGCTTTATTGCCGGTATCGTACTACGTCTTAGTTTACCTACGGGACAAATGACCAATTTAGTGCTCAATAGCGTAATATTGGCACTATTGTTTATCTTTGCCTTATGTTTAATTTTCGGTAAAGGTCGCTTACCGGCCTTCTGGCAAACGGTATTAATGCTTATCGCGGGCAGCTTCTGGGCAAAAGATCCTAACATTACCGCGCTTGTTTCTACTGATGTCATCAACACCGACTCAATCCTGCACATAAGTGCGGTCATTTTTGCCTTTGTTTTTTGTTTATGCTTACAAGGTTGGATCGATTTACTTTTAAAACAAGCGGGAAAAACACAACAAAAATCGATCGCACTTTTAAAAGGTGTGATGAGCCTTCTCTTAATTGGCTTACTGGTTCCACTTATTGGCGAACTCTTATTAATTTTAATGAAACTTCAAGTGCTTGAACTCACCAAACTACGTTTAAGCTTTGTTGCAAAATCAGGCGAAATCACTCGTTGGTTAAATTACATCTGTGCAGCCTTACTCTTCGTCGTACTAGCCATCTTCTACGGCAAAATTCATTTATCACGCAAGCAACAAGTTAATGCGACACAAGAACCGATTGAAAAACGCCAAAAATTAGCCGCATTGCGTACCTCCTCTCGCTTACTTGGGTGGGGCTATTTGGCCTTAGCAATTACTTTTGCAACGCAGCTTTATTGGGAGCAGATTGCTTCTCGTCCACCACAACTTTCAGAAGCTATTCCTCTGACCTTAGATGAAAAGCAACAAGTCCATATTCCAATTGAACAAGTAAAAGACGGTAAATTACACCGTTTTGTCTGGATCGCTGATGACGGTAAAGCCGTACGTTTCTTTGTCATTAATCGTCAACCAGATAAATTAAGTCTAGCCGCGGTATTTGATGCCTGCTTGCTTTGTGGTGACCAAGGTTATGTGATGGAAGGTAACCAAGTCGTTTGTGTAGGCTGCGGTGTACATATGTTTATTCCATCTATTGGTAAACCGGGTGGCTGTAATCCTGTGCCGATTGAAGATTGGCAACAAACTGAGACTGAAATTCTCATTAATCGAACCAGCTTAGAAGAAGGGTTAAATTTATTTAGCACGATTGTTGAAATCGATGTAAAAGATCCGATTAGTGGCGCCCAAATGAAAAACACTAAAACGGAGCACAAATATAATTACGAAGGTAAAACTTACTTCTTTGAAAGTGAGAAAAATCTTGATTTATTCCGTGATAACCCTGAAAAGTATTTAGGTAAGGGGGAATAATGCTAGCAAGAATGTTATTTCAATCTTGGCGTTTTAGCATTAAACGTAAACTGTTGGCCGTGATTACTATTTTCTTAGCGGCGGGCTTAGTCTCTGCACTCTTGGCTGTATCCATTGATATTGGCGATAAAATGGCAAAAGAGCTCAAATCTTACGGAGCCAATATTTTAGTTGAGCCTGCAAGTAATGCCGCCCTGCCTGATGAACTTAGTCATAACGCAGATTTGAGTAGTCAAGATTTTCTCGATGAAAAAGAACTGCCGAATATTAAAGATATTTTCTGGCGAAATAATATCGTGGGTTTTGCACCGTTATTAAGTGCAGATGTAAAAGCGGAAACGCTTTCCGAAAATACTCATGAAAAATTAACCGCACTTGGACAAATTAATGTGCTGGGTACGTTTTTTGATCATAACATCCCTGTACCAGATGAAGATGATTACCATACAGGACAAAAAATTATTAGTCCGTATTGGCATGTGCAAGGTGAATGGGTCAACGATCTTGAAACACCTGAAGGAGAATTTATTCCTGCATTGATTGGTGAGCAGTTAGCTCAACGAACTGGCTTAAAGCAAGGTGATAAAATCCAGCTTCGCTATCAAAATAATGAGCTAGATAATCAAAGTGCGGTCGAAATTACCGGTATTTTATCCACAGGTGGTGCTGAAGATAATCAATTAGTCATGCCGCTCAATGCTGTGCAAAAATTGCTGGACTTAGAAGGGAAAATTCAATCAGTTAAAGTTTCTGCGCTTACTGTCCCAGAAAATGATCTTTCTCGTAAAGCGCGTGCCAATACCGATGCGCTAGATGCCGAAGAGTACGATCGTTGGTATTGTACGGCTTATGTCTCTTCTATTTCACACCAATTAGAAGAAGCTATTTCTGGTGCCATTGTTCGCCCTATTTGGCAGGTTGCAGCTTCAGAAGGTGTGGTCATTGGTAAAATCCAGTTATTGTTGGCAGTCGTTACTCTTGCCGCCTTAATCGCCGCAGCCATGGGGATCGCCTCATTAATGAGTACAGGGATCATTGAACGCTCAAAAGAAATTGGTTTGATGAAAGCCTTAGGCGCCTATCAATGGCAAATTGCCTTATTATTTTATTGTGAAGCCATTATCAGTGCCTTAATCGGTGGTTCGCTTGGTTGTATTGCAGGTTGGGGCTTAGCAAGATTTATTGGCGCTGCGCTATTTGGCGTACCACTGAGTTTTGCTTGGATTGTAATTCCTTGCGTATTGATGCTGTCTATTTTAATTGCTGTAGTGGGTACATGGTTCCCTGCCCATCGAATTGCCAAACTTTACCCTGTGGAGGTGCTCTATGGCCGCCAATAAAAGTATGTTTTGGCGTTTAATCTTCCAAGCATTACGCCTACGTTTACAGCGGGTATTTATTATCTTCTCTGCGCTGACTGTTGGTGCATCTATTGTGACGGCAATGGCAGCAGTCTATTTCGATATTAATACCAAAATGAGCCAAGAGCTTCGTACCTTTGGGGCAAACTTTTACATTGGTGCAGCTAATGGAGGTTTGATGAAAGAGCGCCAATTAAAGCAAATTCTGCACAATGCACCGGATAATTTCATCACCGCTGCCAGCCCTTATTTGTATGGCGTTGCACGAAGCGATTTAGAAAAAATCGTAATTATGGGCGTGTGGTTTGAAGATATGCGTGTGCTCGCGCCTTATTGGCAAATTACCGGCTCAGCTATTAATGTCAATTTTGACGATCGCAATGCCATGATTGGTAAAACCTTAGCTGAACGCCTCAATTTAAGTGTTGGAAGTAAATTAACTCTGTCTAAAAATTCGGTTGAAAAACATGAATTCACGATAAAAGGTATTGTTGAGGCGGGTGATGCTACAGACAACATGCTAATCGTAAATTTAGAGTTTGCCCAAAATTGGTTGGATAAAGAGGGAGCAGCCAATAATGCCTTGCTCAATATAAAAAATGAACAAGGTAACGTTGCACAATTTGCCCAAGACATTATGCAACATCAACCTGATCTGACTGCTCGACCGATTCGAAAAGTCTCCGCTTCGGAAGGACAGATTTTAGATAAAATCAAAGGCTTAATGGGCTTAATCTCATTGGTCATTTTGATTCTCGCCACCCTTTGTGTGAATACCACGTTGATAGCGATTGTTGGTGAGCGAGCAAAAGAATTTGCGCTGCAAAAAGCCTTGGGGGCGAAACAGAGTGACATCATTAAGCAAATTAGTACCGAGATTCTGATCATTGCGCTTTGTGCAATTGTAGCAGGGCTGATTCTCGGCTACATTTTGGCACAATTACTTGGATTAACCGTATTCAAATCTTATATTGATATGCGTCTACCGGTTATTCCAATTACTATCGTCTTATCGTTATTGGTTGCCTTTATTGCGGTGATTGTACCAACCAAACGCGCTTTAAATATTCAAACCGCAAATGTGTTAAAAGGGGAATAAAATGAGTGAATTTGTAATTGAAACGCAACATTTATATAAACGATTCGGGCAAGTCACCGCTTTAGAAAATATTAATATTCAAATTCGCCAAGGTGAATTTATTGCGATTATGGGGGCATCAGGTTCGGGTAAAACCACGCTCATGAATATTCTGACCGGTTTAGATACGGCTAGTGAAGGTAAAGTCATTTTAGATGGTGTCGATGCGGCACAACTAGATGAAATCGGTCGTCAGCGTTTCCGTGCAGAAAAAATCGGTTTAGTCTTCCAGCAATTCCACTTAATTCCTTATTTGACCGCACTTGAAAATGTGATGCTGGCTCAGCATTATCACAGTGTGATTGATGAAGCAGCGGCTAAAGCGGTACTCGAACAAGTGGGATTGGGTCATCGTATTGATCACCGTCCAAGCCAACTTTCTGGGGGTGAACAACAACGGGTTTGTATTGCTCGTGCGTTGGTTAATCAACCTCCCGTTATTTTTGCCGATGAACCTACAGGTAACCTTGACGAAAAAAATGAAGCGCTTGTACTGGATTTATTACAAGAGCTAAATCGTCAAGGTAGAACCATTGTGATGGTGACACACAATCCTGAATTAGGTGATTTAACCGATCGAGTTATTTATCTCCACCACGGAAAATTTGTAAAAGAGGAAATCCATGAAAAATAAATTCGTAAAACTACTCGCGATAAGTGCGGTCATTTTTGGCAGCGTTTCTTGTAAAGATGAAGTTGCTGCAATTGGTCAAAAAGCACCAGACATCGCTGCCTATGATTTACAAGGTAAAGAAGTGAAACTTGATGATTGGAAAGGCACTCGCTTACTGACATTCTGGTCTGAAACCTGTGGACGATGTGTCGCAGAATTAAAAGAGTTCGAAAAATTGGCCGAAGCTAATCCAAATAAAGTTCAGCTTATCGCCATTAATGTGGATGGGGATAAAGTAGATACCAAAGCCGTGGTCGCCAAACGTCAGCTTACGTTACCTGTTATAAAAGACCAATTAAAAATTACAGCGGAACGTTATCAACTTATCGGTACGCCAACAAGTTTTGTAATTACACCTGAAGGTAATATTCAGGCTAAATATGAAGGCGCAATTCCCGCAGAAGATTTAGATAAATTATTTAAAGGCTAGCCAAAATGAAAAAACGAATTTACTTACTCTCTACACTTTTACCCGTTTTAGGCTTTTTATTTACCCCTCCTGCCCTTTCTGCCGAAGCTGACTTAGTGAAAGCGGAAAAGGTCTATAAACGTTCTTGTGCAACTTGTCATGGGAAACAAGGCGAAAAACCAGCGATGGGTGAATCCAAAATTATTAATCAATTAAAACCAGAAGAAATTTCAACCGCACTTTCAGAACGAAAAGCAGGAAATATTCCTAGTGCAGGAAGCCCTGCAAAACAACGTTTAAGTGAGCAAGATATTCATGATTTAAGTGAATATATTCAAACACTAAAATAGTTTTTGAATTTTTTTTAAACTAATTTTAAAATGTAAGGTCTTAGAAAGGGCTTAGTTTTTATAAGCTAAGAAATTTTTTATATATCAATAAAGGATTGTTTATGAACAAATTTACTAAAATCAGTGCAACTGCATTATTTGCATTATTCTTAACTGCTTGTGATAAACCAGCAGATAAACCGGCTCCAGCAAAACCTGAAACAACTCAGCCTGCGCCAGAAGCTAAACAAGAAGCAGCAAAACCTGCTGAAGCAACGCCTGCTCAAGAACAAGCTGACTACAACAAATTACTTGAATGGAATGCAAGCCAAGCTCAAGCTCAAATGGCTGCACAACAAAAACTTCAATCTGATTTAACTGCTGCGGTTCAAGCAAAAGATGATAAAAAAATTGAAGAAGCAATCAAAACTTTCAACAAAACTGTTGAAGATACTATCGCAAGCTTAGATAAATTAGAAGTTTCTTCACCTTCAGTAAAAAGCATCAAAGATCAAAATAAAGAAGTTCTTGCATTATCAAGTGAATTATTAGTTGATCAATTAAACTTAGCAACTAAAGCACCAACTGAAGAACAAACTAAAGCTTACCAAGCTAAAGTTGAAAAACTACAAGCAGCAGTAGCTAAATTACAAAAAGACGGTGCTGATTTAGCACAAAAATTTGCACCTGCAGCACCAGCTGCTCCAGCTGCAAAATAATTAATCGTTGAAGATGAAAAAACCTTACTGTAACAAGTAAGGTTTTTTTATGCGCTTATTTTAGTATTTTACTTTTTAACACATCTACAAATCGTTCTGTTGCCCCTTCCCAACGATCTAAATATAACGCAGGTTCAATCAATTCTAATTCATTCAATAGAAATTGATTGTGAATAATCGTTCCATCTACGCGTGCATAAACAGGCATTTCAGGCAATTTATGTAAAACATGACGTGCTGTTTCAATGATATGGCTATCAACCTCAACAGGGATAATTTCAACTTTATATTGTGAATTCGCTCGCCATTCATTTTGAGGTGGCTGTCGGCGAATAGCATGACTAAATACACCATTGAAAAAAATCAAGCTAGTTTCACCATTTGTCGCCACTTCAGGAATAAAGGGCTGTAGCACAACTTGCTCACCATACGCAGAAAGATCAGGTAATGCTTCACCTTGTTTGAGTTTTGTCACCAAATTACCACTCTGCCCTACAGCAGGTTTAATGACAAATTCAGTCCAATCTTGGCGTTTAAGTGCAGTCAAAATCTCAGATGTTTTTGTTGAGCAAATAATAGTTGGGATAACCTTGACACCCAACTTCTGCAAATCACATAAATAGCCTTTATGGCTATTCCATAACATTAATTCCGCAGGATTGATGAATGCATTCTTATGCTGTTTAATCCATTGAGTAAATTCATCATAGAAATTCGCATAATCCCATGCTGCTAAAGGCAGAATAAAATGACTTTGTAATGTTTCTTGCCAAGGCAAAAATTGAGTAGGAATACCTTGATTAGAAAGTTGTGTTTGTACAGGAATAAGATTTTGAGGAGCTGAAGGATACGTTTTGCAAGTGGTAATCGTAAGCATGGTAAATAATAACGGATTTAAACATAAAGAAGATGCGCCAATCATTTAACTGGCGCATCGATTTCAATGATTATTTTACTTGAGCAAAATATTTTTCAAGACGACCTTTATTCGTCATTGATTTCTTCTCAAGATCTTTCACCACTTTCTCCGCTTGTTCTTTGTTTGGTAGATTATCACCCACTTGAATCACACCATTCATATTCATTGAACGGTGTACTGGGCAGGTATAAACATAAACACCTTCTTTATCTAAAGTGATCGTGAGTTCCTGATCTTCTTCAGATTGGAATTTTTGAGCACCTTCAGGAATCGCTTTGCTATGTACAAAGTGGCTTTTATTTTCTGCACGAAATGTCACCGTATCACCTGGTTGTACTTTTAAATAACCCGGTTCAAAAACCATTGAGCCTTCACTGTTTGAATTCAACATTTTGATGTCATAATGTGCGGCTTGAGCAGCAAAACTTAATCCTAATAATGCTGCAAGTGCGATTTTTTTCATTTTCATTTCCTTCTTAAGAATGTGCTGATTTACGTTGTGGACGAACCACTGGCAAACCTGCGCTACATTGTAATAATTCAACGTTTACACGATATAAACGATTAATGGTTTCTACTTGTAAAACATGATGTGCATCGCCCACGCCTTGCACTTTACCTTCACCAAGTAAAATCAACTCATCTGAAAATTGAGCGGCAAGACTTAAATCATGTAATACCATTATAGTAATCAGATTTTTCTGTTTCGTATAGGTGTAAACTTCTTCCAAGAGATTAAGCTGATGATGCATATCTAACGCACTCACCGGCTCATCTAACATTAAAATCTGTGGTTCACGTAATAAAACCTGAGCAAACATCACCATTTGGCGCTGCCCACCACTGAGATTCAGGATATCACGATGGGCTAAATGACCAACACCTAATTGTGCCATAATACTTGCTGCTTCAGTGAGAAGCTCATCGCTCACTCGCATCGTTAGACTATCCATTCGTCCCAAAAGGACAACTTCAAGTGCGGTCAAGCTTGCATCTACCCGGCTATCTTGAGGCATATAACCAATTGGTTTACGCCAATCTGCTAACTTCGTCCGTTCTAGCTGTTTGCCTTGATAGGTAATCATTCCTTCATGTGGTAATTCACCAAAAATGGTTTTCAGCATGGAGGATTTTCCTGTGCCGTTTGGCCCAAGTACCGTGTAAACTTTACCTTCTTCAAAACGGACATTAATGTGATCAGCAACGGTGAGATCACCTCGTTTTACCGTAAGATTCTTTAATTCTAACATTATTGTCCCCTCTTGTTATTTAAAATAATCCAAAAGAAGAAAGGCACCCCAATAAAAGAGGTAACAATCCCCACTGGGAACAATGCACCAGGGATAATGACTTTGGATAATACCGAAGAAAGGGATAAGAATGCTGCACCGACTAACATTGCGCCCGGTAAGAAGAAACGTTGATCTTCACCAAGTAACATGCGAGCAACATGTGGTGCAACTAAGCCGATAAAGCCAATCACGCCCACAAAACTAATTGCCGTCGCCGTCATCATTGCGACAAGAACTAAAACCTTAATGCGTAATACTTGCAAATTGATACCAAGACTCGCCGCACGATCTTCACCTAAACGAAGTGCGGTCAATTTCCAAAGCTCTTTTGAAAGTAATGCTACGCATATCGTCGTCACAACAGTAATGATGACTAAGCTTTGCCATGTGGCTTTATTTAAACTACCAAATAGCCAGAACAGGATTTGTTGCGAGACTTCCGGCGCTGAAATAAATTGCACCAATGAAAGTAAGGATTGGAAAATAAAGAGCAATGCAATCCCTACTAATACGAGCATTTCAGAACTAAATCGACGTTTAGACGCAAACAAGAAAAGAATCCCAGATGCGAGCATGGTCATGACAAACGCACCAATTGGCACGGCAACTTGTACCGGTAAACCAAAGCTTCCGAAAGCAATCACAATAGAAGCACCAAAACCTGCTGCTGCAGCGAGTCCTAATGTATAAGGACTTGCCATAGGGTTATTTAATAAGGTTTGGATCTCTGCCCCACCTACAGCCAATGTAGCCCCAACTACAAGCGCCATCAATGCCATCGGTAAACGTAAATTATGCACAATATTGTCTGTCATTTTATCGACTTCACCGATATCGAATAACGAATTCACAACTTCCGATACCGATAACATCGCAGGGCCAGTCATCACATCGAGAATAAGACTGACCACGCCAATCACAAGAAAAGATAAAATAACAAACCAGCGTTTGCGTTCAAGCTTACGCTGGTTAGCCACAATATCTGCTACAACAGAATTGTTTTTCATTGATTAGTATTTTCCTTATTTAGTTTCAGGGAAAAGATAAATCGTACCTTCCGGAGTAACCGGTAAGTAGTTTTTATAGAAGTTTAAGTAAGTTTGTTGCGGATCTAAATCTTTAAACAGATCAGGATACGCTGCTTTAGCTACAAACTGAACAGAAGCACTGTCTGATAACGTACGAGAGTTTGCATGATATGCTGCATAAACACGGTTATTTTTCACTGCCGGTAATTCAGCCCAGCCAGCACGTTGTTTGAATCCATTTAAACGACGTTCCGCTTCTGCTTTTTCAATACCAAAGCCCATGACCATGCCTTCTTGATTTTTCTTCAATTCAGTTTCACGGCCGGTAATAATAATCGCATCCGGTTTCGCGGCTAATACTTTTTCAGCAGCTAATGTACCCCATTTACCGATTTCTGCAGGTGCAACATTTTCTGCGCCAACAAGGCTAATCATAGAGCCCCACATGCTTGAGAAGAATGTCATCCCTTGTTCAGCAGGGCCTCCACGACCAAACTCGACATACACTTTTGGTTGTTTTGCTAATTTCGCATTTTTAACCGTCGTTTGAATATGTTCTACAATATCTTTGTATTCTTTAGCCATTTTCGCAGCACGATCTTTCTGCCCCGTCAATTGACCAATAATTTCCGTTGATTTGATGTGTTTATCTAAGGTTTGAGCATTATAATCTAATACAACAATTGGAATACCCGCTTCATTGATGGCATCTAAATCAGATCCTAGCATTTCGTACTGCCAATCAGCTAAGACTAAAAGATCAGGTTTTAATGAAAGCACTTTTTCTACAGAGAACGTGCCTTCTTCTACTTCACCTACATCATCTAATTGATTCAATTTTGGCACCGCTTTGCTGAATAACTCCCAGCTTACAGGTGCCCAAGAAGACCATACTTTCTTAGAAAAACCGACAACGTTATCTAACGCTTTGTCACCACCGACTGCCATATAATCTTGGTAATAGAAACCAAGTACCACGCGTTTTGCCGGTAAATCAACAGTGACTTCACGATCAAGTATATCTTTTACTTTCACGGGATCAGCATTGGCAAAACCTGCAGTTAAACCAAGAATAGTGGCAATCGCTAAAGTTGAAAAACGTCTTTTCATAAGAAAAATCTCCTGAGTAAAATCAAATAATTTAAATGATAATAATTATTAATACGAATAATAGCGAAAACGATTGCTAAATTCAACTCAGGCGTTTAATTATTCTTCGTAAGCTTCGTCAGTTAATGTTTTTAAGAATGCTTCTAACGCATTAATCTCTTCATCTGTTAGCGGTTTTGCTTTTAAAACATCAGGATTAATGGTTTGAGCATATTCGGCTTTATCCCACGCTTTTCCTGTTTCAGGATTGATTTTACGATTAGGATTATTAAAACTGTCTTTAAATAACAAAACAGTTTTCAAATCATGGAAAACGCCGTTATGCATATAAGGTGCAGTGACACTGATGTTGCGCAAAGTTGGCACTTTAAATTTGCCTTTTTGCTTTTCATCGCCTTTCACCATCGGATTATCCAATAGTCCATTATCCACAAAATCGGCAGCTAATTTGTTGTGCTTAATTAATTCTTGATTACTTGGTACGCCGATAT
>ERZ860148.692-NODE-692-length-25282-cov-3.401950_pt1 | contig 25282 bp, 20 predicted proteins | sample MGYA00509981_ERZ860148 | MGnify/ENA primary metagenome ERZ860148 (study PRJEB30046, sample SAMN00715199) | human gut metagenome | study: EMG produced TPA metagenomics assembly of the A metagenome-wide association study of gut microbiota in type 2...
TTGTGGAGTAATCCACAATAGAATAATTAACGAAGTACCTGTGGTTTGATTATCCAGAGATTACAGGAATCACAATGCAAAACAGAAATATTAATTTCTCTGTTTTGTACAAATATTACTTGAATCTAATCAGGGGGCTGAACAGTTACGAATAATTTTATAAAAAATAAAAAAAGGGGGGTACATTTTTCATTGAAAATGATATACTATTAATATCTATCACTTTTTAAATGTAAGTAAAATAGGAGGGATAATATGGCAAACTATGTATTAAAACCTGTTTTCTCAACAATATTTGGTCATGATTTTGATCGATATTCTTTTGATGATCGTTTGGAGATGCAAAAATCAATTTATTTATTACAAGATTTGGGTGTTTCTGTAGGTGATTATAATTTTATGTGGTATAAACATGGTCCATATTCACAAACATTACAAAATGATATTCTTGGCTTAAGCAATACAGGAGAAGCTGATGTTCGTTTTTCTGAAGAAGCAAAGAGAATGTTATCAAGATTAAAAGGTATTATAACTAATCAAGAGATTAGCTATAATAGAGGTGAGTGGGCAGAATGCTTGGGGTCATTGCATTATATAAAAGAGAATCTTTTACCATCTAATGCATCCGATGAAATGCTATTGTCTGAGTTAGAAAAGAGAAAACCTCATTTAAATAAAATAGGTGACAACAAGATGGCGCTGAGTGAACTAAAGACTCTTTATGGATAAGATAGGAGATTTTATGTCTGAAACATAAATTAAATTTGTGGGTCTAGTTTTAGATAATGTGCATGGATTTATCTATTATACAGAGGCAGAGGAGAAAATTATGCAAACGGCATTATTTAAGCGTTTGCAAAGTATCAAGCAGTTAAGTATAGTAAATTGGATTTTTCCAGGTTCAGAGCATACAAGATATATCCATTCATTAGGAGTAATGTATATCGCTGACAAAATTGCAGTGAAACTTAATTTATCAATCAAAGAGCGTAAAATTGTTCGAATGGCTGGGTTACTGCACGACATAGGGCATTATCCGTTATCGCATGTCTGTGAATCTCCATATAAAAAATCTTTTGAAATATACATAGATGAAGAATTCTGCAAAAATGTAAATATGAAAGTAAAAATGAATATTGATGAATTGGAAGATCATCCTAGGAGTCAATATATGGAACAGTCAACAGGCTATCATCATGAAAAAATCGGCGCAGATATCGTTTGCAATAATAAGACAATTAGAAAAATTATTGAAGATGAATGCGATTCGAATGCACCTGATATTATTGCAGATATGATTATTGGCAATACTGAGAGATTAAATGTAAATCCATTATTAGTGCAAATTTTGCATTCCGAATTGGATGCGGATGGAATTGATTATTTGATGAGAGATGCAATGTTTTCAGGGACTAGTTTTGGTGCGTTTGAATTGGAGCAATTGATTGGCTGTATGGAGATAGGAGAATATAATCATAAACCAATTTTGTGTATTAATCCTAAAGGAATTGCCGCAGCTGATCAATACTTAATAAATAAGTTTTTTTCATATTCACAGGTTGTGTTTAATAAACATATTATTGTAACGGAATGGATGGCAGAACAAATCGTCAACTGGATGCAAAAAAATAATGCATTTTTTCCATTATGTATGGATTTAGAGAAATGGGTTAAATCGCAAGAAGGGTCTGACAAATATGTAGCTTTTACTGATAATTTTTTCTGGTCATCTTTACAAAATATATTGGATAATCCACTAAGGGATACCGAACCGAATTTTGTGAAGAGTTTTTGTAGAAAATTGCTAAATCATACCGATTTACAGTTTGAAAAGAACAGTGAAGTTAAAGTGGTTTCAAATGATATTGATGAGATAAAACGAGAATTACAAAATTCAAATACGTATAAAAAACTTGAAAATTATGGTTCAAAAGTTGCATTGTTCAATGTAAGACCTATGAGCAAGCAAATGAAACAGAAAGATTTTGATGAACAATTACAGAAGCTTGTTGATGCCGGAAATGCACATCCAGAGGATGCCGATGTAACCACAGAAGATGATCTTCCTGCATTAAGAGCAAGACGATTTATGGAATGTATTTGTGTTAAAGATGGAGAAAAATTACATTTACTTTGTGATGATTCAAGATCATTGATGAGAACATTATATAATGAAAAGTTAGTATTGCTACGTGTTTATGATTGTGATGTCAAAAATACATAGATATGATTATGGGACATTGGGGTCAGGCACCAATGTGGTCAACCTATTATATAGATATAGCAATGTAAAGTTATGTTGCGGAAATATATAGTTACAATAACTTGAATTATTGGGAAGTAGATTTATACATGCAAGAAGAACAGTTTTACAGTTAAATTGCTGTATTATGAAATGGGGATAAGTGTATGAAAAATGTGTTTGAATTTATAACAAATAAAAGAGATTATACATTGCATTTTCAAAATGCAGAATATACAAAAAATGATTTTGAGTGCTTTTATTCACATGAAGATGTCATGGGAAAAGAAGTTGAATTTTTGCCTGGTATTTTTTATAAGTTTGAATTAAAGCGTTCTGTTTTGTTAAAAAACATAGTAGCTGTTTTATGTTTATATAATGGAGAGTCGCAGTTAATAAAATTACTTCCAAAGATTTTAAATGAAAAATTCGGAAAAAGGATTATTACAATTCAATTCAAAAATATTAGAGACAGTTATTCTTTTTTTATCGACCAAGAGAAAGTATATGGAAATGAGAAAAAATTTCAAGGAAAAGATGAAGCAAAATTTCAGTATGAATATGAATATGTTAAAGAAGAACCAGAATACTTAGAAATACCGACTGAAAGGATACTTTTTCCCTGTCGAACAGGCGGTGAGGGAACGAGATGTAGTTTGAAAGGTGTATTTAGGGAGGATGGTATATTTACAACATGTACATATGAAAATCATTATATATTTTTTGATGAGTATGAAATGCATTGCCTTACGGCTAATTCAGAAGAAGTTAGAAATATATGTAAGATGTGCAATAATTGCATGAAAACTATAGAGTTGATGAAAGAAGGTCGATTTATTGGTCCTACTAAAGGCAATGATTCGGATTGTTTAACTGTTGGGGAGTATGACGGAATATATATTATAGAAAATGGTAATCATCGAGCATGTTGTGCGAAAGCATTTGGTATCTCTTTAGTGAAAGCTAAAATTCATAAGTATAGAAGAACAGAGGAATTACGCAAAGAACCAGAAGTAATAAAAGGGATAGATAACCAGAAAGTGTTAGATTCATTTTATAGGGTATTTGATGGGAAAGGAATTAGTAGAACAGTTGTAAATAAATATTTAGAAACAGATGGAACAGATGTCGGATTGATTAAATTATTAAAGGTTATTTAATTATAGGGTATTGAGGAAGTAGTGGACAGAAATATTGGTATTGGAGATATGCATTTTATGTTTCACAAAAAGAAGCGTTCTCGATAAGCATTGAGATGTTGCTGTTGTTGCTTCGCTTGGGAACGTTTCAGCTATCAGACATCTTCTATAACACACTTGGTGGAATGATTGGCTGATTGATGTATTGTGCAGTGATGAAGCTAACTTGAAAAAGTAAATTCCAGTGCAGAAGTAAATTCCACACTCATTTAAAAGTTCTTGATTTTCTAAGAGTTTTATAAGCTCAAAACGCTTATTTCTGTTATAATAGGAGTAACTTCTTGGAAAAAAGCTGATTTGATGGTATGACAAACGGACCACTGGAAGGTAGTGTATTTAGGACTATATAAACCTAAATAAAGTAAGATGAACGGGAATTCTTTGAAAATGCGTTGAGAGAACGAACTGCTTTACTGATGTCTCATCAGAATGTTGTCATCATTAACCTATTGATTTTAATGAAAGTAGAGGGCATAATGATATCAAATCAGGATTTAGTAAATCAGGATTAGATATATAAGGAGGCGCTTTTATGTTTATAGGCAGAGAAGCAGAATTACAATTCCTAAACGATAAATATGAAGAAAACAAAGGACAGTTGATTGTCTTGTACGGCAGACGACGTGTTGGCAAAACGGAAACACTCAGAGAGTTTTGCAAAGGCAAGCCGCACATTTTCTTTTCCTGTACTCAGACAACTGACAGAGTGCAGCTCGCAAAGTTTTCAAAACAACTCTTGAAAGAGGATATTCCTGCAAAGCAGTATGTTACGGAGTTCGCTGATTGGGAAAAAGCATTTAGAGCTATTTTGGATTTGCCTTATGGGGATGAAAAGAAACTTGTTATCATTGATGAGTTCCCGTATATGTGTCGAGGAAATAAAAGTATTCCTTCCATTTTGCAGAATTTGTGGGACGCAGAATTTAAGAACAGTAATGTAATGCTGATTCTTTGCGGTAGTGCAATGAGCTTTATTGAGAAAGAATTGCTTGCTGAAAAGAATCCGTTGTATGGTAGAGCTACCGGAATTTACAAGATGAAAGAAATGGGATTTTATGACGCTATAAAATTCTTTCCGGATTATTCAACGAAAGACAAAGTGATTACCTATGCTGTGCTTGGAGGCATTCCTCATTATCTGAACCAATGGAATCCGAAACTGTCTGTTGCGGAAAATATTAAACGCAACATACTGACGAAAGGTTGTATTCTATACAGTGAGGTGGATTTCCTGCTTCATCAGGAACTGCGAGAAACACCGATATATAACTCAATTATTGAAGCAGTGGCACTTGGAAACACAAAACTTAATGACATTAGTCAGAAGTCGCTTGTTGAGGATACTTCAAAAACGAGCGTATATCTGAAGAACCTTATCGAATTGGGAATAGTGGAAAGAGAGTTTTCGGTTGACGCCGGAATAAAAGAGCAGGCAAATACTAATAGAGGTACTTACCGCCTGACGGATAACTTTTTCCGCTTTTGGTATGCGTTTGGATATACGAATTTCTCTCAGCTTGAGGATGGAGATGTCGAAGGCGTTTACGATTATGCGGTAGAACCGCTGTTGCACGAATTTGTGTCCTTCAGCTTTGAAGATGTATGCAAAGAATTTGTTCGTGAAATGCAAAAGAAAAATGAACTGCCATTCCGTTATAACAAAATGGGAAGATGGGTTGGAAAAACAACAATTCGTGATGAAAATGCTGTTGATGGGTTGAGAGTAGCTGAAACAGAGATAGACCTGCTTGGAATCGGTAGAGGTGCAAAGGAATATCTTGTTGGTGAATGCAAGTTTAAGAAGTCGCCGTTTAGCTATTCCGAATATCTTGATACACTTGCTAAACTTACTCCAATGAAGCAAAAGGCGAAATTCTACTATGCACTGTTTTCTGAAAACGGTTTTGATGAAAAGATTGAAAGTGCTGCTGAAGAAAATGATGTGCGGTTATATACACTCGAGGATATTGTCAATTATAAATAGTTCATTGAACATTACAGCCCATTAAGGCAATTATGTTCGTAAGCGATTTATAATCGCACGGTTTGTGGCCACCGACTTTTCATGAGATAATTACTTCAGGAGTGAGGACATCTTTGGAACAGCTACATTTGTAGTTGGAGCCGTTTGCTCTAACTGTGATTGATTCCGGTTGAATTCACTCTGAATAACCTTTAGGAGTGAATCACTATGAGTTCAAAAAGACTTCTGATGTTTGTACAAAACAGAGAAAAATATCTGCAATTTTCAAGGTTCATCAGAGCCTTTTTCTTTGACTCTGTTTTTTCATAAATCATTTGACACTACCGACCCTTTAGCTACCCCTTAACTTGCCGAAAAGGGGGCTGTTTTGATAGTTACCACTAAAGATTTTTCGGAAAAAGTCGATAATTACATTGACAATTTCTACAACAAAGAGTATTATTTTACCCAGTTTATTGGTAATTAATGGTAAGAATCCGTTCACAGAGTAAAGTACTCTGTGAACGGAAACGGGAGGAACATAAGGTTATTATCGGCATCTTTATTTTTGTAAATCTATAAATCGTTGTTTTGGAGGAAAATACGTTGAGTTATACCGCTTGGGAATATTATGCTATAGTTTTGATAGTATTAATTGCTTATTATGTCATACCAAAAAAATATAGATGGTTTGCTTTACTTGTTGGGAGTATTTATTTCTATACGCAATTAATTTATAGGTTAAGACAAATAGCCATATTTTTAGTCTCAATCTTTGTTAGCTACATCACAGCTATTATAATCGAAGAAATAAGCAATCGAGCGCAGAAAGGCAAAACGAAGGAGAAAACAAAAAGAACCAGAGAAATCGAGAAAAGCAAGCTTCTGAAATATATCGTTTTGTGGATAGGAATCGTATTCACGGCTCTTCCTTTGTTATTAGAAAAGTTCGGAGGCTTTTTGTTTGGTTCAGTTATCCATAGGCCAACGCTCCCTCTTATCATCCCAGTAGGACTTTCATTTTATACACTGCAACTTGTCGCATATGTTGTGGATGTTTATCACGGAAAGATAAAGGCACAAAGGAATCCATTGAAGTTTGGACTTTTTGCGTCTTTTTTTCCACAGATTATTCAGGGACCTATTCCAAGATATGAAAAGCTTGAAAATCAACTGTTCGACGGCAATAAATACGACTTTAACAACATAGTATCTGGATTACAGCTTGTACTTTGGGGATTTTTCTTGAAATACATGATAGCTGATAAATCTGCGGTTATTGTCAACACAGTCTTTGATAATTACAACGCCTATTCAGGTGGATACATTTGGCTTGCCGCAATACTGTACAGTATTCAGTTGTATACAGATTTTCTTTCCTGCACTACGATGTCACAAGGTGTTGCAGAGATGTTCGGTATACATTTAGACAATAACTTTGAAAGACCATATTTTTCAACTTCCATTAAGGAGTTCTGGAGGCGGTGGCATATGTCTTTGAGTCTTTGGCTTAAAGATTATATTTATATTCCACTTGGAGGTAACAGAAGAGGGACTTTCCGCAAATGGATAAATCTATTGATTACATTCGCAGTAAGTGGAATTTGGCATGGAGGAAGCTGGAAATTTCTTTTCTGGGGACTTTTGCATGCTGTCTACCAGATAACCGGGGAAATAAGAATCAAGATAAAGGATAAATTCAATATACACGACATTGGGTTAAATGATTGTGTCAGACGGATACTTTCGCAAGTACTCACTTTCTTCTTTGTGATGATAGCCTGGATAATTTTCAGAGCTGATTCGTTTAGAGGAGCTGTAGCAATGATCAAATCAATGTTCACATCATTCAATCCGTGGATTTGGGTTGATGACTCGGTATTTAAACTAGGACTTAATTGGAAGGAATGTGCCATTCTTGTAATTTCTATGCTTATTTTATTTATTGTTAGTAAAATGCAAGAAGAAGGAAAACATATCAGAAGTATCATATCAGATCAGAACATAGTAATCAGATGGAGCATTTATCTCATCGTCATTTGGCTTATTTGGATATGTGGTTCTTACGGTTTTGGCTTTGATGCCAAGGATTTTATATATGGAGGCTTCTAAATGAAGGAACAGATAAAAAATATTTTTAAATGTGTGTTATTCTTGCTAATACTATTATGCTCATTAACCGCCATCAATAAAGTATTAGTGCCAAAATATATCTTAAAGAACAGCACCTGGCCGACTACATCATCATACCGACAATTTTATAAAATGGAGCCAAATTCGATAGATGTGTTGTTTTTGGGTTCCAGCGTCTGTGTTAATGCCTTTATTCCACAGGAGATTTACAATGACTATGGAATTCGAAGCTATAATCTTGGGAGCGAACAGCAAAGCATATTTTTAAGTTATTATTGGCTCAAGGAAGCTTTACGGTCTCAAAAACCTCAAGTAGTCGTCTTGGACACAAAGTTTATGTGGGATTTGCATCCAGAAAATCCTATAAACACCACAGAGGGACTTACAAGAAAATGCTTGGATCCAATGCATTACTCTGACGTAAAGAAGGAGGCAGTACATAATCTTTGTGAATTGGATAAAACGCAGTCAGAATTAAGTTATTATCTTACTAATATTAGATTTCATTCACGATGGTCGGAATTAGCAGAATACGATATCGATAGCGAAATGGTAGATACTTCTGAGTTAAAGGGATTCGCACCTATCACCGATAATGGTCCTGAAGCATATACCACATATGAACAGAATGATGCTGAAATAACTATGGAATTTCCTGAAGTGATGCAGGAATATTTAGACAAAACTGTAGACTTGTGCAAAGAGAATGGAATCACCCTGATTCTCGTAAGTTTGCCCGGTAATGAAATGAATGATGCAGCCAATAACACTTACACAGCATATGCACATGAAAAAGGTATTGACTACTATAACTTATGCAGTACATCATACTATAACCAAATAGGTGCTGTTCTCCCAGAAGAAAGCGTAATAGGTCATGAAAATATATGGGGAGCAATTAAGACAAGCAAATTCATTGGCGGTCTACTTTCAGAAAAATACGCAGTAAATTCCGCTACGGATGATCAGTACGAGCAAACAAAGAGTTTTTATGAGGAAGTAATAACCAGTTCAAACCTTGTAAGGATAACATCTCCTGTAGATTATCTCGAGGCAATAAATAATCCAAATTATATGGTATTTATGGCTGGGCATGGAGATTTTAACTTATCTGATGCAATAAAGTCTAAAATGCATGAAAGAGGAATAGCGACTGATTCATATGAGAAGATTTCGTTTTATGTAGCACTAACTGATGGTGGTGTTATTGAAAATAGCAGCCCTGATGAAGTCATAAATTATACCGGAAGTTTTAGAGACAAACGTTCAATCTTTACATTAACAAGTGGATGTCAAAATGTTGTGGCTACGAGTGTAATCAACATAGAAGGTATTGATTACTCTAAGCACATGACCGGTTTGAACATAGCAGTATATGACATGAATATGAAATATGTAATCGACCAAGTTTGTATTAACGGAGAAGAGCTTACCCGATAAGAAACATAATCCAAACTTGCACTGTTGCTGGTCTGGATTTTCCTTGTAAAATAAGGCTTTGTGGGCATTTTGAACCCGTCCACGAAAAATGCACCCGAAACCGAAAGGCAAAATCAAAATGTATAGGAAAGGTCAAATTGTATCAAATAATATAGTAAATGGACAGGTGAAATAGCTTATCAAGGAAAAATAAATAGAATCGCATGTAAATCGTATTTTGTCGGTTTACATGCGATTTTTTAATGATATAATAATAGTAAATTATTACTATTGATAAATGAAGTACGTTAAGAGTGTTTATGAAAGGAATATCAGATGAATAGAAAGAGATTAATTGCACTGATAGCTGCAGTGACAGTGGTTACAGTTTCAAGAATAGAAACAGTATGGGCGGACAACACTACCACATCGGAAGCTGCTAATGGATAATATTGAGAGCGAGCTGGACAATAATACTCCGCTATATGAGCCTGATGAGAGCCTGTATATGTCAGTACCTACAGCATATCCGGAGAATGGGATAGCTGATATAAGGGCAAACTATCCGGCAAATCGCGATCAAAATCCATATGGTACGTGCTGGGCATTTTCATCAACAGGACTTGCTGAGTTTGATATGATTAATGATGGTTTGGCAAGCAAGGATACTGTTGATTTCAGTGAGGCACAGCTGGTGTGCTTTGCATACAATTTTGTTACAGATCCCCTGGGTGGAACAGAAGGGGACAAGGCAAAGTATAATAATAAGCTTGCTTCTACCATATATCAGAACAGAGGTGGTAATTTCGAGTATGCATTGCGTCGCTATAGCCAGTGGATAGGTCTGGTGAACGAATCAGATGTGCCGTATTCGATTTTCAAGAATGATACAAATGCTTCAATAGATAGTAAATATGCATATGGGTATGACCGCGCACATCTGCAGAATGCTTATGAGATAAATATAAAACAACAGCCACAGCAGGTGAAAGAGATGATAAGGGAGCATGGCGCAGTCGGGGCTATGTACTATGACAGGGATGCCGGATGGGGTTTTTATGGAGATGACGCATATACTTATTATGATGCTGACAGAGCTGGCGGTGGACATGCTGTCATGATAGTTGGTTGGGATGATAAGGAATGTGCTATAGCGTGAGAAAGGATGTAAAAATGAGGCGAGGAGGAAAAGAAAATAATGTATGATTTGTCATCAAAGTTTAATACTTTTTATACATCACATGTTGTTCTGTCACAAGATGAACAGGATAACTTACATAACAAAAAGAATCTCAATATTCAGCGCCTCAAGGATGGTTTAAAAGAGTATAACAGCGAAAATAATACATCATATACTATTGCCGAGACTTGCGTACAGGGAAGCGTGGCAATGTCAACTGTTGTTCAAAATGAAGATGGGGATTATGACATTGATGTTGCTGTGGTTTTTGACAAAAGTATATTGGAAAATAAGGGGGCACAAGCTACTAGAAATCTAGTGGCAAATGCGCTAAAACGAAAAACAAAACAATTTAACGCCGAGCCAGAAGTAAAACAAGCTGTGTTAGAATTAAATACGCAGATGGATATCATATTGATTTTGCTGTTTACAGACGGCATTATGATTCTGAAAATGAGTGCTGGATTTATGAACACGCAGGTTCGGATTGGTCTGAGAGAGAACTCAGGGGGTTAACCGATTGGTTTAAGTCACAAAATGATGATTCAAATGGTAAGTTGAGGAAAATAATTCGGCTATCAAAAATGTTTTGCAAATCGAGAAAATCGTGGAAAAATATGCCGAGTGGATTGCTTCAAACAGTGCTATGCGATGAAAAATTACAGCAATCATACGAACGGACAGATGAACTGTTTTATTATACGATGCAAGAAATCGTAAATCGTCTTGAAACAAGTACATCGGTTATAGCACCTGTAGATGACGGTCGTGATTTGACGCCAAGAAATATCGATTATCAAAGAATGACAAACTGGAAAAATCGCCTAAAAAGCAAACTGGAGGATTTGGAGGTCTTATTTAGTGAGGACTGCACAAAGGATGATGCAATTCAGGCATGGTATGGCTTCTTTAACCATGATTACTGGGGCGAACAGGTGACGGTAGCAGAAAGCTATGCAGTTTCTTCTGTGTCTAAATCTGTATGTAGTTTTTTCGATGGAGAACAGTATATCGAGGAAATGTATCCGATGCGGTTGATATATCAATGTGATGTATCCTGCAAGGTTTCGGGTGATGGGTGGAGACCAAAGCCGATAAGTGAGTTCCTGTCGATGTGGCGACATTATTTGCCACATAATTTTGAAATTCGATGTGAAATGGAGTATACCAATTGTCCATGGCCATATAAAATACTGTGGAAGGTTAAAAATGTAGGTCCTGAAGCAGAAAGAAAAAACCAGATAAGAGGCCAAATTGAGGAACGTGGACGCACTATAGTAGAACATACTTCTTTCTTTGGCAATCATTATATTGAATGCTATATCGTAAAAGATGGCTCATGTGTAGCAAGAAAAAGAATTAAGATTCCAATAGCCAGGAGGTGATTTTGTGAAGATTCTTAAAGCAGTTGGGCTTGGGGGATTATCGTTAATTTTGACAGGAGTAATTATATTGTTTGAGTATAATAATTGGCCTGTCGGAAGTAGTTTATCTGGAATAGCACTTGGTTTTTTGTTGCCTGCTTTTTGGAAATCTTTACAAGATCTCACAGACACTACAAATTGGAAAACCTCTCAGAGAAAGTTGAAACGCGGGGATTTTATTAAAAATGATACACTCGTCCGCATTTCATTTGCCTATCTTTATAGAATTAAAGTTGGCAACAAGTATTTACTGGTGAAAAACGAACGAGGTACGGAAAAGTATCAGCCAGTCGGAGGTGTATACAAACTTGCGGGAAATGAGAAAATTGAGCTAAAGAACCGTTATCAAGTTAAAGATGATGACAAGATTTCAATTGATGAGTCATCACGAGATGATTATCGTCTCAGAATTGAAAATAGGTATTTGCGAAATTTTATGAAACGGTTTGATCGTAGAGCAAATCGTGAGCGTATCGATAATTTGAGTCGAGAATTCAAAGAAGAATTGATTGACAAAAGTATTGTGAATTGGAACCGTATATCGTATCGCTATTGTGGTAGACATATAACAGAACTTCATTGGGGAGAACATTTTCAATGTTATGAACTTCTCCTTGCTGATATCATAGAATTGCTTCCGACACCGGAGCAAGAAAACGATTTGAAAAATTTGATGGGACAGCCTTCGGAAAGCTATCGCTTTGCAACAGCAGAAGAAATAATTTCTTTGGGAATTGATACTAATCGTGGAGAATTAAGAGAAACAATCGCTGATCATACCACAAAGATTATACAAGAAAATGAAGGAAAGCTAATCAAAAATAAAAGCGTTGGAAAAATATATAGAGTCATAGTCTAGGGAAACGGGGACAGGGCAGTGTCGTGGTGGTGTGAACTTCCATAATAAAGTGTAACTCAAGTGAATCATACGGATGGAGAATGCCCTAAAAATACTAAAAAAACAAGGAAAAACCTGCATTTTTTTATTGCAGAAATGCAGGTTTCTCATCTGCCCCCTAAGAGGCTATTTCTATGGTGGAAGATGAGGAGGGACTTGAATATCCATAGATTGATGAAGAAAAGTGCATTAGGTATTATAAGTGCATGAAAGTATGTCTGTTTAAGACGGAGTGAAGGTGGACAAAATGACACCGGAGTGATAGAGAAAACTTTTAGAGATATTTGCAGACGTATAATCTGATTATGGTATAGAGTATAAAGAGTTTTGCCTCAGTTTTTAAGAATGAACAAATGTAAAAAGATAAGGCATTGGAGTATACAAGATGGATAAAGAGTTTTCTAATCGACAATATTTTAAGCTACTCACAGAAGGAAAATACCACGAAGCGGAAGATTATCGTAGGTTACATGTTCCACATAAACTCTACAAATTTGTATGGCTTGAGGATGATTCCAAAAGTTTGTTACATTGGAAAATTAAGGAAAGAAAATCGAATAGCCTAAAGTTTTCGGCTTTGCAAAACAACTATTTGTGGCTATCTCATGTGAAGCAATTAAATGATCCATATGAATACAAATGTATGTATGTGAATAAGGAGAAATTTAGAAAAGCTGGTTATTCGGATGAGATAATCGCCACTTTCGAGAATATCCTTCAAGACAATATGAACCAAATGGGTGTAACATGTTTTTCTGAAAAAGAGCCTGAGAATAATATGCCTATGTGGGCTTATTATGCCAATAATGGACGAGGTTTTTGTATCGAATATGAAGTGATTTCTCCAAATCAGATTCATAAAGTGTTTTACGAGCCAGATAGAATACCATTAGCGATAATACTCACAGATATGATGGGAGAGTTCTATAAGAACAAGAAAGGTTTGGTAATGGATGAATCAAAAATGGAGTTTTGCTCGAATGTTATTATCATGCAGTTATTTATGAAGCATACATCGTGGCAGCATGAGCAGGAATATAGATTAGTATATCCGCTTTCGCCGGGAACTACTGGATGTAAGGTCGGAATTATGGGAGCTGGTCTAAAGGTTAATCGTATTATTGCAGGAATGAATTGTTCTAAAGAACATAGAGATATTCTGAATACTATATCAAACGAGCTAGGGTGCGGAGACATATATCACGTAGCAATGAGCCAAACTTCGTTTATCAGCCTTGTCAGAAGAGGCAAAGTAGTAAATAATAATGGCAAATAATGCTGGGGAGTAATCACATCGTTGATTATTCAGATGAAGATTTTGGAGTAACTGCTATGGGATATGTAAAGAATGACATGATGAATCTTCAAGAGAGAGGCTACGATCACAGCGATAAGATTGTTTGTGCGGGCTGCTTTGGTGATCCATTTCTGAAGAACTATATAAAGAAGCATGGGGAATACGGCTCCTGCAGCTTTTGTAAAGATAGTAATGGCAAAGCTAGATATAAAAAAGTTATGCCCTTGGAGAAACTTATGCCTGTTATTATGAATGTGATCAACCGGGATTATCTGGATGCACACGTAGCTCTGCCATGGGATTCAGAAACAAAATCACTTTTGGGAGATACTTTTGATCCATGGGATTTTGTGACAGATGAACTGAATCAGTATCTGGAATGTGAAAACGGGAAAGTGTTGTTGGCATTGGAGAATATTTTGCCGTTCGAGGATCGCTGTTCTCGCTATGAGTTTTCCAGAAGACAGGAGGAGATAGACCTGCAGGAATGGAATAAATTTTGTTATTTGGTGCAGACATCTAAATTATCAGCAGAACAAATTGTAACAGAATGCTACAGAAAACGTGCATCGCATAATCTTAAAGAAATCCGAACAACAATGGAAAGAATAATATCTTATTTGGAAGAACTGAATATGACAGAGAGGATTCGTCCGGAAGATACAATCTTTCGTTGTGGTACACATATCGGACAGGATTTTGATAAGAAGTATGATATACCTGTAATTCCGGCAACGCTTATGGGTACAGCACCGCCATTACTGACCAACCATAATCGCATGAGCGAAAAAGGTGATATGATGTTTTACGGGGCTTTTAAGGAAAATGTGGCGGTTGTCGAGATAGGGGCAGAAAAGGATCAGATACTGACAACGGCGAAGTTTCATACGAATAAGATTTTTAAAGTCCTGAATTTATCTACACTGAATCGCTGCAGTTTGCCGAGTTTATTCGATGTGGAGCAGGAGGAAAAAAGGAGTGCATGGTTTTTTCTAATGGAATTTATGCGGAATATTTCCATGCCGGTATCTGATTTTGATGACAAGATAAAAGAGTACAAGCCCACACAGGTATTTACGAAATTTATTCAGAGAAAAACGGCAATGGCAGGAATTGTTTATCCAAGTTCAAAATTCGGTGTGACAAATGATCAGTTTGGTGTTAATGGAGAGCGCTGTGTAGTGTTGTTCGTTACCAATCGGGATTGTATTGAAGAGGAAGATACGTCTGATCTAAGCAGAAAACAGCTAATTATGGAACCTAATCCGGTTCAAAGAGTGGTGAAATGATTTTTAGAAAGACTAAATCCAATAGAGCATAGGAAACGCACCAGTGCTTCATTTGAAATCGGATATATAGATAGTAACGATTTACTAGAATAAAGTTAATGTACAAATTGAGGGGGATGTGATAAGATAGAAACAGGATTGAACGATAAATGTACAATGTTTTTTAAGAGGAATGGGGGGATAACTTATGGAAAGCATGAAGGAATTTGTTACATTTGAGGACAAGAAATACCCCTTTTCTTTTTCGGGTGAAAGATTAGAGTTATATCCAGATGAGTTTAGTTCACAGTCTTTACAGGGTTTCTTTGCTCCTTTTGAACGTGGAAATACGATTAAAGACATCGAACTGAATGGAGTTACTGCAAATCGTAAGAAGGTTGTTTTTGAAGTATCCGAGCAACATTCGAATGAGGAAGGATTTCTTTTGTTCCATGTGTATTCAATCTATGAATATGATTCACTGTATTATCAGATCTACACAGAAGATGGTAGACAAAAGTATCATACGAAAGAAGCAACAATTAGAGGAATAAAAATACGAGGAGTAGACATTGATTTATTCTATCCACCCGAAAGAGCTTATTCGATAGATTATACAAAAAAGACAACATTTTATTGACTGTGTGCGTAAATAAAATCATTGAAGTTCCACTTGGAAAAATAGAGTGGAGAGGAACAGAAGTTGTTTTTAGTGCTCAATATACAGTCAATCAGTCTTTTTCCGCGACGCCACTTCGTAGTTCAAGTGAAATAGTTGTGACATTTGGAAATGAGGTATCGTTGGAGTTTGTTAAAGAAATATATACTTCGGTGTTCCAGACATTTAGATACATTACCAGAAGAAATAATATTGTATTTGATAGTGTTGAAGTATTTGATATAAATGAAAAGAATCTCCGAGATAAATTTGGAAGATACTATGATCTGAGACATCATAGGGAAAAAGAAACAAATAAGAAAATGAAACAGAGAGTGTTGACTTATGATTGCATAGGAGAACAATTTGCCGGATTGGCGAAGTCTTTTCTTGAAGGAATAATCTATATTGATCACTTGCCGGATAATCTTGACAAAGTAAATAAATTCGGACCAGATAGGATGTTATTTGATTTTGTAGCTTTTGAAAGAGAATATGCAAATCTTTATCCGGAACTGGATGTACGTTCTGATAAATACTTGGAAGCGAAAAAAACTGCGTTGGAAGTATTGGATGGACTGATTGAACAAAAAACAGGCAAGATGAAGAAGTATCTGTCTACTTTCCGAAAAAGGGTTGCAGCCGATGAAAACAGCCTTTCAGATAGATTATTGTCTGTGATAAAAGATTGCGAAACAATAATGAAACCGTTTCTGATTTATGAATTAGGAAAAGGATATAATGTTCCAGTCGATGAAATTACTCCGTTGGAAGATGTTGCATCAAAGATGAATACACTTAGAAATGACATGGCACATGGAAATTTAGATATTCAGTTTGATAAGTGGCATATTTTTGGATTTACAATAATTGAAACTCTTTTGTACGCAATGAGATTAAAAGCATTGGGTATTGATGAAAGAAAAATTCAAGAAGGTCTTATTCAAGTAATGGGATATAATTTTTCATTAGATAGGTAGTTGGGATTAAAGATATGTGCGGTAGTCATCCAAGTCCACAACCTCTGCGTGGCGGATGATAGGCAGCTTTATGTAGGTGACCGATGGTTGATAGTGTGTGGAAATATAGAATGATGCCATACGGAAATACAATAAATGATTTACTGGTGGAATGAGGTGACTTGGATATGTCAAATGTTTTAACAGATGAAGCAAGATATAAAGCTGGAAAATCACAGATGGGAACATTTTTGTCCAATCAATATCTCATGTGGCGTATTGTGTTGGTAAAATCTATCAGGAAGATTATTTTAACTGCTGATGAGTTTTACACAGATATTTTACCGGAAGAAATAACTCAAGATGAAGATGTTGTGAATAACGAAATTCGTAATGGTTGGCTGTATGAGGCGATGGCACAGAGTGAGCAGGCAATTGAGGACTTGTTTTCGTTACTAAAGAATTCCACAGACATTGCGTATTTTGCCAAGAATGTGGTGAACTACAGGGCTACCGAAGTTAAAAATTACATATGGAATTTTAAATATGATGATATAGAATATTTTATGGAGCAGTTTAAACTTCCATTTTTTGACCTTGACGATGCAGAAGCGTGGGGAGAACATCAAGATGTATTTGAAGAGTATAAAAAGTCAGTCCTTCTCATGCAGGATTATCTGAAAAGGCTAATTCAGTATCATAAGCTTTATTATCTTGATTATTGTCAATACAAACATGGAATGGCAGTGGCGCTAAAGCCATTCGGAAAGGCACATACGGCAGAGGAGAAAAGAGAAAGTCTGTTAGAAGGAGCTTTGATGACCTTTGACAATTACTCTATTGGCAAACGTATGAAAAATGGAACACCACCACTGCTTGCTTTTACGTTGACTCCGGAAGTACAACCATTTATTAGAAGTCTCCATGACGAACAGAATTTGTTGCACTACACAACACATCTCATAAATGTTGATGAAGTTGTCAAAATTACTGAAATGGCATATACTTTGGAATCTGTTGTGTGGGAAAACCTGTTAAAACGTAGCAATATAACTAATGAAGATACAATTCATGAATGGGCTTTTCCGTTGGAAAACTATCGCAGACATATAGTAATTGGTTTCCCAGTGGAATAAAGGCATATACTGGAATTACAAAAGAAAAAACTAAAGGTGGCGAAAATATGAGCATCGATGAGCGTAAAATTGGAGAATTTATATATGAACTTCCTCAAGAATCAGATATTGAGGGAATGGAGTGGGAACATATTTGCGTCAACATTGCCGATATTTTTCCGAACAAATTTTACGATATTTCGTATTCATATGTGAGAAAATTAGAGGAGGTTCTTGTCCACTATGATGTAGTTATCTTTATGGCGCGGAAAGCGATTTGCTTTTTTAAAGCGCTGCTTCTTAATGGAGTTATCACAAATGAGTATTCTTGCGAAGTTTATTCCAGTCGGATTCTTTCTTATAATGTATGGGATGAGTTATCGGGGAAAAAAGTAGCTTTGGTAGATGATGTTGTAATTCATGGTAGTTCTGTGAATGATGCAAGACAGATTTTGTTAAAGCATGGAATTATTGCTGATATATATATTTCTGCATGGATGGATAATGATTTTGAGAAAGATAAAAGCGGACAAAATCTTTCCGACTTACGTGAAGATTTGCAGGAGCCATTTGTATATTTAGATGAAACGGATATATATTCCTATGCCAATTATATTACAAGATACATAGAAGCATCTATGTTGCCATATAATATTGACCAGCCAACGGTGCTTGTTGAATATGGTTCGGAAGAATTAGATGATTTTATGTATGAACATAGGCTGACGGATATTACAAGTACAGTTCAAAAAAAGTACGGTATAGAAAATAAGGTAATTCATTATAGTGGAGAAATTTTGCGTCCAATATTAGGCAGAGTTAATATCAATCTTGATGAAATTTGCATAAAACTTAGGATTTTTCATAATTTAGATAGTCATCAACTGATGATTTTTCCAATAATATTGTTTCCTATAATTTCTGCTAAAACGATTGATCATATTTATAGTTATATTCAAACAGAAAAGTTGGACGAATTTATTTGGAATGAAAATAAGGCTGTTATAAAAGAAAACAGGACAAAAGTTCTGATCTATGCGGTGAATTATTATATTTTAAGTAGATTCTTATGGTGTGAGCGTGTGCATGGACGTGATTTTAAATATGTTTGGGTTGATAGTAACGAAAAAATATTGTTTTCTAGGAGTTTGCTAAATTCAGACTATGTAAAAAATAAACTGATTGAGAAAATATCTGATTTACAAATGCCATATAAATTGGAACAAAAAACACAAGTAAGGCAATTATTTTTTAATGAATATTTAGGTGCTGCTTATGTTATGATTTTTGGAGATATAAATTGCAGCGAAGGAGAAAAACAAAGTTTTTTTGATGCAAAAGGAAATCTGATTAGCAAAAAAGTAATAACTCATCAATGCCTTTATGAGAAGTTAAGAAAGTATGATTTTTCCAAACATAAAAATGACGAAGCAGAGCAGAAAAATAATGAAGTGGATTTTTGCATTGTATCAAATATAATTGATGTACTTATAGACCGGGGGATGCTTGTGCCAATTTTAGTACATACTCAGGACGATAGTATTGTAAGAGCTTATCGTTGTGGAGAAGTAGCCAGGTTGACGGATAAAGAGTTTGATTTGTTTAGTTATATGCTTGCCCGATACGCAAGTTATAAATGGGAAAATGGAGATTTAATTGAAAAAAATGTAGAAAGTGATAAACATATTGGGAAAATTGAAGCAGAACAATTATGTGTATTGTTTTTTAGAAATGCGGCAAAGAAAAAATTGTTTGGCAGTTTATATGATGAAATAGATGGCACAGATGACGCTTATTCTGTTTATTATTCGGTATTTGGTCCGCTTGTTTCAAAGGCAAAAGGGAAAGAATATGAAGTAGGTAAAAAAGAATCTTTATTTGACAATTTGGAGGAATATGGGCTTGTTCATAATCTTAATAGGGATGAATATGTAATTGATGAAAAGGATTATTCAGAATTAACTGACGGCTGGAAACGTGAGGCTAATATTTTTTCGGATGATATGACTTTTTTACAATATTGTTTTCCGACTCCGAAAGAACGGGAAGCGTTTTTTGGATTACAAAACAAAAAAAGGGATAAGACCGACGAGGAAAAACTTAAAATAAATGTTTTATCAAAAGTACGTACATTTGAGCAGTTATTAACAATAATGTCAATCGGTGAAAATGAAATGCAGCGTACACTTTCCATTATTGCAGAGATTAAAGTAATTGCTGATATGAATACAGAGCGTCCTAAGTCAGCAATGAATTATTTTAAAAATAATATGGAATGTATCAGAGAAGGAATGTGGAAAGGGAGATGTTATGTAAGAGATGATTTTCTATTCTGTGTCCAGGAGATGCTGAAACAGGGAAGGTCTTCTAGAGATTGTCGTGATATAGAAAAAATTTTCGCTACTCACGTTGAGGGTTCCGGTAGAGTTGATAGAAATACTTGTATTGAAAAGTTTCTTTCAGATTGTGGAACATTTTTTTACAAGACATATTATACATTGCTGAGCATAAATGAACATTCGCAGAGGATTAATCTTGAAGAAAAGTGTAGTATACCTGATCGGTTGAAATTTGAAAGACGTTATAAAAAATTAAGACATCAAATACTAAATGAATATAATGCTTGCCCTACAAATAAGATAGAGGAAAAATCAAGAAAAGATTTGCGGGATTTACAAAGAGAGGCAAATGCTATGCTTGACATTTGTGATTTGTATTTAAAGCAAAATGCATTTAATTATAAAATATGTTATCATACGCTTATAATATGTGCTAATAATCCAGATATATTAGAGAATATTCAAATTCCATCTCCATCATGCAACTATAATCAGTCGAGAACAGGGAAGATTGGGTTTAAAAAAGCAAGGTTTTTTAGATGTTTTAGAATAGTTGATGATAAAAATTATGAGAAAGATAAAATATCTAAAAGATTAACAAGAAATATTGATATGTTAATGAATATATTTTCTGAAATGGAGAATAAACAGATAATTGAGGATTCAGAAATTACTTTGATTTACCATTCAGCTAGAGTTTGGTATGAAACAATGATATATAGTGGATATGATGCTACTGGACGATTCATTGAAAAAATTGTAAGAGATGTTACAGAAAGAGAAAGAGAAAAAGGTCGAGGTGAGTTGGAATTATTTGGTTGTAGAAGTGGGGAAGAATTAATACTAGAACTGGAATCTTCGTTATTCAGATTAGAAAAAAAAGAAAATACAGTTACTATACAGAAAAATTATTTTCTTTCTAATTATGAGATACAGTTTTTGTCATCACGAAGTCGTAGGGGTGAAACTTCTATTTATGGCTCTGTTGGGACTATTATTGGAGATGCTCCAAATGCAAAAATAGAAAATCACAATTAAAAGAAGAATGGGGGAACGAATTTTATGGATATTAAAGTTTACGGACCTGTTGGAAATATTATTGAAAAAGTGGAATCAGGAAGTACCATTATAGGAAATGATAATCGTACTATATCCATAGACTGGAGCAATAAAGAAACATATATGAGGCTCGAAAAAGAATTGGAAGAAATCAAAAAAGCGTTGGAGAGTAAATCACATGAAGAAGAAGTAAAAATTGTTGAGGAGGCACTTCTTGCGGTTAAAGATGTAGATGAGTCAAAGTTTATGAAGGCAGTGAAATGTATGGGAAGGGTTCCATTTCGGATATGTATATATTCCATAAATGGAGGAGTAGAAAATTCAATTTTGAGAGACAACATTTGCTTTATTATGAATAATTTAGGAGATAATAGTTGATGAAATTGAAATTATCAAAAGAATATAGAGAAAAATTGGAACAACATTTCGGAAAAGATATTATTCTTAAAGAGAACCGTATTATAAGTATTATGTCATATAAGATGGACACACCAGAAAAAATTGTTATTCCAAGTAGAATGTACCCGCTGGAAGGAGAGGGTGATGTGTAAGTACGTAATCATCGGTACCTTGTATTAGACGAGCTTCGTAAAATAGGTCCTTTTTCAAAACCGGATGACTTAAATCGGCTTCTGCCATGGTCAGATGAATTACCGGAAGGATTTGTTGCAGCTGGGTTACAGAAAGCAGATACATTAATAAATGAAATATCTAATCCAAAGGCTATAAAAAATGTTGTTCTGTTTACTACTGGAATGACAAATGATGGAGAATATAGCTATGATGGACATTATAACGAGGATACAATAGGAAGTGAATGGAGACGTAGTGACACTCAGGTTAGACTTTATGCATATTCTAATGCAGCATATGCAATGGCAGAAACATTAAAAAGTAAGGCTACGGTATATTCGGTAGGACTTTTTCAAATGATGGAAAATATGCCGGAAGAGGGTTTAGAAATTGTACAATTTTTCAAATTGTTTTCTTCAGAATTAACTACATCATTAGAACATTTTTATGATGTGAAAGATCCGAATGATTTGGAATTTATTTTTGGAGAAATTGCGGACAAGGTTACAACGAAGGATGTGAATTTTTATTTTGCGTCTGGTGAAGAGAAAGACTATGAAGCAGTTTGCCATTATTCGGATAATTATTTTCGAAAAGCTTCTTGTGGGACAAGGCAGTTAGATGGATATAACCATAGTTTATCTACGGCATCTTTATGTTTGGCATTATCAGCATTTGGAAGTAATGATGGAGGGAATTCTGATTATACCAACAAATATAAAAATGTTGAAAAGTTGTTGACTGATTTAGAATTTGAAGAATTTGATAAGAATGATTGGTTTGTGAAAAAACCACAAAGTGATTCAATAGGAGTGGTAGCTGCAAATAAAAAATTAAGTATAGATGATAAAGAATGTACTTTGATGGCCGTAGCCGTACGTGGTGGTGGTTATGAAAGTGAGTGGGCAGGAAACTTTACACTTGGTAAGAGTGGCCAGCATTATGGATTTACACAGGCTAAAAAACAAGTTTTAGAATTTTTGAAATCATATATTAGAGAAAATAAAATTTCAGGAGATATAAAAATATGGTTAACAGGATATAGTCGTGCAGCTGCAACAGCAAACTTAGTGGCAGGTGCACTTGATGATGGAGAAAAATTAGGTGATGGTGTAGTTCTTAAAAAGGAAGATTTGTACGCTTATTGTTTTGAGACACCAATGGGAGCTACAAAATCTGAAATTAGGAATAGGCTAAAATATAATAATATTTATAATATCATTAATAAAAATGACCCGGTAACTAAAGTTGCTATGTCTGCATTAGATTTTACTCGTTTTGGAGGCGATTATTTCTTGCCAGATAAAATTTCTGATGGAAATAATAACGCAGCGAAAAAAAATGCAATGGAGCAGTTCTATGATAAAATGTCGAGCAAAAATGAGGTAGGAAAATATGCTGTTGATGATTTTGTGATGAAAAAAATTGATGTAAAGTATCTTTTGCCAGGAGGAAAAAGTCCGGTACAAAATGATGAGAATAATAAGTCAATTCAAGCGGAATATTTAGATACTACAATCAATAAACTGACAAAGGAAAGAGTAAAAACACGTGATAATTATGTGAAAAAAGTAATTGAAGATGTAATGGAAGAAGCATTGAATGAAGCGGGAATTAATAATTACAGCCCTTCAGCATTGAAAGAATTTGCAGGAGCTGTTGCAGAAATGTTAGTTATTTTTGTTGTTTCACACCCTAATCTAACAGTGACAGGTGTTAGTAATGCGAAAACTTTGGGAGCAGCTCATTATCCAGAATTATGTATGGCATGGTTAATGTCACAAGATGAGAACTATACATCTTCACCAACAGAGTTTGACGGAAATGGTAACTATCGTGTTATACATATTAATTGTCCGATAGATGTAGAAGTATATGATAGTGAAAATATATTACAAACAAGGATTGTAGATGATATACCACAGGAAATTAAAAATGGGACTGTTGTGGCAAGTTTGAATGAAGATGGTGAGAAAATAGTTTATCTTCCAGCAAATGCATCGTATCAGATAAAATTAACAGCTACAGATAACGGAACAATGAATTACTCGATAAATGAATTTTCTTCTACAGCAGGTGATATTACAAGAGTCGTTAATTATAAAGATATAAATTTGAATAAAAATGATGTGTTTAATGCAGTTGTTCCTGCTTATGTAGATGATGAACAAAATAATGAAATAGAAGGTTCAACTACAGAGTATGAGTTGAAGTCACCTGATGGTAAAGAAATTAATCCTGATCAAAATTTAAGTGGCGAAGATGCAAAATCTGCTTATTATATGGTGACAGTAGAAGTTGATTCGGATGAACATGGTATTGCTATAGGTCAAGGAATTAGACAAGAAGGAAATTTTGCAAAAGTTGAAGCGGTTGCAAAAGAAGGTTACCAATTTGTTGGTTGGTATGAGAATGATAAATTAATTTCGCAAGAAACACAATATCGTTTTTGTGTAGAAAAAGATACCCTTTTAGTTGCAAAATTTGAAAAAGATGTAGAATCAGCGAACTCAGAAAATCCAGCGAACCCAGAAAATCCAGATTCGGGAAAAGATAATAATACAGGTAACAATTCTAGTTCGGGAATAAATGAAAATGGAGGAGAAAAGATAGAATCTGTTTCAACAGGAGACGAATCTGCAGTTGGATTTTGTAGTCTAATGGCTGTAATCATGGTAAGTATAGTGATGTGTATGGCATTTACAAAAATAAGACGTAAAAAGCAGAAAAATTAAGGAGCCACATAAGTGTTCAGAAAAAAGTATAAAGTAGTATTAAAAGTAGTAGTATTAGCAATTGTTCTTGGAGTTCTATTAAATGCTTGTAGTAAAAGACAAACAGTAACCGAGGAATATAATACAATAAGTGATTTGGCGTATTCTGAAAAATGTAAAATTGAACCAATCATATATATTGAAGAAAAAACAGGATTTGTTCCATATATTGTATTAACTAATGATTATAATGGTAAAACACTTTTGTTAAGAAAAGAAATTCTTCCAGAGAATAGAAGAGTTAGTGATTATTCGGCTTACTATGAAGAAAGTGAAATTGATAATTACTTAATGGGAGAGTTCTTTGATAATTTACCTATTCAAACTCGTTGCTTAATTCAAGATTCGGAAATAGAGATTTTAGATGAACGATGCTTGAATCAAATAGATGATAGCGTGATAACTATTGTAAGAAAAGTGTTTTTGTTGTCTTTTACTGAACTTGGATATAAAAAAAATGGGCATGTCGGAGTTGAAGGGGTGCCATTGTTGTATTTTAAAGATAATAAGAATCGTTTTGCTACTACGAATAATGGAAAGTTTACTGTAAGTTGGTGGTTAAGAAGTGCGGATTCTACATATGATTCTTGTGTATATGCAGTAGGACCGGAAGGTGAAATTGGAAGCACGAATGCATACGATATGAATGGTATCAGACCAGCATTTTGTGTTGACGGTAAGCAAGAAATATATAAAGAAGAAGGCAGATATATTTTAAAATAACATAACTTATTTATATTAAAGTGATTATGTTATTTTGAAAGAATTATTGAAATTCATTT
>ERZ860148.696-NODE-696-length-25120-cov-4.279912_pt1 | contig 25120 bp, 24 predicted proteins | sample MGYA00509981_ERZ860148 | MGnify/ENA primary metagenome ERZ860148 (study PRJEB30046, sample SAMN00715199) | human gut metagenome | study: EMG produced TPA metagenomics assembly of the A metagenome-wide association study of gut microbiota in type 2...
GTTAATGCAACAGGTAGCTGAAAATGAAAGTAAAATGCATGAGGAGTATATTCACGATATTCTACCGAAAACATCGCCACTAAAAATACCAAATAATGCAACTATAAAAGAAGAAACTAAGACCGGATATGATCAAATAAAGTATTCTTGGGAAGCGCAGGGGTATAAGTATTTAAGCAGATGGCATACTCGTACACCGAATGCACCTAAAGATCAAACGGACACATGGGTTGTTGAAAAGACGAAGCCTGGTGTAGGATCTGGTCCTAATGCTAGCCGGAAACAGCAGTTTGTTATGACGGGCAGAACAAGTGATGGTAGGCCTGTTTGGACAACTAAGAAGGAATGGAATGCAGCTATCCAAGCAAGAAAGAATGGAACTGCTACACAGAAACAAAAGGAGATGTTAGATCATGGGCACTGGAAAGCAAATAAATGATAAATTTTATAAAGGTTATGAAGGCGAAGAAGAAATTGTATTTGAGACAGATGGAAATCATGAATCGCTTCATGTATGGGGGGGCTATCTGGATGATATATTAGAAGAACCCTTTGAGGATAATGATTGGAAGGGACTTACACGCGATTATCAGGAATGCATCAATGCGTATTCGGATGATTCCGATGAAGGGTTACTTGATGATTTAAAAGAGTATATAGATGACCTCAAACAATACTGCGGGAGAGAATTTTCGTTTGAAGAAACTGGGGATTGCCTTTCTATAATTATTTCTTTCTTAGAAAATGCAGAACAGCAGTCTTGTAAGGTGACGATGCGAGTGATGTAATCAAAATACTTGAGAGGTATTTCCAAGTGGCAACCGGCAAAGACACTAGAAACTTCCGGTTCAGAGTGCCAAATCAAATGAAAATTGAATATCTTAAAAGGAAGCGGTAACAGTCAGAATGAGAAATTGTTATCGCTTTTTTGTTGTTCAAGTATCTTGAAGAACGACGGTAGCGTAATTAAGTTTCCGGAAAATTAAATATTGAAAAGGGCAGTTCCTTTGTATAAAGCTTTAAGTGCCTAAACAAAAAACGAAAAGGAGAACTGCCCCATGTACAACAAACAGTATAATCGAATTTATCGAAAAAGACACTACCAAAATTGAAAAATCTATTAAAGAATCATTATTATCCGGAAATATGATGCGTTTTGAAGAGAAACTGCTGGATACAGTCATTGAGTTTGGGCGAAATCTGTATCAGGAGATTCTTGAAAGTATTGAGCAGACGATACGGAACAGTGAATTCCGCAGACAGAGTTATCATGTCGAGCACAAAGAAGACCACCGTACACTGCTGACAAGATTTGGCAACATAGAGATCAAAAGAGCCTGCTATACTCCGAAACATGGAGGAAAAAGCATCTATCTGTTGGATAAATATATAGGGATGGAGCCGAATGACAAGGTCAGTCAGGCAGTACTGGCACAGGCACTCAGAGAAGCTGTAGAGACCAGCTACCGCAAAAGGCGGGGAAGAAGCATGTCTGACCGGGTATGTGGTTACAAAACAGACGGTCAAGAAACTGATCCATGGTCTCGAAGTGGAAATGCCGGAAGATGTCCCGGAGAAAAAGAAGCGAATAAAAAATCTTCATATCCAGGCAGATGAGGATCATGTTGCACTGCAGTTTTACTGGAAAAAAAGGAATCTGCAGATATCTGAAAACGGCAGAAAAAACAACACAGTCATGTCAAAGCTGATTCTGCTCTATGAGGACATCGAAGAAACAGGAAAGACCGGAAGCAAAAGATACCGTCTGACAGGGAAGCACTATTTCGGCGGTGTTTACGAAGGGGCAGAGGAAAATGAGGATCTGTGGCTACAGGTACAGCAGTATATCTATGACAATTACGATACAGAATATCTTGAGAATATATATATCGCCGGGGACGGTGCACCATGGATCGTATCGGGGTGTCAGGTTCTGGAAAAAAGTAAATTTGTACTGGACAAATTTCATCTTTGAAAATACATCTGTGCTGCGACCAGTCATCTGCTGGACAGTACAGAAGATGCCAGAAAACTGATCTGTACAGCGATCCGTGAAAAAGATCTGAAAGAAGTACAGAGACTTCTCAGAAAATGTGAAGCCAGTGCTGTGACACCGGGAAAACAGAAAGAGGTTGAAGCCTGCCGGAAATATATCCAAAACAACTGGTTGGGGATCATTGTACGATATGAAGATGCCGGGGCAGATTGGGGATGCAGTGCCGAGGGACAGATAAGCCATGTGCTGTCAGCAAGAGAATCGAGCTGTCCTATGGGCTGGTCAAAGATTGGTGTCCATAAAATGACCCAGTTAAGGATATTTACAAGAAATGGAGGAAATGTAACAGATCTGCTCGAATATCAGCATAAAAAGAAGCGGAAACAAAAAAGATTGAAAAGCAGGATGAATTGGTAAGAGAAGTTAAAAGAAGATATAGGATCAGTGGAGAAGAGATTGTCCGCAAAGAGATACCGGGACTGGAAAGAACCGGCATGACTTGGATGAGAGATCTGATCTATGGATATGGAGCATAAAAAGGCTTAGTCCTCTTAGTGACAAAAAAGGCAGAAAGTAATGGAAACAAAAACAGAAATGTGGTATGATGCAGAAAGTTGAAGTTCTCAAAATTATCAAGAAGCTAGTCTGCTCGTATTTTTCCGAAGAACAGTTTACACTATCGTGAAGAAAGGTACTGAGGGTATCGTTGTAAAAATAAAAAATTAAACAGGAGGTTTAAAATATGTTAGATAAAGTTGCAGCTATAATTAATACAAATTTTGGTGACATTGATGGTATGTATGATCCTAATTTAGAATCATATTTTATTGACCGAAATTACTGGAATAAAATTGTTGACAATTATCGTTTTTTTATTATAGGAAGAAAGGGTACTGGTAAATCAGCTTTATACAAATGGATAAAATATACATCTGAACAAACTGGAAACCTTTGTCATAATGTGCTATTTAATGAATTCCCTTTTGGCAAATTATTAGAATTAAAAGATGATTCATTTATCAAACCAAATCAATATCAAACTATTTGTAAAAATATGATTTTATCGGAATTTGCTAATATAATTTGTTCAGATGCTCAGCATATAAACAATGAATACTTTTCTAACTTGCAATACTACAACAATATTATTAACAGCAATTCACTACAAGATTGCTTTCGCCGATCAGTTACTTCAACTACCCAAAATTCCGGGGAATTATCTTTTAATATACTGTCTCTGGGGAAAAGCAACGAAAAATCAGAAGTATTTAATTTTGAAACAATGAATCTTTCAAATATTAACACAAGATTAGAATACAATATTATAAATTACTTAAAAATATATTCGTTTCCCAAAAAATTTCTTATTCAAATTGATGGTATTGACGAAAATTATACACAATTATCTGCACAATCCAATATCTTAGATGATTACTTTCAATTTGTTATAAGCCTTATGAAATCAACCTATACTATAAATCAAAAACTTCATAACGAATGCGCAGATATAGGAAAATGCCTTATCTACTTAAGATCCGATATCTTTTTTTCAATACATAAATTGGACGCTGAAAGTGCCCGATGGGAACAGCAGACAGAGTATTTAAATTGGGCCATTCAAAAAGGAACTTCTTGGGAGAACAATGATTTGAGAAAACTTATTAATACCAGATTTTTAACATCAATCCCCGCATTACAATTTCAAGATGCATTCAGTACACTTTTTGATCCACAGGAAATCCATTTAACAGTCCGTAACTCTCGCAACAATAAACATTATAGACTTGTTACTAATCTATTTGAATATATTGTAAATAGAACATTTCATAGGCCACGAGACATAATTCAATTTTTTATTAAAATACAAGATAGTATCAAATCCACAAATATTTTATCATGGAAAGAATTCCGAGCTGGAGAACAAGAATATTCATTATGGTTTCTTAGCGAAATAACAAACGAAATATCTCCAAATATAAAAGATACAGAAGCATTATTTACAATGCTTAGAAATGTTGGAAGCAAACCATTATCTATTTCTCGCTTTAAATCTATATACAGTAAATACCAACAGCAAATTGATTATGATGTAATGGAACTCTTACATTATCTATATGATTTGGCTGTTATTTACAATATAAATGACAACGGTGAAGTTTTTTCATCTATACGCAATGATAGATCCAGATTAAATCCTGACATAAAAATATGTTTACACCCCGGGTTTTGGACCGGTCTATATACCTCTACTTTCTAACTTTTAGAAGCAAAATAGAATCACTCCCAAAAATAAAACGCTACAACCCCTATAAGCACTGGGGTGTAGCGTTTTACCTGTCTATTCAAACTCAATTCCAACATCTATATGTTGTGGTTTGTCACTTCGTTAAAGCGGGTATTTTGTATGTTCAACCTACTTATTCTAGTAATTTTTTGAGTTTGCAGGCTTTTTTGCTTACATTTTGCTGACAGGGTTTTATAATATCCATTCATCTCAGCCTATTTCATTAACATTTTAACTCGGCATAGGTAAGTTAAAATAACAAGTTAACTTAATGCAATCACAAAAATAAATATCAGGTTATAGGCTACAAGTTTTTTGTATTTTTGATAACTCTATCAAAAATTAATAATGCCAAAGTGGAAATAGAAAAACTTCTTTTTATCCTCTAGAACACCTATCTCTTGGTTATTGTTCAAGGTACTTCCAGAAAACCTTCTTTCGAATCCATTTTAAACTTGAGTTGCTCTGGTTTAGCAATCAAATCTTCAATTCGCATCTTAACCTTATTATTCAAGTCATCTGCTACCATTTCTAAAAAAGAAACACATTTCCCTTGTCCCCACAAATTCAAATCTATATCGCTCTGATATTTCTGTAACAAAATCGGGACTATTTCCATGTACAGTGACAAAAAGCAAGTTGCTATCATTTCATGCCGAGGGACCTGAACAAGTTCTCCAAGATATTTATCCTCATCAAATCCTATAGTATTCTTATTATTCAATGATATCTCAATATTTAAATGGTTTCTATAGGACAATGCAATTGTAATCTGGTTTAAGTTTCTACTCTCAATTAGAAATGATAAAGCACTTATAATATTCATGACTGATTCTCCGGACATAGATACTTTTGCTAGCAAATCCTCCGTATCTCCTTTAAAGCCCTTTATTGAATCTATAATCAAATCACTAAGTTCTTCGTTTTCACTTGATATGGTATTCTCTTTACCATATACTTTGCTTATAAGCCATACAAATAAATCGCCAGACAATTCTAAAGTATTACTCAATATCTCCCTTCGTCCAGAGTAAAATAGCATCTTACGAAGCAAAGTCTGTGCATATGTATTTTTACTTATAATATAACGTACTTTTCCCGAACTGAAATATGGAATAACAAACCCTCGTTTAGTATAGGTTCCATCATCTGTTATTTCCTCTCCTCCTGGAATTTGATCCACCGAGAAAGTATAGTAATTATATGTTATCTCTCTGCCATAAAAAACATCCCTTTTATCCTTATCAAATACTTTATTTATTTCCCAATTAATATACTTGGTTCCGCTCTCTGGTATCTCATCTGGATGTGGAGAATCTAGCAATTTTTCTATATCTGCAAGGTTTGTTGTTTTTTCATCTACCCATCTTGTAACCGTTATCATCAATTTATTCCTCCTACATTTTGAATCATAATTCCATTAGTCACAAATTCAAGACCAATCTTCTTCTTAACCGTTGGCTCAAGAACTATAGATACATCAGTTGCCTCATTCCTTATGAACGATAATCTCATTCGTATTTCTGTATAAACGTTCTTATGATTATCATGTTCTGGCAATAATGTAGAAACATTCCATTTTATTTGATAAGCTTCTTGTGTAATATTACTATTACCATCTAATTGTGTAGAAAACCACTGCGGTATATCTAAACATACTTCTGTTCCTGATAGTTTTTTATAATTACCATTAAGTATGATATGACACCACGCACTTGCTACTCCCATTGAATTTTCACTCATCTGTATACTAGGTCTAGTATGTCCATCTTCATGCCGTTCATCAGTATAAAAAGTACATGTTATAGTCGCATTGGCTTTCGCAATAAAATATTCCGCCAATTCAGCAATTGCTTCCAAAATTGCCATGTACAATGCTAATCCTGCTTCAAATCGATAATTTTCTGGAATAAATGTGACATATTCGCACAAATTCCATTTATGTAACATGAACATTGCTATAAAAGGAAGAACTACTGCTTTAATAAGAATTTTAATAATTGAGGAAGGTCTCAAGCTATCACCCTCCTAACAACATTACAAATTTCTGTTGCCACGAGATCATACACGTTCTCTGTAACATCAAAAATACCATTTACTTGCATGCTAAGCAAAAATCCCATTCCTTGCCTACTTTTAATACTTACTTTCTTGATATCAATTGAATCATATTTACTCAAAAAAGAAAGTTTCTCCTTAAGTATTTCCCAATAAGCACCATTATCCTTCATTTTTTCTAAAATTTCTTTAATTTCTTGATTTAGTTCTTCATCCTCTACCAAAAATTCAATTTCTGACACAATTGCATTGAATTTTAATAAAAATTCTTCTATAAGAGCTATCATAACAGAGGATGTAAAAATACTTTGCTGATATCCTCTTTTAGAAGCCTTCTGAACTACATCATAATAATTTTGTTGAGGATCATATAAAAAATATTCAACATCTCTTGTCAGAATATTTTGAAATACCTTTCCATATACATTACGCATTTCTTTCACCTTCTTAACATTTCAATTTTTTCAATCTGTTATAGCATATACTTTGTTATTCTAAATTTATCATAGAATCGAAAGTTTACTACATTTTATAATATAAATCCGTCATCTACAAATGCTTTCGCAAATCTTGTACGTTTTGTTTCATAGTTACACAAAAATCTACCTTATACGATATAGCATATTATTCGTATTCCCCTCCTTTTCAAGAACTCCCAAATTAACCAATATCTTCATATACCTCCACGCAGTTGTTCGTGATTTCTGGGTTATTTCCATTACTTCCTGAACAGAAATTTCTCTTTTCACCTCTAATACTCTAATGATATCCACTAATTTTTCAAAATCCTTTGGTTTCAAAACTTGTTTCAAACTTGTTTCAAAACTTGTTTCATTTTGCAACAAGTTTTCATTTTCTATTTCGTTTTCTTCCAAAAACGCCGGATGAATCGGTATCCTAATCCTCATAGCTCGCCTATCTTCATCTGTGAAGAATTCTGCTCGTGGAGAACCGTTCTTTTCCAGTTCTTCTTGTATTGTCGGAATCCCAGAAGAATGACCTTCTGACAAATCCAATTCTTTCAAAAATTCTCCCAATCTTCTGTTACGATAGTATCTTGAAACAAATCTCTTACCTTCTGCTATCGTCTTTTCGGAAATAGACCGGTCAATTCCGGGGAAATTCATAATATTAATGCAATCCGGCTCTATCTCTATTGTCACCGGCTCACAAGACATATAGTCTCTGTGATAAAAAGCATTAACAACAGCCTCCTCAATTGCCTGATACGGATAATTCATAATCCGCAAAGCCTCCATTTGATTAGGAACCTTGATTACTTTTTCTCGTATAAAAAGATTTCGAAATCGTTCCATTGTTGCTTGAATCATCTGTGGTACGGAGCCTGTGATATTTGGAAAATCCTCGCTAACACTTGGATTTTCTATACTCCCCTGCGGAAATGACGTCATCTGAACATAGGTATAGGGAAAAAATTTGTCCGGATGCTCACAAAACATCATGATTGCCACATTTTGAATATAACGTAGTTCCGGCGGTCCTACCAGTAACTGCATATCTTCTAATATCTCCTCTACGCCTCGTTCTTTAACCTGCTTTGCTAATTTACTACCTGTTTTTCTCAAATGATCTTCCAAAAGAACAGGGGAAATGTCATCAAAAACAGCCTTATGATTTGCTCTGCAATCATAAGGAGTCTGATCTGACATATTAATCAATTCCCTTTCCTGTTCAGGATTTGCCTTAACAGAACTGGTTAGATAACGAATATAATAATTATACTTCTTGTCCTTTTTGCTGGTAACATGTTCTGGTGATTTGTAAAGACGCTGCTGTCCCGTTCTCGCCACAATAACAAGAATCCATTTTCCGTCAACTTCCAACGGAATCGCCTTCGGAAAATATGGGGGAGAAATCATGTTGTTGTAGCTGAGCATTTCTTTTTGAATTTCATCCAACATGTACTCCGGAATTCCTTTTACCGGACGGACTGCCACTCCATTTTTTTCTTCAACACCGACAGCAATATATCCACCACCATCATTGTTGTAATCATTTGCAAATGCACAGACACTATGATAGATGTCATCTGGGTTCCATCCTGCTTTAAACTCTATGCGATCTGATTCAATTTTTCTTTTGTTTAACAAATCTTCTACGCTTATTTCAAGTTCCATAGTGCCCTCGCTTTCCAATATGTATTATATACTAATTTGCAACTTGCATTCAAACACGTTTTTGGTTAAGTGCTGCTCCTACAGCTCCTCTTCTAATGGTTTCCAGCTATCATCAGACATATCTTCCACATACTCTGTGTTATTGATGAATAATTCTTCATCTATATCTCTTACAAAGCCCCAATGCAAATTATATTTCTTAGCATACTGCTTAAACGCAATAAACTTATTCTCTATCTGCATATCGATGTTTTTACTATGTCCTGAACTTTCGCCACCTTTTGTTTCTATAATCCAATCCGTTCCATCTTTTAAGTGAACGATATAATCCGGATAAAACAACCACTGTTTCGATATCCCATCCATATACACAATAGACAAATACTGCTGTCCTGTATCCCCATTTTTATATACCCACTCAACTTTATCATTGTTTTCACAATATCTCTCGAATAATCTCTCCGGTAAACTTCTTGTTTTGTCAGTAACAAACTCATTCGTATATTCTCGATACGCATTCATTCGCATTAATGTACGATGTTTTACTTCACTGAACTTATATACCTCCATTTCCGGAATACAAAATCGAGTTACCTTCGGTTCTAATTTTAAGGATAACTGAGTACCACCCATCTGAGAAGTTACCTTCTTAAAATCTATCTTCAACTGTTTTACATTGTTAATGACAAACGCATAGAAATCCGAATTTTCCAACTCAATAAGTTTGTATTTTTTCTTTTTCCCCTTACTAAACATTCTTCTCAAAATGTTCTTTACCTTTTGAGACTGCATACCGGTAACTTTTTTGATTTCATCGACGGAATGCAATAAATATATACCATGGGTATGCGTATTTACTGTTGTTTTTACTTTTATTCTGTTGTCCATACTACCCTGTGCAAGTGATTCAGTAGTTCTAAATACTCCCTGGAGGATCTTATTATCTATTTCATGACTAAAATCATATCCACCAGCCTCAAGATTTTCTCGGTTAATATTTTTATCCGAACCAAGCTTGTAGCTTTTTTTGAAATAATCATATACTTTTTCCAAAGTCTCACGTTCTCCAAGACCATCAAAATCTAAATCACGCATTTCTTTCGTAAGCGTAAATCCTTTTGCCTCATCACGTAAGAACAATCGCCGCACTTGATATGCTTTATCTAGAGATGACAATAGCCCTATCTTATACTGTGTATCCAATGTATAAATATAGCAATAATCAAGTATGTTCATCCCATAATGCTTGCCTTCTGGCATTCGACGAATTCGTCCGATTGTCTGAATCTGGAAATCTTCACTTCCCCCTTCGCGCAATTTTACTAGTATTTTCGCTCTCGGACAATCCCACCCGGTAGATATCGCCTGCTTCATTAACAAAAATGACGGCGAACCATCCAAGTCAGTCAAATCATCACTTACAATTTTTTCGTCACTCATCCAGATATTAACCATACCGTTATCATAAGTATATCCCATTCCGGCGAGTTTTTCCTCCACTGCCTTTATCGTCTCTGGTTGCCCCATTGGAAATTGAATCAAAACAAGTGGTCTTACATTAACATCTTCTTTTTCATATGCTTTCGCAATCGCTTTTCTTTTTTCATCAGCCAAGTCAAGCAAATATTCATAATCATCTTGTATCTCTTTACTATCGTCAACACCTTCATTAACATAAATTGCTTTCGTAATCAAACCAGCATCGATCACATCCTCTTCACTGATCTCATAGTACTCCTGATGAGGTACTTTGTTTGCTGTTGCTGAAACACGAATAATATTCTTGGCTGCAAATGCATTTATTACATCATCCGCCTTTTTGGTATTATTCAAATGCTCTTCATCAATAATGACAACAAACTCTGTTCCATCTTTGTGAGCTTCTGCAATCTTTTCAAAAAGATTGGATCTTTCACTGTCCTTTAATGCTGTATTTCCTCTTTTGGTGACAAGCTCCCAGTTAATAAATGTAACACTACCGGGTTCAAAGCCCGCCATCATAGAATACATAAGATTTCTCGTATCTATATGTGGTGTTACTTCTTCCATTCTCGCTTTACTCTGCTCTTCCAAGTTGCCCTTTCCTGGACACAACCATACAAAAGCAGTATTTCCAGCCGTATTTTTCAAGAATTCATCAACATATTTTATCAATATTATCGTTTTTCCAGCACCCGTTGGAGCTTTTACTGTAATAACTTGTTTACTTGTTGTTTCAACAGTTTTTTCAATTAAAAACTCCACGCATTGCGTCTGAAACTCATAATCTTTTATTTTACTCACCATAATTCTCCTACCTCTCGTAATTCAAAATCAAAATAGCAATCTGGAATAATTCTTACATCAATATTTTGCAGTAATTTTTCTTGCGAAGTTGTTAGCAATACATCTTGATTAATAAATACCACTTCAATGCACTTATACTCATTGAAATGCTTCTCAAATTCATCCATTTCCTCATCATCCATAATCATGATGTATTTCTTATTATCTACCTTCACCCCATACTGAAGTTGAATCATTTCCTTGATATGTTCAAGGAGGTCATCGTAGATATTTTCACTCTCCTTATCTACAAAATCTGTTTTGTAATATTTCAGATTGGCTTTTCGACCTTCTGAGTAATCACTTTCATCTTGTCTTTTTCCTGTGATAACTGTTTTTAAGCGCTGATAAGTAACTTCTTCACAAATATTATTATCATTGTTAGTGCATAAAACAAATTTTCTTTTTCCCGCATCTTCATTATTTAATTCCATAACAGCCTGCGCAGTTGTTCCTGAACCAGCAAAAAAATCAAGAACCGTAAAATTATCCTTCGCACAAAATTTAATTAAAAACTTAATTAAATCAACGGGTTTAGGATTACTAAAAACATTTGTTTTATTAAATATTTTTTTCAATTCGGCTGCTCCATTTGAAGTTGTTCCATATTCCGTCATAAGCGATCTCGGTTTATACCCTTTTGGCTGTCTTTGTTTAAAATGAACTGTCCACTTATCTTTTATTTTTATAATTCTAACTTCTCCTTGTTCTAAATCGGATAAAAAACGACTTTCTGAGCGAAGCCAACTAATAGGTTCTCCATTTTCATCTTTATCTAAAATCGAACCATCTGGACACTTAATTGGATAATATTGTTTTCCAGATTTTCTCTTAAAAGTATCCCAAAAAAAACGACCTTTTTCATCTTTTTCTTTATAACGCGTAAGATACTCATTGCCATATGGAATAAATATATTATCCAATGACTCCCTATCAAGTGCATAAAACAGAATGTATTCATGTTCTGTTGCTACATGACGAGAATCATTACCACCTCCCTTTTTTTTCTGCCAAATAAGAGAAGTAATATAATTATTCTCGCCCAAGATTGAATCACACAAAAGTTTAAGTTGCGACTGTTCATTATCATCAATACTTATAAAAATCATTCCTTTTTTACTTAACAATTTCTTTGCACTTTTAAGACGGGCTGCCATAAACGACAACCATTTACTGTGTCTAAAAGTATCTTCATATGAAACCTGTGCATCGTTATAAATAAAATCCTTACTTCCAGTATTATATGGTGGATCAATATATATTACATCAATCTTTCCCTTATGTGTCTTTTCCAACAACTTAAGCGAGTGCAGATTATCTCCCTCTAATAGAAAATTGTACTGTTCGTTTTCAGGATCACCTACAATCTCCTTGTCCTCCACTTCCGTAAAGACAGGAATATGTGTCTGCATCTTCACATCCACTTCTTCCTCGTGTTCTTCCCACACAAGTCCATATTTTTTTGCTGTAAGTTCTCTTTCAATCTGATTAATCGCAATCAACGATGCATCATCAGTATGCTGTTCTTTCAAAGTTTCAAGAAATTCCAGCATTTTTTTTCTTCGAATCTGTGATAAATTTGCCATAAGTCCTCCTGTTTATCTACTCAACATATGTTTTCTTTTCTTCCTTGCTCAAGCAAAGATAATTCAAATAGCAAGCACTACACTTTTCTTTTGAGCACTTTCTATCCAGTTTATTTTCTCTAATATTTTGGGCAGCATTACGAATGTCTTTTGCAACTGTCTCTGTGAGTCCCTCTGTCACACGAACTCTTTCACTTTCCACCTTGTCGAGGTTAAGTATTTCCAAATAATCTGCACTCTTCCCTGTCAGCTCTTGGTATCCGAGTGCATAGATTTTAAGTTGCTCTGCCTCTAAACATTGCGTAACATCTCTGTCTGCTGTTTTAAAATCAACTATTGTTATTTTCTCTTCTCCAGATATTTCACGATGCTTTACAAGATCAATACGCCCATTAACCTTAACACCATCGCCCATGTCCAACTCAATATCAGCCTCAGCCATTTCAATATTTTTAAAATCTGCTTTATTTTTCTCAAAATACATATCAACAGATTTCTTTGCACTCTCCAACATATTTTGTTCCATTTTGCTATTTGCATATGGCAGATAAAAAGTATCTTCCACTATTGCCTGAACATCTTCACGAGTAAGATTTTCTCCGTCAAGATACTTCTTATGAATATTACGCACAATATTATGTACTACATTTCCATATCCCATAGCGGCTGCAATAGGTTGCACAAATCCATAAAACATTGACAACTTAAATCTGTACGCACAATCAAAAAAATCCTGTAAGATTGAAAAATTCAAGTTGATCGCAGACTTTTCTTCTACCATAGGCGGTAATTGCTTTCCGGAATATTCCATTTTATCATCATAAGATAACATATATGGGGATTCCTTCGCTTCAACCAAAAATGTTGAAATCTTTTTATCTCTTCTATATGGGCATCTCGTCAGACACAAATATTTTTTTGCTCTTGTCACAGCCACATAAAATAGCCTGCGCTCTTCCTCAATCCCTGAATTAAATCGTTCCGAGTTTTGAATCCAGTCTCTGTTTATAATATGCCACACATTTTTTCCACCAACACCAGCCGCCGGAAAATTGTTTTTACTCAACTCCGGGACAAAAACCGCTGTATACTCTAGTCCTTTCGACTGATGAACTGTCATAATATTTACAGCGTCCGGACGGATGTATGTATTATCCAAATGCCCTTCCGGATAATAATCGCTTGCCGTATATTCCATAAATTTGCAAAATCGAGCAAGTTTATTTTTAGGAAGTGTCGCAAAATTGATTGATTCAAAATCATTTATAACCTGACTAAATTTCCCTAGGTTATAAAGAATCACCTCTGTAATAGCATTTTCTTCCTGCTCGGTTATATAAATCAAGCGAAGAAAATTATGATATATTTCCTGCAAAACAAACTCTCCGTAATACTTCATTTTCTTAACATCTATACCACTTAAGTAAGTCAGTGCATCTGACAAATCTTTCAAATCCAGCTCATAATTAACCTCTTTCCATAAATTAAAAAGATCTGTCATGCTAATCTCACCATTAAGATATCTAAATATTCCCCTTGAAGCTTGGCATTCTGCAGTAGAAAACAGCGCATTAACGCCTTCCACAATATATGGAATACCGCACTTGTCAAACATTTCTGAAAAGTACTCTCCAAATTTTTTCTTTCTAAGCAATACTGCCATTTCAGAATATTTAACTCCACTTTCATGGAGTGCTTTTATTCTACCAGCTATAAAATCACATTCCTGTTCAATATCTTCAAATTCACGATATATTGTGTCGCCTTCTTCATATTTAAATTTCGCACCTGATACCATGTTCTTGCTTAAACGACGATTATTATTAATAATTACTCTTTGCGCAATATCAACTATCGCTTCAGAACTTCGATAATCCGTATCAAGCACAATATACTTTTCGACTCCATAACGTTCCTTAAATGTAAGTATATTCTCTGAATCACTGCCTCGAAACTGATAAATGGTTTGATCATCATCACCCACGATGCACAAATTACTTCCACCATTCTTGATTAGTTGTATAAGTTTTTCTTGAATAGAATTTGTATCCTGGTACTCATCTACCGTCAAGAATTTTACTCTTGATGTTATTCGCTTTCTAAACTCATCGTTTTTCTGCATTTGCTCCAACATTTCACGTAAAATAAGAGAATAATCAAAATAATGTTGTGAATACAGCAAATCTTTATATTTTTCTACTGCATCAAAAGTTGTTTTATCCCAACTATCTCTTGATTCCCAGCTCTCATTTAACATGCTCATTGTCGAAAGGAACAAGCCAGTTTCTCTATACATTTTCAGATCAAGGTCTTTCATTCCACACTCAAAATAGTTTTTATCGATAAACAACTTGGTTTTTATCTCATCTAATACAGAAAAACTTTGAAACTGCGGTATATATTCCTGTAACATCTTCAAGCAAAAACCATGTATGGTCCCAATATACATTTCTGCAAACCCCACAGTACTTCCCAGTTCCTTTTTTGCATACTTGTATATTCGACTTTTCAACTCTTCAGCAGCCTTTTCTGTAAATGTAAAAGCTACAATATTAGCTGGTGTAATATCCTTCTTTTGCTTCAAAATATTAACAATCCTTCTTGTTACAACACCCGTTTTACCAGCTCCGGCACATGCTATTATTTCCAAATCTTCATCAATTGTCTCAACTGCTTCTTTTTGCCTTTCTGAAAGCCCATCAAAAATCCCCATACCAATACTCCTTTATAACAGTGTACAAAATTATAGTCTCCCGGATAATAACCTATCAACACTCTATCACAGCTGCCGCCTCATGATATGTACATGCTCTCTATTAGCTACTACTTATTTCTCATTTTCAGGCATATACTCCATAATATCACCGTAATCCGTTCCTAATGTTTTACATATTTTATCCAAAATACTCATAGAAACAAATTCGTTTTTTACAAGTTTTGTCATAGTATTCGGTGCTATTTGGGCTTTTTTTCTCAATTCTGCCTTACTCATCTCTTTTTTCGCTAATTCTATCCACAGCCTCTTATATGATACTGCCATAATCACTCCTCCAAAACAGGTCAATCATCCACTATTTTTAGTTTATCATAACACCTTCAGAAATCCAAGAGTTTGTCGCATGTTCTTGCGATTTTATTAAATGAAACAAATCATATATCAAGATACCGTTTTCACCGCTTTATCCATTATCGACAAGAAAGCATCAATTGTGCTTTCTTCCCATCCTGCCAACCATATCAACGTCTGGATTTCTTCCTGCGACAAATCTATGCCACGCAGAAATTTCAACATCTTTTCCATCTGCCGGTTCTGATAATCTGTCAATCCATTCACTTTTATTTCCCCGTTTCTTTTGGCTGTACTCGTGTAAAATGTCAAATTATCTGTTACCGTTTGGACATCATGTCCAAACACAAATTATTTTCTTAGCTCTCACGTTTGGACAATTTGTCCAAACGCAAAAATACCGTTGTTTTTCCCTGTCATGTCTGGACATAATGTCCAAACGTACCATTTTTGTCCCATTTTTCATCAATTTCAATGTATATTTATAGCACATAAAATGCACATTTTTCTTGTTCTTTTATGCCTTGCAAGATACGCATCCTGTGTCCACACGGATGCACATCAAAGGATTATCCTTGGATGTCCTTGCAAGAGAAAACTCCCTTGAACCCTTTTTTACTTCGCCGTACATACAATCTCGTGCCACGAGATTGTAATCACAGATAGACCAACATCACCATCTGAAGTTCTCCGGTATACCGACTTTCTCTAAATACTCCTGTCTTGCCTTCTCTCTTTCCTCTGGCGTTCCAGCCGTCTTATATCGGGTATACAATTCCCGTTTCACCATTGCTTCCAATTTCTCCTGTAGTCCAGATCGTATCCTATCCTCATCCCATCGAATATCTGCCAGAAAATATTTCACTAAATCTATAAATAATTCTTCCGGGATTGTAACATTTTTCTTTTTCTCCATATTTTTTCCTTTCTCCGGTTATTTTTCTGCCAGCAAAACACAACAACGCAACAATGCAGGACAGTGGCTTTTGCGGTGTTGATTTCTCAAAATCTTCGATTGCAACACCGTATTTTCCTATGGCTTGTATTGTTGCGTTGTTGCCTTGCGACTAAAAATATTTACTATCTAAAATCCAATACCAGGCATTATTTACCGTTTGGGATTTTATTTGCAGTTCCTTTTTAACCATTTCCATCGTACGCCAGGAAATGCCTCTATCTCTTGCTTCATTTGCACGATTCATATCCATTTTGGCGCCAAGATATGCTTGTATCGGATCCAGAATCATAAGCTTTGCTTTTTCCTGCAAAATTGCCTGCTCAATTCGTTCATCCAGCATACTAAGAGATACATCCGTTTCGTCAATCACAAAAATGTTATTGCAGTCAGCCTGTGCCTTTTCAAGTCTCGGCTTTACAGTATCAGCCAAGCCATCTTCTGCCGTCTGGTAAATAATATGCAGTGGCTGTTCCTGTTTCATATGTTCATCCAGCCCCTGTCCTTTGGAAAGAACTGCTGCAATGTTCAATACGAGTGTAGTTTTTCCCTCTCCGGGATCACCCTGAATAATTGTTAGTTTGCCATATGGGATAAATGGATACCAGAGCCACGATATTTCCTTCGACTCAACATCCGACATATTGATTATTTTCAAGTTTGTCTCATCCATATCAACCTTCACCTTCCTTCTTTCGAGCAGTTTTCGTAAGCATTTCAAGTATTGTTTTCAAAGCAATTATATCTTCTCCAGATAACACGCCGGAAAAATCCTCTGCTTCGGATTCTTTCAATGCATCTGCGATTTTCGCTAGCTGTTCTTTCATCTTATCCGAAGTACGAATGTTACCCTTTACCAGAATTTTCTGATACAGACAGCTTTCTATAAAGTAATCTGATTTCTTTAGTCCGGACAGTTCTATCCTTTTTTCAATCAAACCCTTTTCCTGTTCTGTTACACGAAAATTCAAGATAACATTCCGTTTTCGCGCCTTTTTCCCAGCATCACTTTTCAATATAGGGGATGACTGCGTTGTTCTCCTGTATATTTTATCTGCCATGATTTTCACTTCCTTTTCGCATCACACTCAGTTTATCTGCCATATCTTTTTGTACCGATGGATACAAATGTGCATACCGCATCGTAACTGTTTCTGATTCATGCCCCAGCCTCTCTGCTATCTGAACCGGCGAAAATCCAAGTTCAATCAACGCTGCACAGGCACTATGTCTCAAATCATGAATTCGAATTCGCTTTACGCCACTTGCCTTCGCTCCACGATCCATTTCATGATGAAGATAACTTTTGGTGATATTGAAAATTCGCATGTCCTTATCCAGTTTATAAAGCATTCCCAGCAAATCTTCAATTTCATCACACAAAAAATCCGGCAGATCTATGGTTCGGTTTCCTTTTTCCGTCTTCGGTGGCATTATTTTCTTTTCTCCATGAACTACCTGAAGCTGCTTATTGATCACCATCTTCCGATTTTCAAAATCAAAGTCCGCCGGAGTAAGTGCCAGCAATTCCGAAACACGGACTCCTGTCCAGTAAAGGATTTCAAACGCATAATAGGAAATCGGTTTTGTTTTCATTTCCTCGGCAAATCTCAAATACTCATCCTTCGTCCAAAAAAACATTTCTCCTGCATTGGATTTTCCTATCTTTTTGCACCGCTTACATGGATTCTCCGCCAAGCCATAATATCTTACTGCATGATTGAAGATTGCTGACAACTGCGTGTTTACAGTTCTCAAATAAGTATTTGAGTAGCCTCGTCCATTCTCATCTCTCTTTTGTAGCATTTCATTCTGCCATCTCAAAATATCCGTTGCGTCAATCTCAGACAGATTCTTTTCCGAGAAATACGGCAAAATATGTGTCTTCACAATGTGAATCTTTGTTTCGTATGTAGTAATCCGAATTTGTGGTTTTATTTCCTCCAAATACAAATTTACAAATGTTGCAAATCCCATATTGATGTCTCTGCTCTTTTTGGCTGTAAACTCACGCTCATACTCCTGCGCTTCCTTTTTACTTCGAAAACCTCTTTTGGTATGCTGTCTCTTTTTTCCCTGCCAGTCGATATAACGCAGTTGTACACGCCACGCCTTTCCGTTATAACCATCCCATGTATCTCGAAATACCGCCAATCGCTCCACCTCCTTGCATCTTTTCAGCAACTTATCACCTGATTCCTGCACATTCTTCATAAAAAATGCGGTTGACTTTTCCTGCCACAACAATGGCTCTTGGATTTTCTTTTTTCAATTCCATATTGAGATCCTTGATAATTGCATAGGCTTTTGCTCGACTTACACCAAAGTCATATGCTACCGTGTCCACTCCGACGTACAACGGTTTTCCCTCATGTATCTGTTGCATATCAGCACCTCCCTTCCTGGTATCATCGCATAAATATTGAATCTGATTATTTATAATTTATGCGTTCTATAATGTCATTATATTCTCTATTGCGTACTTTGTCAATAACATTATTCATTTTTTATGCGCATTATTTTTATTCATCCTATTAACTGCATAAAAAATAAATAACTTTCTTTCATTTTTACTTTTCTTTTCATAGGTTTCATGATAAAATTGAATTATATTTTTTGAAAGGAAGATACAACATGGGCTACGGAAAAGTGTTAAAAGAAATATTAGACGAAAAGCAGATGAGCGTAAAAACTCTTTCCAGAAACACTGGTGTTCCGGCACCAACAATTTATTCTATCATCCGTCGGGACACCCCCATACGCTATGATACCGCTTTACGCTTTGCCAATACATTAGACATCCCTCTTGCCACCATATGCAATGAGAATCCCTATAATGAAGAGGATAAATCACTTCCGGAAGTTGGCAAATTGGTTGGCATGTCCGATCAACGTCCAAAAAAAGCCTACCTATCCAATCGAACATCAGCCATTTTTACGAAATTTGATTATTCCGATTTACCAAAAGTCGATCAACTTATCGCAGACTTCTTTGTATTGGATGATATGACCCGCGAGGAATTATTTGAATATATAACCTTACTTAAGAAAAATCATTCTGACCCGGAACGGGTGAAGATATTGAAAGAGATAAAGAAGTGATTAGGATACAAAAAAAACGGGAAGCACCTGTATACAAGAACAAGGATTCCCGCTTTTTTCTCCAATGTAAGGAGACTTATCTATTTGTTTTCTAGATAAGCCAGCCTTCACATTTTATTTATTATTGCACTACACTATTTTACTTGAATTAATTATTATCATTTCTGCAATTGTTCTTACCAATGGTATTTCTTTTTGAAGCGCTTTTTCATCTTTGTAAGGCTTATATCTTTCCGTATTTTTTCCACTTTTACTATGTATCAACGAATTCCTTGTATAATAAATTCTTTTTGCAATATGATTATACACATTTTCTACATCCTTCCAAGGAATAGTTGGAGCCTTACAAAATGTCACTTTATTATTCTGATAGAATAACAACGCTTCACTGTCAATAGCATTTATTTTACTTTTCAATTGCTCTATATGTACATACTCTTTTAACACATATTTTAAAGATTCTAATTCATTGCCTTGTCCGGACTCATTATTCATGTGCATTCTATTTTTTACAAATGTAGCAATCTCATATACTTTTTCCTGATCTTTATATGAAAAATCCGGGTGAGTTATTTTATCTGTCAAATCAGTCACTATATTTCTCTTAAATACCTCATCATAAAAATATTCCATGACATGATAAAAAGAGATATATTTTATATATGGATCAACAGACGAAAAAGCCAATCTATAATAATCAACTACATCAGAGATATATTCTCGCTTAGGAATTGTCTCTAAACAATCTGACAAACTATCAATGTTTCTTCTTTTCATTTCTAATCTAGGTAATATTTCTTCTAGTTCCACATACTCCCCTATTGCCTGTTCTGTCTTATATATGAATTCAAATACAAATGCTTCTTTTTTCTCTCGCATTTTGTCCAGGCTGCTATAATCTCCCGAATTAATTTTTATGGAATATTCTCTCATCATACCAATTAATATTTGTTTCCAATCTATTTCCCTGTTTGTATCGTCATTTCTTATATGATACGGGTATCCACGTCTAAACTTTGCCGGTAAAACAACTCTTCTTTTTTCTTGTTTACTTTTTTCAACAAGCATCATAAGAAGAAATACGCAATATTCAACCGAACATGAACCAATCTGATACTCAATATTATTTTCCCTATCGACAGAACTTTGTGGAAATTCCATCATACGAATCGTTGACCTATCCAACTCCACTGCAACCTCATATTGGTGATTTACATATAACTCTAACCCTTGCATCTGCGCAGAATTTATAGTTTCATAAATATCTTTTAATTCATCATTTTTTAAAACAAAGTCTCCGTTCCATTCAGCATAATGTGACATCGGCCGCAAAGTAAATACCACATCATTATCATCAATTTCATCTTGCCTATTGCCAAACATTCTGCATACAAGCTCTTTTAACTCATAAAATGTTATCATATATTATCCTCCATTTTCTCTTCTCCTCATCAACTGCAATACTATTTTCATGTCTCTTCACAGTTTTTGCTTACATTCTGCTTACATCCAAAACGAGAAGCCCCTATTTACAGGGCTTCCCGCTATTTTCTTCCTATTCAAACTCTTGGGCGGAGAGATTTATCTAACTGTTTCTCTGTACACATTTGTGCGTTTTATTCTTCATATTTATCTTATTTTGCATTTTTGTGTACCTCGTCTAAAATTTTTAGAGCCAAAATGGAGCCAAAAACATAGTTAAACTTATAAAGCAATTCCATGTCTAGATAAATATTCTTCTCGTTCATTGACCACCATACTATAATAATCTGCTTCATCTTCGAAATCAACAAAGCTTGATATATCATGTTGTTTCATATCTGAAATTTGATTATATAATTTGTTTTGATTAAATTTTTCTACCAGTTCTGGAAACAATGTAATGGTATCGTCTAAATATTTTTCAATGTATTTTATAATTTTATTTCGATAATTTTTCTCTAATGAATCAATATATGCGATATATCCTCTAATTTTTTCATTATCCGAATAATCACCTGTCACTATTTCATGGTGAATCATCGCCCTCACCATTCTCTTCATTTCCTTAGGTGCTTTTACAACCCCATCATTTACAGTTACCCCGATAACTTCTTTATGCACTTTAGGTGATAAGAATCGGGTCTTTTTTTCATTAACTACAAAACCTTCATCTTCAACAATTTTCTTAATCATTCCATATATTTTTCGTAACATATCTCTGTTATCACATGAAAAGATCAAATCATCCGCATATCTGGTATACGTTATATCTCGTTTATTACAGTATCCAGCAATTCTTATATCCATTTTATAACATACTAAATTAGCCAAATATGGAGATGTTACCGCTCCCTGAGGTAGACTTCCATTTAATGTACATATATTTGTCAGTAAATTAGATGCGTATGTATTATATCCTAATTGTAAAAATTCATTATAAACCCTACCTCTCTTCACTGAAGTGAAAAAATTCTTCAAGTCCATTTTTAAAATATAGAGATTATTTTTATGGCGTTCAGCACATTGTACCAATGGCGATCCTTTACCATTTTTCGCAAATCCTATACTATACTGTGAAACTCTTACTTTATATAAAATATTCTCTAGCACCCAACGTTGAATTACTTTTAAAGACATACATGGTGCATTTATTTCTCTTGATGTTCCATCTTTTTTGGGAATATAAAATTTTTTATAACGTCCTTTTGCATCCTCTTCGGTTAAGAAAAACACTAATTTTTCTGTTAGCCTTATTTCCTCTGCCAAAGTTTCTATGTCTTCAAACATTGGCAAACCTAATGATTCAATTACCATTTTATTATTATATTTTTTCAAATCGTTAACACCACTTTCTTACCTTATTTATTTTGCGTCAAAACCATGGTGGGATTTCACTGTCGTGGAATTACACCATGGTTTTGACCAACTCTGATCATGTTCATATGCTCCGGAAGACGAACCATCCTCCATAAACTTCAACAAAAATATGTATCCGTAACGTTCTAAGATTGTGATGTTAACGATATTGAGCTGAAATAATATCAAGTCGAATTCTATTTACTAATTTATCTCGATTATCTACCATAACATCATTTAATAAGTCTTTTACAGCGTAATAACCTTTTTTTGATAATTTATAATAATTCAACCCATTTTCAACATTTTTTATCAGCATTCCTTCTTTATATAATCTCCTCAATGCTGCTGTATAAAGAATTTCGAACTGATTTGCCTCAAATCGTCTTTCATGGTATATATACCTGATTGCCTCATTCATTTCTTTTGTTTCTATTTTATTAAAAAAATATAACAATAAAAGTATAAAATAAAATTGACCTGAAATCAAGTTAATTTCTTTTGTATAATTACCATATTTTCTTGTATATTTCTTACTTCTATAAAACCAATACTTTGATGACAAATATCCTTCAACTACTTTTTCCATATCATCCAAATCATTATTGAAATAGATCACATTTTTCTTATCATGCTTTTCTATATATCTAACAGGGCCTTGCATAATAAAACTTTTGTCATTCTTATATTTTTTCTGAATCAGAACAACCAATTTTCTTCGTGTCTTCTCATTGCTTGTAAAAGCTCCTAATTCAGTAAAAGAACCTGGACTTTCACAAACAATCATAATCAAGTCACTGTTTTCAGCCAAAAAATTCTCTAATGTAAACAAATCATATTTCTTTCTACTTAACAATTCCATAAACATGTCCTCTGGATAAAAGATAGAAAGCTTTTTATCTTTTTCCAGTCTCTTTCTTAATTCATCACGATTAGAAATATATGATTTATTACTGGCTCCACCACATAGGAACAAATCAATATTGCTATGTTGTATATAAAGAAAAACATCATTATATATTTTTTCTATAATTGTTTTGTCCATTATTATTCCCCTTAAAACAACAATTTTAGGCTCGTTACTAGTTATACCTATTTTTTCTCAACACATTCGATACTGTAGATTGCGACACATCTAACATGGCAGCTATTGTTTCCTGGTTTATTTTCTGTTTTGCCAAATCCCTTATAACTTCATTTCTTTGTGCTACTGATGCAATCTCCGGTAATTTATGAATGGTTTCTGAAACCACTCCAGATGCCGTTACACTTTTAATAAGTGTTGTTCCATCACTTAACACAGCTCTTGCAATTTTTGCACCCGTTTTTTTATTTGGCTTAAACGCTAAGGATACAACATCTGACATTGATTTCCCCACGTTTTTTAAATCTGTATTCTTAAACACGTTCATTAAATTCGCAACCATAATTTTTCTCCTGCTTATTACTTTAATATCAAAATAATATTAAAGTAATATTTTGTCAACTACTTTTTCAACTCTCATACCTAAAGAACTCCCTTGCCATCATCTCCGCTGTAGCCCGATTATACCCCTTCTTCAAATACCCTTGCACAATCGTCCCAAACATTCCCTTAACCATATCATCCTCAATATCACAATATGCCTGCATTTCCCCGGACAAAGCCATTGCCACATATTCTATTGGCTTGTTATCCAACAACCTATGCAGCTTCGCCAATGACTGCTCTGTTGTCCTCAGAGCAGCCTCCACTTCTTCGCACTTTATCCGCAACATATTTCCATCTGTAAACCACACCTCAACATAGCCGCTATCAATGTTATAAGCACATTCCACGATATTATCCATTCGATTATCTTTCATCTCATCAATCCATCCTTCCAATTATCTTGTCCCATAAGACCTGTCATACCGCCTTATCTGCTGCTCTGTACGCTCCTGTTCCTTCACCTTACGAATAATCGTATCAATCTGCTCTGCACCAGCATATCTCTTCACATGCTCCAGATCATCAGCCTTTTCCTGCAACAGCTCTGTCCTATCACTCATATCCTTAATCTTACCCTTGTAAAACTCCACATCATCTGACAGTCTCTTCTTTTCCTTCCAAAGCTGTAATACTTCCTCTTTTAGCCTTACGCATTGGATTGTCAGGTTCTTTATCAAGGTCTTAAGTTTATTCACAAATGGCATTACCACCTTATCCCGAAATGACTTAGCACTTGCAAATGCTCCAGGTTCCGGCAATTGCCACTCCGGTGCTTCATCATACTTTCTTACATCACGCTGTAATAACTGCTCCGACTGTACTATCTGCTCTATATGGCTCTTAAGCTCATTCTGTTGCTTTTCAAGTTGAACATTATTCTGTTGCAAATCATTGCATTTCTGTCTTAATGCCTGATTATCCAATTGCAACGCATCATTCCTTTGCTCCATAGAATAATTATCAGCGGACAACTGATCATTCACATTCTCCAATTTACTATTCGTATATTGTAAATCTTCATGCCTTTGTTCCAGTTCTTCATTATCGGTCTGCAACTGTAACTGCTTTTGCTTCAAATCATGATTATCCATACGAAGTCTATCTTTGCGACTCTCAAGCCTTGCATTTTCCATCCTCAAATCTTGATTACTTGCAAGCAATACTTCCTTCTCCTGTTGTGCCACAGCCCCTTCTTCTTTTGCCCTTTGCGTAGCCTCTTCTGCCAGTTCTTTTTCAGTTGTAGCATTCTTTAATTCCTGTTTCTTTACAGAAACCTCTTCTCCAAGCTGTGCAACCACCG
>ERZ860148.722-NODE-722-length-24422-cov-13.921164_pt1 | contig 24422 bp, 26 predicted proteins | sample MGYA00509981_ERZ860148 | MGnify/ENA primary metagenome ERZ860148 (study PRJEB30046, sample SAMN00715199) | human gut metagenome | study: EMG produced TPA metagenomics assembly of the A metagenome-wide association study of gut microbiota in type 2...
CTGAGTGGGTCATTAGGGTAAAACCCTAATCCCCTCGGGAGAGCCCACAACTACGAAAGCGGAGCGTGTAGTTATAGTGGGCTATATCAATGGCAAGCCATTGTCCATACACTACAACCTCCGGTTTCCGCTCTCCTCCGTTAAGGAGGGTTTCCGTCACCGCTGCCAATTGGAGATGCACCGACCAGCACAAGCCCCAGATCATCTATCAGCTTTTGAAGGGCGGGGTTCTTTTCTATCATCCTTTGCAGGATTCTTTCCGCTTCCACCAGATGGTCGGCTGTACAGTTTATCCTGCTTTCCCGTATCTGGAAGATTATCCAGTCGGCTATGTCGATATGTGCCGCCTTCTGCTCCGGCGTTGCGTTCTTCTCTATGAGGTCAGACACCATCACCTTGCAGAAGGTCATGCCGTTGGCACGCTCTTTCCATTCGGCATAGGCATCGGCATCCGGAAAGAGAAGCACGGTCCGCCCGGTCAGCACACGGAGCTTTTCCTCCCGCAACTGGCTTTTGCCTCCTGCAGCCAGCCATACATAGCCGGGGAAGAGAGCGGATCCGATAACGGCACTCTTCTCGGATTCCACCAGAACCGCCACCTTGTCAGGATAGACATTCAGCAGGTGTTCCCCGAAAAGGCATTGGGAAAGCTGCCATTCCTCCGCCAGCACCCGCTGCCTTTTCAGTATGCTGTGTATCCAGTTCACTGCCGATGCATGTCCGTCCTTTACACGGTGTCCGTCCCCGGGATTGTACTGCATCACCTTGCCAGTCCGCACCTTGTTCTCCCGGTCAATCTGCCAGAAGATGACCGCACCGTCACGGGTAGCTCCCAGACGGTAATCCTCCATCAACCGTTCCAGCACTTCCTTTGCCTTGCTGCCGTAATAGGAATCAAGCAGTGCTGAAAGGAAACGGCATAAGTTGCTATGCAAGCTCTGCGATTTCTCCACATAGTGTGGCGGTATGTAACCGATGGCTGTCTGTTGCAGCGGTTGCTTGGGCTTCTGCGCCATACATTGCCTGCCGGAAGAGAAATCACCGGCGGTCCGGCATTCGGGGTGGTCGTGAAAATACTGTCTGGGCGTATAATGATACCCGCAGCCGCTTTCGTGGTTGCATCTGCCGACTGACGGGTGAAGGGGCGTACCGCTTTCGTCCACGTAGTAGGCAAAGGAACGTCTGTCCCCGCAATTCGGACAGGTATGCCGTGTTGACGTTCCTTTATATTTCTGTAATGAATAGTTGCTCATGACTTTTTTTGATGATTGGTTTTCTACTGTTTGTCCCGCTGTCCCACTGTCCCGCCCCCTAAAGGCTGGGACAGTGGGACACTTGGGACACCCCGGGACACTCTGGAAAATCAGGGCCCGGTTTGTATGCTCCCATGTCCTGTAAATGATACGGTCGGCTGTCATACAGCCGTGTGCAGGCTGCTTTTTCATGGCTTGTCCTCCTTTTCATGTCCTGCAAACAGATCCGCCTGCCTTGCTTCTCCTGCTGTCCCGCTTGTCCCATCTGTCCCATGCTGTCCCACCTGTCCCATTGTCCCGTTCTCCTTGGGACGGGACAGCGGGACACCCGGGACGGCCGCGTTCCTGTCCTCCTTGCTGCGCTGGATTATCCGGCTGACGGTGGACTTGCCGCAATTGACCTGCGAGGCTATCTCCCGGACTGACTTCCCTGATTGGGACAGTTGCAGGATAAGGCAATCCCTTTGTCCCGATTCGTTGTCACCCGGTTTCTTCAGGTGTTCCTTTTCGGTTGAATAGCCCCTGAACACGAATTGCAGGAAGGCGTCCGTTTTCTCAATCTCATAGACAATCACATTGTCGGCATCGTACGAGAATGTCCCGTAACGGACCTTGAGCTGCTTCACATAGCGGAGTTCTCCGTCCAGTGCGCTTTTCCCGATGACAAACACGCTGTCAAAGAAATTGTAGAGCCGCTTGCTTCCGGCAAGGTCGTTGGACGTGATGGGACAGTCCAGTGAACGCTTGGGTGTGTGTGCCAGGACAAGGATGGAAAGCCCGTATCTCTTTTTGAGATTGTTGAGCTGTATCATCAGCCGTCCCGCCGCATCGCCTTTCTCCATGGCACAGCACAGGTAAGTAAGGTTGTCAACGATGAAGATCCTGCAGCGGGTCTGCTGTGCCATCTGTTCGATGCTGCCGATGATTGTCCCTTCAAAGTCGGCATCCAGAAGGGCGTCGCAGTCAAGCGATACCCGGTACAGCCTTTCGGGAAAGGTGTAAGGCTTTCCGTACTCGTCGGTATAGCGGAGCTGGAACTGCTTTTCAGAGAGTTCAAAGTCCAGATAAAGCACGTTGTCAGTCCGGGCGATACGGTCGGCTATCTGCACGGCAAGGATGGATTTCCCCACGTTGGAATCCGCAAAGAGGCAGGACAGTTCCCCCTCGTACCAGAAACTGTCCCACAACGCACGGGGCGTGGGCAGCTGCGATGCTTCAAGTATGGTCCGGTTGGCGGTCTTTATGCTCATCACACCGATATTTTCCGGCATACCGTTCTGCATCTGGGCTGCCCTCGTCAGGTCGCCATGTATCATGCTGATATAGTTCTTGTCCTCTTCCATGGCTCTTACCAGTTACGTTGACCGGGCTTGCGACGGTGGGAGGAGGACATGGATTCGCTGAGTTCCTCATCGGACAGAGGTACGGGATTCTTGCGGGAGGATTCCAGCCATCTGTCCAGTTCGTCACGGTAAAGGCAATAGCGTTTGCCGGGCTTGGTGGCCGGAATGCTTCCGTCCGACAGTTTCATGTAGAGCGTTCCCTTGGGAATACCGAGATATTCCGCCGCTTCATCCACGGACATGGGGACATGGGTGTCCACCGCCTTTGCATTGTTCACACTGCGCTGCTCGGTAAGCAGGCTTCTCAAGCTCATCACTTCGTCCCGAAGCTGGGCTACGACCTCGGGAAGGTCGTTGAATGTAATCACTGTTTTTTCCATTTGCGTACTCGCCTCTTTTGTAAGGCTTGGCGCAAAGGACCGCAATGATATGACCGTGAATATCTTCACGAAAGGTCATTGCAAAATAATTCCCGAATAACGATGCCCAACCGTGAATGACGGGCAAAGCTATTCGGGAAACAGTGAGATACAGGCTGTTGCGTGCTGCCTGATACTTGTCGTTATTGCTGTTATATCCCCGGAAAACGGTCAACTGTTCACTTCCCGTGCATAATCTTCGGGATAATGGAAGTCCAGACTGCCGTTTTCGGGTTCGTCAATGGGAATCAGTGTCTTTGACGGTTCAACCTTGAAGTTCTTTATGGTCGCTATATCCGTGTCGGCAAACTCACGTGGAAAAAGGGTCTTGATAAAATTGGCACGGTTGTCCCCGTTGTAGTATTTCTTGTACATGAAACGCTCGGAGATGTTCCACACGAAATGGCGGAGCGGAATGTTGGTAATCTCCCGGGTCAGCCGTCCTGTTATCGGCTTGGGCTTGTAGCTGTGAAGGCACATCCACTTGTTGACCTCGGCACAGATATGGTTGACGGTCTCCTTGTCGGCAATACGGGGCATGACGAAGTGGATGTACTCCATGACCATGCGGATCCGTTCCGCCTCTTCCTGCTTCTGTCTGTCCTCATAGCTGGCACGGTTCTTTTCGTGAAGTTCCGGGGCAATGGCAATCTCTACCGGTTTTATATCCGGGGTTGCTTCCCCACCTGTCGGCATCGGTGTCGGAGCTGCAGGTTCATGCGCATCCTGTGGCTGTTCTTCCTGAGCCTTTATGATTCCGGAGGATGCCTTTTTCTTGCCGGACTTGAGTTTCCAGATCTCGTATGAGTCGAAAATGACCGTCTGGAAAGAGAGATAGAACAGCCAGCCGAGAATGTTGCTGCATACAAAGACTATCAGCCTTACAAAATTGTCCTGATTGAAACTTGCGGAGACAATCAGCGTGATAAAAAAGGAAATCAGGCAGATGGCAACGCCGATGAATCCCAGAATGATGTATTTGTCCTTTATCGTTGGTTCCATATCGTTTTTTTCGGTTATTACTTGTAACTGTCAGGTCTTTGCAAATTTAATGGTATTCTTCCAATTATTGCTCATTAGCCTTGGTTGGCGGTTTCTTTTTCAATGTTTTTCACCAAAAGTCCGGAATCATACCCGAATATCATACTATAATGACTTTTTAAGGAATGGTGCTATCAGAAACAGAGGGAGCGGTTAAAGCCTTCACGCAATAACCGCTCCCCCCTGAATACCCTGAAACAGGCCTATGCCTCCTTGCGTTTCAGGGTTATCTTGTCCACCACGTCACACATCTGCTGTGCTGCCATCTTGGAATAGATTTGTGTGGTGGTAATGTTCTTGTGTCCCAGATAGGCTTGTATGACAGCCATGTCCGTACCCATTTCCACGTGCAGGCTTCCGAATGAATGCCGGGTACAATGGAAGGTTATTTTCTTGGTTATGCCTGCCGCCAACAGCCAACGTTTTAGGGGACCCTGCAGCATCTTATCCTTGAATCCTTCGAAGATAAGCCCTTCATGCCGTTCCCCGAGCAGTCCGTAGGCTTCATCACTGATGGGATTGTGTACAATCTGCTTCGTCTTCTGCATACGGGTGGTCACGAACATCTTGCCGTTGGTGTACGGTTGTATCTGCTGCCAAGTGAGCTGCCTGATGTCGCTCTTCCGCAGTCCGGTCAGGCAGGCGAAAAGGAACGCCCTTTTCAAGACATCTTCTTCGCATGGCGTTTCGGCAAGCCGTATCAGTTCCTCCTGGCTCAGATGCTCCCTCATGGTGGGGATGCACTCGATGCGGTCTAAGAATCCGTTAGGGTTCTCCTTTATCTTCTTGTCCCGGTAGGCGGTGTGAAGTACCGCACGGAAAGCCGACCAGTAGCCTGCCGCAGAATTGATATGCAGCTTTTGGTTGGTGTGTATGGACTGCGGGGCGTTTAGCAGGTATTCCATGAACTTGCGGCACAAGTCCACGTCCACCTCCTCAAAGGTGCATTTGCCGTTTACAAAACGCTCAAAGTGCTTATAGACGTGTTGCCACTTGATATTCTTCCTATCTGCCAGTTCCTTGAAGTAGGCGAGGAAATCCCCTTTCATCTTGGCTTTGTCAAAGAAGCCGTTGTTCTCGTTGAAGATGGCTTCGTAACGCCTGTTGCGGAGTATCTCTGCCTTCTTCATCATGCGTGCGTTGAAGTCACGCTCCTGCTGGTTGGCAGGTTTAGCAAAAATGTAAATACCCAGAGCTTCACGTGTTATTACTTTCATGGTGGTGTTGTCACGGTAGCCGGGATAATAGTCCAGACACAGCGAATACTGTGTACCGTTCTTGATCTTGCGCTTGCGCAAGGTTACTGTCTTGCATTTACTCATATTGATGATGTTTTAACTGGTTGTACATTTCCGGAGGTGTCTCCGTGTTCACGGTGGCAAAGGAACAACGTGAAACAGCCGTGAATATCTCCACGACAATCATTTTGAAATAATTTTCGGGTAATGGCGGTTGCTTGCGGTTATTTGTTCCTTTCAGCCATGACACGCTCCACGTCGGAGCGCAGAAGCAGGTTCTTCACGCCGACCTTTATCTTTTCGATGTGCTTAACCTTGACGATATGGCAGATGTTGGCTGAGGAAAGCCCGTAAATCTGCCGGACCTGTTCCACGGTGTAATAACGCTCGTCGTTCACAAGGTCGGTTCTGCGGAGTTCGTCCAGATGGGACTTGGAGTAATAGGTGCGGCCGTATTCTCTTTTGGTCGGTATCCTGTGCCGGTAGGCGTATGCCCGGAGTGCGGCAGGCTTCATGCCGAACTGCTCTTCCGCTTCTTCAGTCAGGAGCCAGTCGGTAATACTGTCCATATCAACTGCAACGCCGAAGAACTCGTCAACATGCTTCTTGCTGTAATAGTTCTTTCCAGCGATGCGGCAGATGGGGATGCGGTTGCGTTTGGCGGTGGTATAGAGCCATGACTGCTTGACTTTATAAAGGGACATTACCTCTTCACCGGAATAGAAGTCCAAAATCTCATCGCCTCCCTTTTCCCTTTTTTCTTTTTTGCCCGGAAAGGAAGATGAAGCGGATTTTTTCGGTGTGGAAGTGCTGCCGGGCAGGATGCGGTGGTAGGGATTTCCCTCCAGCATCCGTTCGATGTCGGCTCTGCGGATGAATGCCATGCGGTTGCTGATGCGTGAGGCTTTCAGCTTGCCCATGGCTACAAGTTTATAGATGTACTGTCGGGAACAGCCCATGAGTATGGCTGCTTTGGAAAAGGTGAGATACTCCTGATGCTGTATCTCCATGATTGGCCGGACGGCCTTGAAGAGGTTGTTCTTCTGTGTCATTCTAGCTCGCCTGGCTTCTGCCTGACAAGCCTCGTTGCAATACCTTTGCATTCCGCTGCGGGTTACAAAGGACTTGCCGCAAAAACTGCATTTTCGGGTTGCTTTCATACTGCTTTATCGTTTACTGGTTCATTTCTTCAATCCTGTATTCCTGAAGTGGTGAACGGATGTAAACGGCAGTCAACGGTTGTCGCCTTTCTACACGATGTGACCGTCGCTGAATGTCGGGGCGGATATTGTCGCTTGTCGTAAACGGTTGTAAACCCTTGTCAACTGTCTGCACGGTGTGACAAAAAACAAGCCCCGCAAATTCTCCACGTCAGAAATACGTCTCAAAAATATGTGGAAATTTGGGAAGCATCAAAAAGCAGCCGAAAAGTGTTAAATTTTAGAATGTGTTGATAATTAAAGGTTTATGCTTGGATGTTTCTGATTGTTTTTGGTTGTTCTACACTTCTAAATACATGTCAATAACCTCTGTTTTTGATAAGACGTCGGTAAACATCGTCTTGCCAAAATCTTTCCCTCCTTCTTTCCACTTCTTGTCTTTCATATGCCAGAAGTGGGATGCAATATTGTTCCCCGAAGAAATGGAAAGGTTATTACCCGCCACGATATCAATGTTCTTTCCCTCGATACGGACATTCCCGTTGGGCGCACTGATGGTGATTCCCGTAAAGGCATTGATATCTACTTTGCCCAAAGGGCTGTCGATGGAGATGGCACGTTTGTCCGACGACATGGATATGGAGTACAGCCCGTGTTCGTCTGTAAACTCGATGCCTCCCATCGCTTTCTTGACACTATCAGGGAGATCTCCTTTAAGAATTGTCGGGGCAAAACTTCTGATAGTTTTCCATACGGGCGATATTCCCATGATGGCATCTGTAGAGGCTGGTGGGTCGGAGAAAACGATGGAATGACCGTTTACGGACGAAATGACGCGGGCATAGTCCCGTTTGTAAGCGTATGGCACCGTTGACTCTTCTTCTGCTTTTTCTTTTTCTTCTTCTGTTGCTGCCTCTGCTCTCTTGTAGAGCATACCTTCCACGTAAGGCTTCTCAATATTCCCGTTCTCATAGTTGACGATGGCTTCGTCGCCTATCTGGGGAAGGAAGTTGAAACCGCTGCCGTCCGAAGCCATAGGCAGGGCAATGCGTATCCATGGCGTGGGGTCTTCCGTTTGGCCTTGCCACGGATAGCGCACCCTTACACGGTTCATTTTCAAGGGATCCGTATTGTGCGTGATGAAAGCCCGCTGGGCTTTGGCCTCACGGATGGGGCTGACAGGAGCGGCAGGGGGGAGTACAGGCTTATTCTCCTCGTATAAGATGGCTTCGATGTCGAGAGTTTCCGCATCGCTGTTGGCGCAACCGTTCATCTGGACAACGATGTATTTTTGCCCGTCCAGTTCTATCAGGCTGCCCAGCGCGAGGGGATAGAAATAGTCGCCCAGTGCAATTTGGATGCGTGACCGTTCGTTTGCTTCTATTCCCTTGTGGACAACTTCATAAAATTCCAAGCTGAAGGTGACGTGACTCTCCAAAGCGTTTTTAATGCTCTCTGATGTGCTGAACGGATGGATGCGGTCGCCGTTTTTTCTTTCGTTAATGTAAGTTCCTTTCTTGAAATTTTGCTCATTATATTTGTCATTGGCTGATTGGGCAGATAAAGCACTGCTCGCACTGATTGCTCCCGTACTGAATATTACATTTGTGATAGCCTCTGCTATATTGGCCGAGTTAACAATATCCGTAAAAACGTTGATAAGGTAACATCCCGGCCACAAGGCAAAATCCTCCCATTTGGTGTATTTATCTTTAGGAGGAAGGGAAACCAAGTTCTCATCGGAGGCCAGGTGAGAATTTTGAGAAGGCAGGACAATTTCGTAATTGCTCCTTACTATCTCTTTACTTATTTTTTTTCTTGATTCTTTATCTGTATATTCTGTATATTCTATCTTTATTTTACCATTTTTTAGTGGCTCAAGAGTATAATCTCCAAACTCTTTTTTTAGCTTTTTTTCATCAAGTGGTATTTCCTGCAATAAAGGGAAACGTTTCATGTGATTATTCGTGAGTGAATAATTATGATGACTGCTCCCAAGATAATCCTTTTGCCACGCAGTAGCTGTTTCATTGGAAAAATTGACAGAAACATACTCCGTGATAGCTGTTGGAGAGGAGGTAATTCTACCGGTATTATCTGTTTCAATATTCAATCCGATATTGAAACAGCCATCCTCGTAATAAAGAAATTCTCCGCATCGGTTGCTGACTCTGACCAGGAAATCGAAGAAACTTTCGTTGTATTGCACGAGGTAGGGTTGGATAAATTCAATCCCCTGGCAATAATGTAAAAAAAGAGGCTTTAGATTGAAAATTGATTTTCCGGTTGTTGTTATTTTGTCAATTTCGTCCTGTTTTTCTTTAATTTTATCCTGGATTTTATCAATCTCCCTTTGTAGGGCGTCAATTTCATTTTTTAGGGCTTTGATTTTTTTCTTATCTCTATTTGCCTTATTTTCTTCTTCAGTTTTATCTTTTTCCTTTTCTTCTTTTATTTTAATTAAAGCTTGTTTATTTACTTCCAAACTGAGTTTGTCTTGTTCTAATGTATATATTGGCTCTTCTATATTTTTAAATTGAGTTTCTTTTATAGCTTTTGGAAGATTGTTTGGCCATAAATCAGTATTCCAAAAAATATCCTGAATGAATTTTTTACCTGTATAAGCCTTGCAATAGGTATCCAGTGTGAGGTATTTGAACGGATCGTAGGCTTGGAATATAACGTATAAAACCTCCCTTTTCTTTTCGATTTGTATGCCGAATATATAGTATCCTTTTGCTATATTGTTCGTGCTGTTGTTCTCTTTGCAAACCAATTCGACTTTTTTCCCCTTGAATGTGTTGTAAATAGCATTCACACCGCTGCAACCTGTTAATTGCAACTTAAAGATAAGTTCTCCCGGTTTGTAAATCGCTTTCGAGTAGCTCAAATTCTGGAGCGTAAAAGTCCATGTAGCATTCTCGATGGTCGTAGACCCTGTTGAACGTCCGTCGTTTGAGTTGTAACTCAATTCGATATTTTTATTTTCTTGAGGGATGTCGTAGATTGTTAAAGTATAGGAAGCCATGATGTTCTACTGTTTATATTAGAAGTTGATATAGAGTTTCTTTTGATAACTGTCGCTGCCGATGTAGGTAATCGATTTGGTCAGCAGCCTGATACTGGTCATCATCAGGTCGGCATTTTTTTTCCTCTCACCGGAAGGGAAAATTGCCGTTTCAGGATGAGAAGCGCCAAAGGCTTCGTCTACACTAATGGCATAGCCAGTTACAATCAGTCCGCTGTCGTAGTCACTCAGCGTGTTTTCTCCTACGTCGGTACGGAAAGATGCGTTGAAAACAATTGAGAAGCACGACTCGGTATGCTCGTTCAGCCGTTTGTATATTTCTTTCAGGTACCTGTCCGGTAAGGATTTGATTTGTAACTGAAGGATGGTAGTCTGGGTTGGTCCATAGGGCATTCCTATGTCATTTCTCTTTCTGGAACATTCGTAGTGGAATTGTTGCAGCGTGAAGCCTTGCTCTCTTCTGACTTTGGTTTCACGGATGTCGTCAAAATAGAGAGACGCTTTCAGGTTGTTTGAAATGTTTTGCATAGAAGGTTTTAATTTGAGGGTTTGCATTATTGGAATTCAATCTCATCAATCTCCAGCTTCTTCGCCATAATGCCCAGTTTGAGCATGTGGCGGTTGGTGTCGCTGATATTGTAGGTTTCGGCAATCGAAAAGCATTTGGCATCCTCAAACTTTAAGGTTCGTGTCGTTATGTCGTATTTGGAGGATTGGTTGGCTAAATCGATTATGACTTTACCGGACAGTAATGTCTGGTTGATATACCATTCAAACAGCATGAGGTCGTCTTTATGGGGAGCAATGACCGATAGGATGAGCTGGTCGCACCGTGGATTGCCGTCAGGAGTGTAGGAATTGTGATGCCTCGATACTTTGACCTCGCATTGAACTACCTGATACGCATTGGTATAGGCGCCTGAGGCATTATTTCTCAAATATAGATTTGCAAATAAGGACATAACGGGAGGTTTTTTACTTCGTGTTTCTTTATTTTCTCTCCCCGGCATTTCTTGCCGGGGAGAGAATAGATACTGCCGGATGGCAGCTACATACTTTATTTCCAAGGATTCTGGAAGGCAACTGGACCATTCTTCAGCTCCTGACAAACGATTTGCAGTTGCTCGAAGTGTTCCTCGCCATCTTCCCATTTTTCCATGTAGTGTACGCAATAGCATCCGGTGCCTTCCAGTTCCTTCATGGTAGAACCGTCAATGGTGTTGTAGAAGGTAATCTTGATGTCACGCGGATCGTTGGGCGACAGCATCCATTGCAACAGCTGATTGTTGCCGTCGTTCATTGCTTTTACGCGGATGTCGATACGGCCGCCTCTGGGGATACCGGAGATTTGGCCTTCACGGTCGGTTGTCTGTGAGAATGTATAGTCAATCATCATGACTTCACGGGTCTCGAAATCTTTTACCGATAATTGTACCGGGGTTATATTTTCTGCCATATTGTTTCTGTTTTTTTTGTTAGACATCATTTTTCGGATTTAAGCCCAGTCGTTTTCGAAAACAACAGACTCGAATTCAATTTTCTGACATGTGATTTCGATTTCTTCGAAATGACCTTTCTTGTCTTCCCATTTTTCCTCGAAGTTTACACAATAACCGTTGGTGAACTTGATTGTCTTCATGTTCTTACCGGTTTTTGTTTCCAGGAAAGTGATTACACCATTTTTTGGCAGATTGCGTTCAACCATCCATGCCAGTAAATCGGGGGTACCATCGTTAAGCGCTTTTACACGGATGTTGATTTTTCCGCCGCGGGGAATTCCTGACATCTGGCCTTCTACGTCTGTTGCCTGGTCAAATTCGTATTTAACCATCATGACTTCGCGTTCCTTATAGCCGTCAACTTCTAATTTTACAGGTGTCTTTGCCATAATCTTACATTTTTAAATATTGGGTTTATAGAATAGGGTTGGATTTATGCCATCTGGGCATCTTTGTCTTTCTTGTCAGCAGAAACTTTGATAATAAAATTTTTGGCTGAATAGAAAGGGGTCAGGCTGATGTCGCATGTGATACGCTTGGTTATCGGATCCTGGGTCGGTTCCTTGATTTCATAATTCTGGAATAAATTGCCGTAGCCCTTGTAATCGTTCAGAAAAGCCTGAATCTTTGCTTTCAGGTTTTTGGGCGAATTATAAGGATCCCAGTTTTCGAGAGCTACTTCGTGTACGTAGTTCATCAGAACTTTCTTGACCCAATCGAATACGCGGACAATCGGATATTCCTTCATGGAAGTATTGTCGCCGTTATAGAGGGTGGTGTTATTGAAAGCCATTACACGTCCTTCAGAGTATACCATCGGAATGACCTGGTTGTCCATCAGGGCAGCTATTTCAGACTTCAGTAAGTCCAGTTTTACTCCTTTCACACCATTGAGCGTACCGTATTTCTTTCCACCGGCTCCTTGAGCCATGTTGGCACTCTCGTCGTACAGTTTTCCGGCCAAAGCACCTGAACTGCAGATGTAGAATGCCGGGCTTTCTTTTTCGTCTTCAGACAGCTTTTCGGAGTCACGGCCTACAAGCCAGTTGGCGGTCATGATGACGTTTTGCAATTCGATATCACTATCGCGGTAGCCTTCTGTATTAGCTTGCAGGTCATCGAATGAGTATTCGTCTGCGTGGTCTGTAATCAGCATGACTTTGTATTTGAAAGCGATTTTAGCCCATTGCAGCAAAGTCGGTTTGTCCTGGAACACATTGCCTGGAACAACCATCAGGCTGTAGCAGTCTTTCAGGCTCAGGCGGTCGAAACCATTACGCAACAGGTTATCTACTTCTTGAGCAAATCCCGAATCGCTATCAGCAATATCATCTTTGTATACATTGATGATACGCAGATTTTTCACTTTGTCGGTATTGGCATTTCTGAAGAAACTGTCAAGAGCCCGATAAGACCGTTCCAGATTGGCTGTTGCATAGAGAGCATCAGTGATACCCTGGCTAAGCACTTTAGTGTATTTATCTTCTTTGGCTTTGCAGGCATCTACAAATTCAGTAGCGCTCTCATGACCTTCATTCAAAATTTCCAGCCAACCTTTAATCTCGTTAATCAAGTTTTCCCGTTTATCCTGAAAGCGTTTGTCTGACAGGAATACGGCTTTAGCTGCTTTGCGTGCCGGGTTCAGGTTGTCGGCATCGGGCATAAAGCCACGGATGGCATTGAAACCACCGAATGCGGATAACAATTGGGATATATCTTTGGCTTGGGCCGGTTGCTGGGCTTGCTTTACTTCACCAGCGCCCTGTGATGCGATATTGCTTTTCTGTAATTCTGCTTCTGGCATAATATTGATTATTTAGAGGTTTACTTATTATTTTCCAATTCTTCCAGCATGGCTTGCAGCATCTCTTTCAGCTCTTCTTTAGCGGTGCTGTCTTTCAAGATGTCTCTTAGCTTTCTGTTCTGTTCGATGCTTTTACGAATTTTGCTGTTGGTGTCGATTTTCTTTTTTACATTTGAAAGGAACTGACTGTTTTCAACAAGTCTGCCTTTTCCTCCCTGGGCTTCAAAGTCACGAAGCTCACTAAAATGGAGCACTTCATTTATTGAACCACCTTCTTCGTCCACAAAGTCTACTTCGACGGACGGCTTGAAGTGAGCAAATGCGTCGTTGATGTTTTGTATATCTTCTACAAATTCTGGATTGCCAGGTTCAGCGTCTGATGTGTATTGGTCAATCATCAACGTTTTGTTGTTATCAATGGGGGTGACTTTTGCATTGGATTCTTCATCTGGAGCCATTGAGATGAAATTTTCTTTCATTGCCATAAGGTTCTCATTTTTTAAGGTTATTATTTATGGATTTTATATATTCATTGAATTTTAGAGTGTTATGAACTCAGGTTTTCCTTCTTTCATTCGTACTTCAATAGTATCTCCTGATTTGACTTTGCCGGAAATAATCAATTTGGACAGTGGATGTCTGAGCTCTTTTCGGATGATACCAATAACGGGGCGTGCACCATATTGTGGGTTGAACCCCATCATGGCGATATCTCGCTTGGCATCTTGACTGATGTTGAGCCTGATATCTTGCTCTTCCAATAGTTTCAGCAGTCCTTTCAGGTGTATGTCAAAAATACGTGTAACGGTTTCTTCTGTAATCGGTGAGAAGGGTACGATTTCTGTCAGACGTCCGAGAAATTCTAGCCTGAAATAGTTTTGCATGATGTCCATTAAATCGTTGTTTTGAGGAATAACTCCCTTGTTGAACGAGTCAACGATAAACTGGCTGCCGATATTGGAAGTGAATAGTATCAAAGCGTTTGAAAAATCACCTACACGTCCCAAACGATCATGCAACTTACCTTCATCTAAAATTTGAAGGAATAAATCAAACACCGACTTATGGGCCTTTTCAATTTCGTCGAACAATACTACGGAGTAGGGTTTCTGACGAATTTTATTAACCAGAAGGCCGCCTTCTTCATAACCTACGTATCCCGGAGGTGCTCCGTAAAGCAGTGCTACGGAATGTTCTTCCTTGAATTCCGACATGTCGAAACGGATTAGTGCGGATTCATCTTCAAACAGGAACGCAGCCAGTGCTTTGGACAATTCTGTCTTACCTGTTCCGGTTGGGCCAAGGAAGAAAAAGGATCCCATGGGTTGACCTTTCTTGTTCAGACCAGAACGGGATTCGAACACGGCATCAAGTACGATTTTAACTGCATGATCCTGTCCGACCACCCGTTTCTTCAGGATAGTTTCTGCATTAACAAGGCGGTCACGTTCTTTCGACTGGACTTTTCCTAAAGGAATGCCTGTCTGTTTGGCCACAACAGCAAATAAGTCAGAACTATCAAGTTCGGTACGTTTTTGCTGACACATTAGGGAGAGTTGGTCAAGAACTTTTTTCAGGTAATCAATTCGTTCTTGTGCAGTAGTTATTTTGCTGAACTCAATGTCTGCATCCAATTGTGCCATCAAGATACAACTAATTTGATTGACTAGTTTGTAATGCAGCCACTCCAGCTCGGTCATAATCTGGCTGTTTTCTTTGACACCGATTTGTTCTGTCACTTTGACCAACTCTGCTTGCAAGTTGGTGATGTCATTGGCAGACATGTCATTCATTGTTTTTACCAGTGCCATTGTACGGTCTATCAGATCAAAAGCGGAATCTGGTAAAGCTTTCTCAGTCAGATAGCGTTTAGCCAGTCGGATGGCATCTATCATAACAGCTTCGTTTACACTCAGTTGGTGGTAGTCTGAATATGCGCCTAATGCTCCTTTCAGAATACGGAGACACAAGTCGGTATTAGGCTCTTCAAGTGTAATCTTTTCGAGCTTGTTGACGAATTCCTTGTCTGTTTCAATGTTCTTGGTATATCCGTCAATGGATGAGGTGCAGAGTAGCAGGAGGCCACCTTTGTTTAATTCCTGTTTTAAAATAGAAGAGACTCCATACAGGCTGTTCTGTTTGTCAAATAGCTTGTCTATGGATTCAATAATCAAAATAGCATTAGGCTGTTCTTTAATTTCTTGTAACAGATTTTTAAATCGGTCTTCCACTTCTCCTTTATAAGATGCGTCTGCGCCGAGGCTTGCCAGATCCAGTTCATAAGCAGTAGCATTGCTTAGAAATAACGGCACATGCCCTTCGAATAGTTGCTGAACGAATGCATTGATGAGAGATGTCTTTCCTACTCCTGATTCGCCTGTTATCAAAAGGTTGGACTTTGTTTTGCGTCCTAAGATTTCGAAAATTACAGATATTTCATTTTCGAATCCTATTACAATGGGAAGCTTACCAGACTGAGCCTCATTAATCTTGTTTATACAGTATTTACTAATAAGTCCTTTTTCATTACCTGAAGAGGCCTGTCCGATTTTGTTGGCTTTTTCGTTTGTATTTGTAGATGAGTGGAATCCTATTTTGTCTTGTATTTCAGAAACAGTAAGAGGCAATGTTTTCAGTTGATCAAATGTAAAGCCTACACCTGGTGTAACTAATGACGTCAGTATGCATATTGGCTCACAATCCGCAAATCCAAATTTCTCTTTATATACTTCAGCTTCTTCCATGACAGCCTTGGCCTCTTGGGAGTAGTCCAGATTCCTTTGTGGTCTTGTAGCTCGTGGTGAAAGTTGCATTTGTATATCGGCCCATTCCTGTAGATAGTAATAGTCTTTATCTAGATCAATCTCAATAAAATGAACCAAACCTATACTCTTGTGAAGTATGGCTTTAAACAAATGTGAGGGATAGATTGCGTCGCTACAATATTCCTCAGCGAAAGAATTCGCAATGTTTTTGATATTGCTCATCATTTTGATATATTGGAAGTATTATGTTCTTCAATAATAAAGGTCTTTTTGCAAATATAGTAAAAAATGAAACTATCTTTATTCTCTGGACTTTTTTTTTGATTTTTTTAAAAGTTGATGTGATATTCAGAGGCTTTTTGTTGTTAAAACAACTTATTGTTGGTAGTAGAGCTTCAAAAAAGGCTCTGTAAAGAGCTTCATATGAATAGGTTTCAGTTGTTTATATTGTTAATAGTCAGGAGGTTGTTTGTGTGTATGACATTAAAATGTATTTAATTATCAATATTTATAATTTTAATTGATTAAATAGGTTTTTGACAAATAACTCATTTTCTATGAACACGTGCAATTTTTTTGTTTATCGGTTATTTGTTGATTTTATTTGTGCCGATTTTTTCAAATATGATTATTAAAAGAGGAAACAGTATTATTGTAAACATAGATATCTCAGAGGTCATGGCTCTCAAAAATAAAAATTGGACGAAACTTTATTCTTTTCTGATTTATGTATTGGTTAAAATGATAAATAATCATGAAGAGTTTCGGACTGTTATTAATGATAAGGGAAAAGTAGGGGGATATTTTATTACCGTGTTATACAGTTTTTCATGAGGAACTTGTTTTCGGATGGTAGCGGATTTACATAATATTCATCGAATGTTCTGGAAACAATGGAAAATCTATTTGCTAACAGTCCCACATCTATAAAGAAGGAAATAGTATAAACTGATGGATGGAGAGAACGGTAGAATATTGAAGATTGATAGGGTCGTGGAATTTTAGAGTGCACTTTAAATACTTCTTGTATAAATGCTGATTGTCAAGAATAGTTCGTAGCTTGATAAAATCTAAGAAGTACAATGTTGTATAATTAAGCCGCTGGAAAGTTATTTTCATACTTTCTGGTGGCTTAATTTTTTATCGCTGATAATTGAATTTTGATACTTTAGAATTTACCATATCACAATAATAATGTCAGTTTATCAATTTGAAAGTTGCTGCGTAAACAAGACTTGTTCTCTCCATCTTCTTCCTCACAATCCGTAAGATGGGTATATACTCCGAGGATTTGTATACCATCCGGCATTCAGCCCTTTTCTATTTTTGTATCGGTTAATTGAAAAGTTACAGATATGACTGGAAAAGAAAATAATATGGAAGTTATCCGAAATTCAGAATTCGGGGGCGAGCGTCCTTTGTTTGAGTCGCATAATCTGCGTTTGGAAAACGTAATCATCCGTGCCGGCGAGTCGGCCATCAAGGAGTGTAGCAACATTGAGGCTGTAGACTGCCGTTTTGAGGGAAATTACCCTTTCTGGCATGTACACGGCTTCAAGATCGAGCGTTGCTATTTCGATGTAGGAGGACGCTCGGCCTTATGGTATTCTGATCATCTGCAGATGAAAGATACCGTGATTGACGCTCCCAAAATGTTCCGGGAGATGAGCGAGATTGATATAGAAAACGTCACAATGAACGATGCCGATGAAGTGTTCTGGCGTTGCAACGGCATCCGCATCAAGAACCTTAAGTTGCATGGGGGAACCTATCCCTTCATGTTTAGCCGTGACATCTATGTGGACGGACTGGAGAGCGACAGCAAGTATGTTTTCCAGTATGTGAAAAACGTGGAGATTCACAATGCCAGGATTACCACTAAGGATGCCTTCTGGGAAGTGGAGAATGTGACCATCTATGATTCTGAGCTGAATGGCGAATACCTTGGCTGGCACTCCCGAAACCTCCGTCTGGTGAACTGTCACATCACGGGCGAGCAGCCGCTTTGTTATGCACACGACCTTATACTGGAAAACTGTACGTTCGGACCGGACTGCGACCGTGCCTTTGAATACAGCACGCTGAATGCCGACATTCGCGGTGCCATAACTAACATCAAGAACCCGATGTCGGGACGTATTGTAGCCGACGAGTACGGCTCGATAACCATTGACGAGAACATCAAGGCTCCTGCCGACTGCGAAATCCGTCTTAGAGATGAACGCACCTGCTTTACCGACTAAAATGTAAGGACCATGAAATACGATTTTGATACAATAATTTCCCGTCGGGGAACCAATTCCTATAAGTGGGACAGTCTGCCGGCGGATAAGGATATACTTCCCCTTTGGGGAGCCGATATGGATTTCCGTACGGCGCCGGCAATTACCGAAGCACTGGCCAAACGTGTAGCGCACGGCATATTCGGGTATGTACGTGTTCCTGATGAATACTATATGGCAGTAACTCGTTGGTTTGAAAGGCGTCATCACTGGACTTTCCGTAAAGAATGGATACTGTACACCTCTGGAGTAGTTCCGGCCGTATCTGCTGTCATCAAGGCTCTGACCCAACCGGGCGACGGCGTCGTTGTACAGACTCCCGTGTACAACTGCTTTTTTTCATCCATCCGTAACAACGGATGCCGCGTTGTCGCCAATCCGCTGATATATGCGGACGGTACCTATCGTATTGACTTTGAAGATCTGGAGCGTAAAGTGGCAGATCCCGGTGTAAAGCTGCTGCTTTTGTGCAATCCGCATAATCCTGCAGGACGTGTATGGACCCGCGAGGAACTGTGCCGGATAGGAGAGATTTGCCTGCGGAATAATGTGACCGTTCTATCGGACGAGATACATTGCGAGCTTGTTTTCTCCGGACATTCTTATACGCCGTATGCATCTGTCAGCGAGGAATGCTTGTGGAATTCGGTCACCTGCGTATCGCCCAGTAAATCCTTCAACATTGCAGGATTGCAGATAGCCAGCATCATAGCCAGGGATGAGACCGTGCGCCAGCGGATAGATCGTGCTATCAACATCAACGAGGTGTGCGATGTCAATCCTTTCGGTGTCGAAGCTACCATCGCCGCTTATAATGAAGGCGAGGACTGGCTTCTTGAGTTGCTGGACTATCTGAAGGCCAACTATGACTGTCTGTGTGCATTCTTCCGTTCCCACCTGCCTGAAATACCAGTGATAAAGCTGGAAGGAACCTATCTGGTATGGACCGACTGCCGGGCACTGCATTTGCCGTCCGATACCTTGCAGACCCGTCTGTTGGAAACCACCGGACTCTGGCTCAATAGCGGTACCATGTACGGAGCTGAAGGAGAAGGATTCCTGCGCTGGAACATCGCCTGCCCGCGTTCGGTACTGCAAGATGCCCTGTCGCGCTTCAAGGGCTTTGCCGATGCCTTAACAACAGAAGGATGACCCGATGAAACGTAACTTACCTGAAACGGACATACTGCTTGATCTTATCCGCGACGGTCGCCCGATGACCTTGCGGCAGCAGCTGCGTCTGACCATAGAGCTCAGCGTTCCGGCCATCATTGCACAGCTGTCTTCCATCATCATGCAGTATATTGATGCGGCCATGGTGGGACGTATCGGTGCAGAGGCCTCCGCTTCTATCGGACTGGTATCTACCACCACATGGCTTTTCTGGGGGCTGTGTACGGCTGCCGCTACCGGCTTTTCTGTACAGGTGGCCCACAGAATCGGAGCAGGCGACCTGAAGGGAGCACGCATGATTCTGCAGCAGTCGCTTGCTGGCACACTGGTCTTCAGTTTGCTGCTGGCCATATTGGGCGCGGGTATCAGTTCTTCGCTGCCGGCATGGCTGGGAGGCGATGTCTCCATCCGTCGGGACGCATCTGTTTATTTTTTCATCTTTTCCATTTTTTTGCCCGTCCTGCAGATGATTTTTCTGGCAGGCGGCATGCTGCGCTGTAGTGGGAATATGCGCATTCCCAGTCTGCTGGGCGTCATCATGTGCGTGCTGGATGTAGTATTCAATTTCTTCCTGATTTTTCCAACGCGCGGATGCAGCGTTGCAGGTATACAGTTCACCCTTCCGGGCGCCGGACTGGGTGTAAGCGGTGCCGCTTTGGGTACGGCTGCCGCAGAGACCGTTGTTGCAGGTGTGCTGCTCTGGTATCTGCTGATCCGCTCGGAGAAACTGAGTTACCGCAGCCGGGAAATCCGTTTCCGACTGAAAGCTGACACGTTCAGGAAAGCACTCCGTATCGGTTTCCCGATGGGGATAGAACATATAGTTATTTGCGGAGCCCAGATTCTGACGACAGTCATCGTAGCGCCACTCGGTGTCTTTGCCATTGCAGCTAACTCCTTTGCCATTACGGCCGAGAGCCTCTGTTATATGCCCGGCTACGGAATTGCCGATGCGGCAACCACTCTTGTAGGCCAGAGCATCGGAGCTAGCCGGAAGAAGCTGACCCGCAGTTTTGCCCATATTACCGTACTGATGGGTATGGCCATAATGGGTACGATGGGTATCCTTATGTATCTGTTCGCTCCTCAGATTATCGGACTGATGACCCCCGTCGAAGAAATCCGCCGGTTGGGCGTGATGGCCTTACGCATCGAGGCATTTGCCGAACCCATGTTTGCAGCTTCTATTGTTGCATATGGAGTCTTTGTCGGAGCTGCCGATACACTGATCCCATGCCTGATGAACTTCTTCAGCATCTGGGCTGTACGTCTGACTCTGGCTGCCTGGCTCGCCCCGACATTAGGACTGCAAGGTGTATGGATTGCCATGTGTGTAGAGTTGTGTTTCCGCGGATTTATTTTCCTTGTACGTCTGAAACGCGGACGGTGGCTGAAACACTATCCAGATTCCAGTCGCATCCCGGCGATACCGAATGACTGACCATTCACCGTTTTCTTCATTCGCCTTATAGGTATGAAAAAACAGAACAGATGCTCTGGCCAGCAATATCCTCAATGAAACCTCATATATCTATTTTATGTATTAGTGTAAAAAATACACTTGGTAATTAAAGTATATTATTATCTTTGTATACTGAAATTTATTAGATGCAGACAGTCTTATTTATAATTCATGAAAAGATCAACAGTACAAGATGCCATGTTCCCGGGTTGTCCGGTAAGGAACGTATTGGCAAGAATATGTGACAAATGGGCGTTACTCGTCATATATATCCTTGACAGATCAGGTAAGGAAAGCATGCGTTTTATGGAATTGAAACAGCAAATGCCGGATATATCACAGAGAATGCTGACAATGACACTCCGTACACTGGAAGAGGACGGATATGTAACAAGAACAATATTCTCGGAGATACCGCCCCGAGTGGAATACGCTCTTACGGAAAGGGCAAAATCATTGCAGCCCATCCTTGATTCACTGCTCCAGTGGTCTGTAGATAATATGGATGATATTATGTGCGACCGTAAAAAGAATACTCCCGTTAAAGACTGAATGTTTATGTTTTTAACCATAATATAAGAATGAAAGCTGCTCAAATCAAGAAATATTCAAAGGAAAACTAAACGGAAAGATGATCATTCAAATATAATGTGAGATATATAAGGAGATAAAAGATATGAACATTTATGAAATAACTTTCAGTCCGACAGGCGGAACAAAGAAAATTGCCGACTTTCTGGCAGCCGAATTGAACCGGGAAATCAGATGTATTGATTTGTCAAACAGTAACGAGGACTTTCATCAATTCTCGATGCAGTTATTTAGAAAATCTCGACAAACATTGGTATTCAATAAGTTCAAAACTTGTTTGAAAAACTCAAATACACGTAAGGTACAATATTGTGATATTTAAAAATCTGATAATCAAAGTATTATAAATGCTTCGCAATTTCCGAAAGCCTTTGACTCTATACAAATGTATGAAAAAATCGTATATTTCCCAAGCTTTTTCAATATTTTCTACAAGGTACAAAAAGTGAAGTATTCACGTAGTTGTGTAGTATATTAATCATACCGAGATATAATTTGAATTACTATCTTTTACAATCGGTGAATTGTGAGATAGTTTAGGGAATAACATACTTTTGGGGTAAGCATTATGTGACAGAGGTCACTGTTTTTTTAAGATTGCCTTAGTAGTAATATTTTGAATAGAAAAAGAATTATTATTTCTTTTATTGTTCAAAATATTGCTATATTTACTGTAATATCTACGTGAAATTGAATCAACATTGAATATTATAAAATTATGATTAGAATTAGTTCTTTTGATAAATATGAAGAGGAAATTCGAATAAAGTTTCAACGCTTTTTTAATGAAGCAAAGACTAAAATGCTGGATTTTTCAGATTTTTTAGTATGTCAACAAGGAGGGTTTTATGATTGGGGAGGATATCCTTGTATTGGGTTAGGAGAGGTAGGACTAAATAACCTACAAAAAGTAAATATAATTAATAATTTAGGCGTTTCAATATGTACTTCTGATGATAACTATTTCAAAAAAAATGGTGACAATTTTTTTTATGGAACTACTGATTTTGAAAATGGGATTATTAGGGTTTGTAATATGTATCTTGATATTTGGGAAAATGAATGGTTTCTACGAACCTTTACGGAATTACTTCGTGTTGCTAACGGCGAGCATTATGACTGGGAATTAGATTTAAGTAAGCTTAAGGAAACTGGCAAAGGGAATTTTATTAGAAAAGAGATAATAGGAAGGTTGACTGGATATCCATATCTACAAGATATAGTAAAAATAGGATATAATAGTAATCTTCGTAATGCTATAGGTCATTCACAATACCATATAGTACAAGGTGGAATATGGTTTGATAACTTCGGGAGAAATAAATATGCTACTGTAAGAGGTCTTTCATTTGAAGAATGGGAGAAAATTGTTATTTACGCTTGGCTGATTTTTAGGATTGTATTTGGAATGTTATTTCAAATGACAACAACTATATTTTTTCAAATGACAAAAGAAACAACATCAGGTGGGATACCAATCATGGTACCAGATAAAAATGGTAAGTGGTATTATCAGTATATCTTCCCAGATTCAACAGGGGAAACATGGAGATTTGTAAAAAAATAATAGTATATTAAGATCATAGACAATTGTCATATAAAAGAACCTATAATAATTTAGTATATATATGAGTCTGTCACCTATAATAAACATATTGACTAGCGGATTACCTGGTAATGTTACTCGCCCCATCTATCTTGAATATAATAGCAGGAGAAGGGAGATTGACCGAATATGGGCTAATTCTGAAAATCATTATCAGATGCTTCAAGATTGTGTATCCACAGTAGAGGCATTGTTGGCAATCAGTATATTTTACAGACATGTAATGGGGCACATGCAGGGTGCTGTGTCTTTTTATAAGTATGTTAACAAAAAGTTCGGTATGGAGAAAGAATGTGCAATTAAAGTTGGGGAAATGCTACTTGACAGCGAGCAACAAAGACATCTTCATTCCGCAATAATTAATTTTAGCCAGATTCAGAACAAGTATCAGCTGGCGCCTGCATTTTTTGAGTACTCTGAAACCGTTCAGTTTCTAAGAAATTGCAAAGACTTGTTTTACAAAAAGGAATATGAAGAAGACGACTCCATTTAAAGCACCGTCAGACTTTGAAAAGGAACTGACTGAGTTTTCAAACAAATATAAGGTATTGCTTGCAGATCATTCAAAAAGAATAAGTGACTATTTTGAGATGACTTGCTATAATTTTGTCATCCGATACTATGAGAAGAAAGGTTATAAGTTGGAAGTGCAGAACATGCAGGGTGGGAAATTCAAATTTAAATGTAGTCCAACTGGATTGCTAAAGAATTTTTCTTATTTTAAGGCAATAAAAAAAGGCAATCAAGGTAGAACAGATGAAGTTGTTTATATTTATCACAATGCCACAGCGCAGTCTGCGTTCGACGAAAAGGTATTTACAACTCCTGATATTGTAGTTTCAAACTCTAATACACCGGCGGAAACGAAGGACTACTATATAACCAAGAAAATACTGTCATATATTCCAAAAGAGAACCTTGTTACTTTTTGCGAGGCTAAGCATTTGGTTCCTTTCCCAGAATTGATGGTAAACTTTATAGGGACAGTTCATGAATTGAAACCAGAGTGTATTGACGTTCATGAGAAACAGCCGCATTCTGAGCATATAGCTCCTTCACTTATAATGTCGGGAACTTTGGGTAAGCCAACCAAAAGAATACAGCACTCTTTTGAGAAAAGGTATTATGTAAATTTCTTTGATAATTTTTTTGAGGATATTTCTGTTAGATTTTTTTTGTCTAACTTTGGTATTGAGCAGATTGCTACTTTGAGTAAAAAAAGTAATAAGGCTTAACTATTGGAAGACTTGAAATAACATCTAGGGAATTAATGGTATAGAGGAAAATGTAGAAAGATAAATATTACAAGTCTCTTTATAACAGAATTTTAAACAGTTAAAAAGAGATTAATTAAAAAGCCATAGCATTATATTCTGGCTTTATGATATCTATATTGGCTTTAATTGCACAAAAAAATCTGAAGATAAAATCATAATCTGCAAATAAATTTGTACTCTCATAATAATATCTCCATTTGATAAAGTTGTTTTTGCTTTCTAATAATGCTTTGTTGAAATGCTCTAATTCATAAGAAGTATATTGTATAATGATTGTTTGGATTTGAGGACTTAATCTATAAAACAATTCATATAAATCATGTCCACGGGAAGGTTGACCCTCATATGTGAGTAAAGCTTTTAATCCAACCTCACATGCTATGGAAGATAAAATCACACATCCAATATAAAAACTTGCAATGGGAGTTTGCATATTCCGGCGGATACCCGTTCAGCATTTCCGGTGATATCCGTTCAGTCC
>ERZ860148.724-NODE-724-length-24397-cov-4.828609_pt1 | contig 24397 bp, 17 predicted proteins | sample MGYA00509981_ERZ860148 | MGnify/ENA primary metagenome ERZ860148 (study PRJEB30046, sample SAMN00715199) | human gut metagenome | study: EMG produced TPA metagenomics assembly of the A metagenome-wide association study of gut microbiota in type 2...
CGGAAATATAAGCAATGCCAAAGAAGATATATCCGGATTTTAAGATATGACACGTCCCGGCATACAACTTTTTTCGTAACTTTGCACAGTTTTAAAATACACTGAACGAATGGAGTTTAAGTATGACGTTATTGTAATCGGCGCCGGACACGCAGGATGCGAAGCCGCTGCCGCTGCTGCAAACCTGGGTTCGAAGACTTGTCTTATCACAATGGATATGAACAAAATCGGACAGATGAGTTGTAACCCGGCAGTGGGAGGCATCGCCAAAGGACAGATAGTACGCGAAATAGACGCCTTGGGAGGATATATGGGATTGGTGACAGACCAGACAGCCATACAGTTCCGTATACTGAACCGTTCCAAAGGTCCCGCTATGTGGAGTCCGCGCGCGCAGTGCGACCGCAACAAATTCATCTGGGCATGGAGAGAGATACTGGAAAATATCCCCAACCTGCATATCTGGCAGGATACCGTGCAGGAAATCCTCGTTGAAAACGGTGAGATTACGGGAGTAGTCACATTATGGGGAGTAACGTTCCATGCCAAATGTGTAGTACTCACCGCAGGAACTTTCCTCAATGGACTGATGCACGTGGGACGTACCATGCTTCCAGGCGGACGTATGGCAGAACCTGCATCCTACCAATTAACCGAATCCATCGCAAAGCATGGCATCACCTTTGGACGCATGAAGACGGGAACCCCCGTACGCATAGATGGACGCAGCGTGCATTATGAGGATATGGAAATCCAAGACGGAGAATGTGACTTCCACAAGTTCTCGTTCATGGACACTCATGTACGCCATTTGAAACAGCTCCCTTGCTGGACCTGCTTCACCAACGAAGAAGCACACCGCATCCTGCAGGAAGGTCTGCCGGATTCTCCCCTTTTCAACGGACAAATCCAAAGTATCGGCCCACGTTATTGCCCCAGTATAGAAACCAAGATTGTGACTTTCCCCGACAAACCGCAGCACCAGCTTTTCCTGGAGCCCGAAGGGGAAACAACCCAAGAGCTCTACTTGAATGGATTCTCTTCTTCATTGCCCATGAACATCCAGATTGCAGCATTGAAACAGATACCGGCGTTCAGAGACCTCGTCATCTACCGCCCGGGCTATGCCATCGAATACGACTTCTTTGACCCCACCCAACTGAAACATACGCTGGAAACGAAGAATATAAAGAATCTGTTCTTTGCCGGACAAGTAAACGGAACAACCGGTTACGAGGAAGCAGCTGGACAAGGAATCATGGCAGGTATCAACGCCCACATCAATTGCCACGGCGGAGAACCGTTCACCCTTGCAAGGGATGAAGCATATATCGGCGTTTTAATCGATGACTTGGTAACAAAAGGTGTGGACGAGCCTTACCGTATGTTTACTTCCCGTGCCGAATATCGCATCCTGCTCCGTATGGATGATGCGGACATGCGACTCACGGAAAAAGCCTGGAAGCTGGGACTCGCCAAGGAAGAGCGGTACAAGCTGCTGACAGAAAAACGTGAAGCCGTGAACCGGATTATAGACTTCGCGCGGAATTACTCGATGAAACCGGCATTAATCAATCCGGTATTGGAGCAGCTCGGCACAACTCCACTGCGCCAGGGATGCAAATTGATAGATTTGATAAACCGTCCGCAGATAACGATTGAGAACATTGCCGAACACGTCAGTGCCTTTAAACGAGAACTGGATAAAATATCCGATAGAAAGGAAGAAATTGTAGAAGCTGCAGAAATACTCATCAAGTACGAGGGATACATCGGACGCGAACGGATTATTGCGGATAAATTGGCAAGATTGGAAAGTATCAAGATAAAAGGTAAGTTTGACTATAATTCCATTCAATCCCTTTCTACCGAAGCTAGACAGAAGCTGATGAAGATAGATCCGGAAACAATAGCCCAAGCGGGTCGGATTCCGGGAGTATCTCCAAGCGACATCAACGTGCTACTGGTACTTTGCGGACGATAGAGCGCAAAGTTCCACGTGAAACAAAGAATTCAATAAACGTATTAAACAAACTGATTATGAGTAAAGAAACTCTTACCAAAAGCATCCGAGAAATACCCGACTTCCCCATTCCGGGAATTCTATTCTACGATGTAACTACCTTGTTCAAGGAGCCTACCGCCTTGCAGGAACTCTCGGACACACTATACGAGATGTATAAAGACAAAGGCATCACCAAAGTAGTGGGTATAGAATCAAGAGGATTCATTATGGGCCCCATTCTCGCCACCAGACTGGGGGCAGGCTTCGTACCTATCCGCAAGCCGGGAAAGCTTCCTGCAGAAACCATTGAAGAAAGCTATGATAAAGAATATGGCAAAGATACCGTACAGATGCACAAGGATGCCATTAATGAAGACGATGTAGTTTTGCTGCACGACGACTTACTGGCAACCGGTGGAACAATGGAAGCCGCCTGCAAACTGGTGAAACAGATGAACCCCAAGAAAGTGTATGTAAACTTCATCATCGAGCTGAAAGAGCTTCATGGCAAGGATGTGTTTGGAGATGATGTGGAAGTGGAGGCTGTGCTGTCGCTTTAGCCATTTCATATTTCACCACAGATTACACAGATTAACACAGATTATTTATCCACCACAAAACACAGTTTTATCAAAGAGAAATCTGCGCTAATCTGTGTAATCTGTGGTGAAACGTCGGTATTATGGAAGAACTCAGAACTAACGACTACCTCAAAGGGATTGTATCCAACCTTCCCGAAAGTCCCGGTATTTACCAATATCTGAATACCGAAGGGACTATTATATATGTAGGAAAGGCAAAGAATCTGAAGCGAAGAGTGTCTTCCTACTTCAACCGGGAGCACGAACCGGGAAAGACGAGGGTGCTGGTCAGCAAGATTGCAGATATCCGATATATCGTGGTGAATACGGAAGAAGACGCGCTATTGTTGGAAAACAATCTTATCAAGAAATACAAGCCTCGCTACAACGTACTGTTGAAAGACGACAAGACGTATCCCAGCATCTGCGTGCAGAACGAATACTTTCCACGTGTATTCAGAACCCGGAAGATAATCCGTAACGGTTCCTCCTATTATGGCCCTTACAGCCATATACCTTCCATGTACGCATTACTCGACCTCATCAAGCATCTGTACCCTTTGCGTACATGCCACCTGAACCTCTCTCCGGAAAACATACGTGCCGGAAAGTTCAATGTTTGCCTGGAATACCACATCAAGAACTGTGCAGGACCTTGCATCGGGAAGCAAAGTCAAGAAGAGTATCTGAAAAACATCGCTGAAATCAAGGAAATACTCAAAGGGAATACCCAGGAGATAGAACGGATGCTTTTCCAGCAAATGCAGGAACTGGCAGCCGAAATGAAGTTTGAAGAAGCACAGAAGATAAAGAAGAAATACCTGCTGCTGGAAAACTACCGGGCGAAATCGGAAGTGGTAAGCAACGTGCTGCACAATATCGACGTGTTCTCCATCGAGGAAGACAGCGATGAAAAGTCCGCTTTCGTCAACTACCTGCACATTACGAACGGTGCCATCAACCAGGCTTTCACCTTTGAATACAAGAAACGATTGAATGAGAGCAAAGAAGAACTGCTCTCTCTCGGCATCATCGAAATGCGGGAAAGATACAAGAGCCTTTCTCGCGAAATCATCGTGCCTTTTGAGCTGGATATGGAGCTGAAAGATGTCGTCTTTACCATCCCGCAACGGGGAGACAAAAAGAAGCTGCTGGAACTCTCCATCCTCAACGTGAAGCAGTACAAAGCCGACCGCCTGAAGCAAGCCGAAAAGCTGAATCCGGAGCAACGGACCGTGCGCCTGCTGAAAGAGATACAGCAAGAGCTGCACCTGGACCGCCTGCCCATGCAGATAGAATGTTTCGACAACTCCAACATCCAGGGTTCCGACCCCGTGGCCGGGTGCGTGGTCTTCGTCAAGGGGAAACCTTCCAAGAAGGATTACCGCAAGTACAATATCAAGACCGTAGAGGGACCGGATGACTATGCCTCCATGAAAGAGGTCGTAAAACGGCGCTATCAGCGCGCTATAGAAGAGAAAGCACCCCTGCCCGACCTTCTTATCACCGACGGTGGAAAAGGGCAAATGAGCGCCGTAAAAGAGGTGATAGACGAGCTTGGCCTGAACATCCCCATTGCCGGACTTGCCAAAGATGGCAAACATCGCACTTCCGAGCTATTGTATGGCTACCCTCCCCAGACCATCGGATTGAAACAGAACACCCCCCTCTTCCGACTGCTGACGCAGATTCAAGATGAAGTGCACCGCTTCGCCATTACCTTCCACCGCGACAAGCGCAGCAAACGGCAGATTGCCTCCGCACTGGACGAGATAAAAGGTATCGGTGAAAAGACGAAAAGCACGTTGCTCAAGGAGTTCAAAAGCGTGAAGCGTATCCGCGAAGCATCTGCCGAGGAGCTTGCCGCCGTGGTGGGAGAAGCGAAAGCCAAAATCATCCAGACCTATTTCTCAGAGAAATAATGACTGATAAATCAGCCTGCAGAGCCATGCACACAACGAATTAATTCGTAACTTTGTCCCCTCAAAAAGACAAGAACAACATGAGAGTAGTGATACAACGTGCCGGACACGCTTCCGTCACCATCAACGGAACCTGCAAAGCCTCCATTGGAAAGGGCCTCATGATACTCGTAGGCATCGAAGAATCCGATGGAAAAGAAGATATTGACTGGCTTTGCAAGAAGATAGTCAACCTGCGCATTTTCGATGACGAAAACGGCGTAATGAACAAATCCATTCTTGAAGCAGACGGCGAGATACTGGTTATCAGCCAGTTCACCCTCCACGCCTCCACCAAGAAAGGCAACCGTCCCTCCTACATACGGGCAGCACGGCCGGAAATATCCGTCCCGCTGTACGAACAATTCTGCCGGGAACTGAGTTTAGCATTAGGTAAAGAAATAGGTACCGGCGAATTTGGTGCCGATATGAAAGTAGAACTGATGAACGATGGTCCCGTGACCATCTGTATAGATACAAAAAACAAGGAATAATGACGTTAGAAGAAGCACAGAAACAAGTGGATTCCTGGATAAAGGAATACGGAGTGCGCTATTTCAGCGAACTCACCAATATGGCGATACTGACCGAAGAAGTGGGCGAACTCGCCCGCGTCATGGCACGCAAGTATGGCGACCAATCCTTCAAGAAAGGAGAAAAAGACAATCTCGACGATGAGATGGCAGATGTTCTTTGGGTACTTCTCTGCCTTGCGAACCAGACCGGAGTGAACCTGACAGACGCCTTCTGCCGCAACTTCGAGAAGAAAACCAGACGTGACCAGACAAGACATATCAATAACCCTAAATTGAAAGACCATGGAGAAGAATGAGCCTACCCAGAGTAAGTATGACGCCGCCCTGGCAAAGTACAACACCCAACTGGATGATGCAGAAATAGCTGCACAAGCTGCCAGAATCATTGCAGAGAAGGTACCGGCAAACAATACACCGGAGGTAAAGAAATTCCTGTTCAACTGCATCGACCTTACCACCCTGAAGAGTGAAGACAGCGATGAAAGCGTCATGAAATTCACCCAGAAAGTGAATAAATTCGACGAAGAGTTCCCCGACCTGAAGAATGTGGCAGCCATCTGTGTATACCCCAATTTTGCAGAAGTCGTAAAAGACACGCTGGAAGTGGAGGATGTAAAAATAGCTTGTGTATCAGCAGGTTTCCCCTCCTCCCAGACTTTCATTGAAGTGAAAGTGGCAGAAACTGCCATGGCACTGATGGAAGGCGCCGATGAAATAGACATCGTTATTTCGGTGGGCAAGTTCCTGGCTGGAGACTATGAAGGCATGTGCGAGGAGATACAAGAACTCAAAGCAACCTGCAAAGAGCACCACATGAAGGTAATCCTCGAAACCGGAGCTTTGAAGACGGCTTCGAACATCAAAAAAGCATCCATCCTTTCCATGTATTCGGGTGCCGATTTCATCAAGACTTCCACCGGCAAGCAGCAGCCTGCCGCCACGCCGGAGGCCGCCCTGGTTATGTGCCAGGCCATCAAGGAATATCACGAGCTGACGGGTATCAAGGTAGGCTTTAAGCCCGCAGGAGGAATCAACTGCGTGAACGATGCACTGATTTATTACACCATCGTCAAGGAAGTGCTCGGCGAAGAATGGCTGAACAACGAACTGTTCCGCTTGGGAACCAGTCGTCTTGCCAACCTGCTGCTTTCGGAAATCAAGGGCGAGGAAATGAAATTCTTTTAAGAGGAAGCTGCATTTACCTATAAATAAAGCCTGATGGAATCCACTCCATCAGGCTTTTTCATATTATCAACCGAAAACAGTTCTGTTATTTTTCCCGTTCCACCACATAGTCCAGATACCCGGTAAGCGCCGCTTTTACCTCCGTATCGGGCAAAGAAGCCAGCAAAGAAAGAGCCCTTTCCTTATAGTCATACATCACTTGCGAAGCATACTCTATACCACCATTCTGCTTGGTAAATTCGATTAAATGGGCTATTTCGCCAGGCGTTGCCTCCCCATTCTTTATCTTTACGGCAATTTCTTCCGCTGTTTTATCCTTCACGGTATTGAGCACATGAAGCGCGGGCAGAGTCAACTTCCCCTCCACCATATCATTTCCGGTAGGTTTGCCTATTTCCTTGCTCTCGGAGTAATCGAAAATATCATCCTTTATCTGAAAACAAAGCCCGATATATTCACCGAACAGACGCGCAGATTCCGCCTTTTCATCGCTAGCCCCCACCGAGAGAGCGCCCGCCTTCGTACAAGCTGCAAAGAGCACGGCCGTCTTCTTGCGGATAACGTCGAAATAGACTTCCTCGGAGAAATGGAGATTGCTGACGTTGGAAAGCTGCAGAAGTTCACCATCTGCCAAATCCTGCCCCAGGCAAGAGACGATATCGATAATGTCATGGTTACGGGTCATGCTCACTTGCACCAACGCTGTTGCAAGCAGATAATCGCCTGCCAGTACGGCTACTTTATTATTGAAAATGGCATTAACGGAGAGTTGTCCACGGCGTTCAGTACTTTCGTCCACTACATCATCGTGCACAAGGCTGGCGTTATGAAGAAGTTCCAACGCAACCGCAGCATGCAGGGTTGCAGGACATACCTTGCCAAAAAGCTTCGCAGCCAGAAGTACCAGAATGGGGCGCATCATCTTCCCGTTCTTCTGCCGGATATGCGCAATTACGCTGTTCAGCAAAAGGTTGGAACTGGAGAGGGTACTTTCAAAAAGCTTCTTGAAGTCCTCCAATTCCTCAGAAATCGGAGATTTTATCAATGATGAGTTGTCCATGCATCGCTATTTGCCTACAAAAATAGTAATAAAACGGTTAATACGGTATTTTTTTGTACTTTTACCATGAAAAAAAGGATTAAATGTATGAATTCAATCGATAAACTGTTTTTGCTCGATGCCTATGCACTGATATATCGAGCCTATTACGCGTTCATCAAGAACCCGAGAATCAATTCAAAAGGATTCAACACTTCGGCCATTCTGGGCTTTGTAAACACCCTGGAAGAAGTGCTCAAAAAAGAGAATCCCACACACATAGGAGTAGCCTTCGACCCGTCGGGCCCCACCTTCCGCCACGAGGCCTACGAACAATACAAGGCACAGCGCGAGGAGACGCCCGAGGCCATCCGCCTCTCCGTTCCTATTATAAAGGATATCATCCGTGCCTACCGCATCCCCATCCTCGAGGTAGCCGGTTATGAGGCAGACGACGTGATAGGCACGCTTGCCACCGAAGCCGGACGACAGGGCATCACCACCTATATGATGACTCCCGACAAGGACTACGGGCAACTGGTATCGGACAATGTTTTCATGTACCGTCCCAAGCACACCGGCGGATTCGAAATCATGGGTACGGAAGAGGTAAAGACGAAGTTCAGCATACAATCCACCGCACAAGTCATCGACATGCTCGGACTGATGGGCGATGCTTCCGACAACATCCCCGGCTGTCCGGGTGTGGGCGAGAAAACCGCACAGAAACTGATTGCCGAATTCGGCAGTATCGAAAACCTGCTGGAACATACCGACCAGCTGAAAGGCGCACTGAAAACGAAAGTGGAAACCAACCGCGAGATGATAACCTTCTCCAAATTCCTTGCCACCATCAAAACAGATGTTCCCATTCAGCTCGACATGGATTCGCTCGTCCGCGAAGAACCGAACGAAGAAGAACTCCGCAAGATTTTCGAGGAGTTGGAATTCCGCACACTCATCGACCGGGTACTTAAAAAGGGAAGCGGCAATTCGTCCTCCCCTACTCCAACCTCTCCGGTACCCGACCTCTTTGCCGGGACTCTGTTTGCCCAGTCGCAAACCTCCACTCCCGAAAACAGCGCCCCGATTCAAGGCGATTTGTTTGCAAATTTTGCGGGCGAGGGGACGGGCGTTTCTGAAAATTCAAACCTGACGCGGTTAGAAATGCTCGATGTAGACTACCAACTCATTGATACAGAAGATAAAAGAGCAGAAATTATTCAAAAGTTACTTACAAGCGAAATTCTCTCAATAGATACCGAGACTACCGGAACCGAGCCAATGGACGCCGAACTTGTAGGAATGAGCTTCAGCGATGCCGAAAACCGTGCATACTACGTACCCGTTCCCGCCGAACGAGAGGAAGTCTTAAAAATTGTAAACGAGTTCCGTCCCCTCTTCGAAAACGAGAAATCCATGAAGGTGGGACAAAATATCAAGTACGATATGATTATCCTCCAAAATTACGGCGTCCAGGTGAAAGGCAAACTTTTCGACACCATGCTTGCCCACTACGTGCTTCAACCCGAACTGCGACACAACATGGACTATCTGGCGGAAATCTACCTGCACTACCAGACCATCCACATCGATGAGCTAATTGGAGCGCGAGGCAAAAACCAAAAGAACATGCGCGACCTTCCACCCGAAGATGTCTACCGTTATGCCTGCGAGGATGCGGACGTCACCCTCAAACTGAAAAACGTGCTGGAAAAGGAACTGAAGGAGCAAGGTGCCGAACATCTGTTCTACGAAATAGAGATGCCGCTCGTCCCCGTACTTGTCAATATAGAGAGCAACGGAGTGCTGCTCGATACGGAAGCATTGAAGCAGTCGTCCCAGCACTTCACTGTCCGCCTGCAGGAGATTGAAAAGGAAATCTACGAGATGGCTGGCGAGACATTCAATATCAGCTCCGCCAAGCAGGTAGGCGAAGTGCTGTTCGACAAGCTGAAAATCGTGGAGAAAGCGAAAAAGACCAAGACCGGACAATACGTCACCTCCGAAGAGGTGCTGCAAAGCTACCGCAGCAAGCACGACATCATCGGGAAGATACTGGAATACCGCGGACTGAAGAAACTGCTGAGCACCTATATAGATGCCCTGCCCCAGCTCATCAACCCACGTACGGGCCGCATACACACCTCCTTCAACCAGGCGGTAACCGCTACCGGACGCCTCAGCTCCAGCAATCCCAACCTGCAGAACATCCCCATCCGCGACGAAGACGGAAAGGAAATCCGCAAGGCGTTCATCCCCGACACCGACTGCGAGTTCTTCTCTGCCGACTACTCGCAGATAGAGCTGCGCATCATGGCACACCTCAGCGAAGATAAGAACATGATAGACGCCTTCCTCAGCGGACACGACATCCACGCCGCTACCGCTGCCAAGATATATAAGATAGATATAAACGACGTAACCGCCGACATGCGCCGCAAGGCAAAAACGGCAAACTTCGGCATCATCTACGGCATCTCCGTCTTCGGGCTTGCCGAACGCATGGGCGTTTCTCGCCAGGAAGCCAAAGAGCTGATAGACGGCTACTTTGAAACCTACCCACAAGTGAAGGAGTATATGGACAAAAGCATCCAGGTGGCACGCGAGCAGGGCTACGTGGAAACCATCTTCCACCGCAAGCGCTTCCTGCCGGACATCAACTCAAGAAACGGGGTGGTACGGGGCTATGCCGAACGGAATGCCATCAACGCCCCCATCCAGGGAAGTGCCGCCGACATCATAAAAGTAGCGATGGCACACATCTATCAGCGCTTCCAAGCTTACAATCTGAAAGCAAAGATGATTTTACAGGTCCATGACGAACTAAATTTCAGCGTTCCAGAGGCAGAAAAAGAGCTTGTACAGAAAATCGTAATCGAAGAGATGGAGCAGGCATATCGCATGCACGTACCTCTGAAAGCCGATTGTGGGTGGGGAAACAACTGGTTACAGGCACACTAAACAGCCCAATAACTTTATTTAACTTACAATCAGAAAGCAACAGAAGCAATCCTTTCCAAATACAGTTTGCTCATCAGAATATCCGGCAACCTCGCTGCCGGATATTTTTTATTCACCAATCTTGCCAAAAGGAAAGCATACCGAAACCCTCACTACTGACATATTGATAAAATTTAATCCGATATTTATATTTATGTCAATTTAATACGTACCTTTGCAGCGAAATCAATGACATATTGATAGAAAATAGAAAGTTAAACTAAAAAAGACATAAAACCATGAAAGCAAAAGTATCTTTAAAAACAGTGATTGTTTCAGCACTTCTCTTAGTTTGCGGATTAAATGCCTCAGCCGACAATAAGAGCAACCTCATTTACAATTCGGAAGAAGTAAATGGCATGAAGGTGGCAGAGACCGTATACAAGATGGACGGAAACACGCTTGCCAACTATATGAAGTACAATTATAAGTACGACGACCAGAACCGCATGACGGAAAGCGAAGCCCTGAAATGGAACAGCACCAAGAATACATGGGGCAAGGACATGTGCATCCGCTATGCATACCAAGGCAAGACGATGACTACCACATACTACAAATGGAACAACAAGAAAGGCGAATACATACTGGTTCCCGAGATGACAGTAATCATGGACAACCCTAACATGTAATTGACAAACTCTCTCTTAAAGTAAGAAATCTTATTCCTAACAACAATAACCGAAACCTTTCATAAAAGAGCCGGAATGATTCGCACATTCCGGCTCTTTTATTATATCTTGAAAAACAAATCCTTTCCGTCAGATACCAATAACCTTACACGATTAGTATCCTGGATTGTTTTCTATAATGGCACTGTTTGTATCAATCTCACTTTGGGGAAGCGGCCAAAGTTCATCCTTTCCTTTGATATACTTCATCGTGTTATACACACGGAGATTCAGTGCTTTCCCATCCCAAGAACTACCTTCTGAATATGCCGGATGCCAGTTGTCATCAAATGAAGGCTTGGCATTGGACATAAGCCCTTTTTGATTGGGAGCATAAATCTTACCTGTCATCACTGTAGAAGCCATACCCCAACGACGGAGATCAAACCAACGAAAACCTTCATTACAAAGTTCAACAGTACGTTCGTAACGTAATGCCTTTCGGAGTCCGCTCTGCGAAGTAACTACCACATCGGGCATTCCTACACGATTACGAATTATATTGATGTCCGTTCGTGCTAACTCCAGATTGCCATCAGCCATTTCAATATTGGCTTCTGCCTCTATTAGATAAACCTCTGCTAAACGCATCAAGCCGCAATTAAGATCACTGGTTTCATGGTTGGAGATTGCAGCTCTTTCCAACTCGGCTATATCCAAATATTTCCTCCAGAGATATCCAGCAGGACCTTTAGTGCCATTGGCACCGTATACGCCCTTGGTTCCCTGTGACTCCATGTTTGTCACGTCCTTGCCCGTGCTATAGTCGTGAATCTTTTTACTGGTAGTGGAAGTCTGGAATTCTAGATTGAATATGCGTGAACCAGGTCGCAAACAGAAAAGATCCAGACGAGGGTCCCGGTTTTGCCAAGGGTTCTGCCAGTCATACAGAGAAGATTCCGTAATCGATTTGCCATCCTTGCATTGAAACATATCAACAAATGTTTGTGTAGGACCAAAATAGGCGCATCCTCCCAGTGTACGTGGAGCCATGTAATATGCCTCCTTGGTTTTATTACTGGATATTACCGCATCATACTGCACGGACCAGAGCCACTCATTGCTTGCCTCACCGTCATAACCAAACAGAGCCGTCTGACCGGTTGGCTCTCCTGCCTCATGACTTTCTCCACAATACTGTGTATTGATGGATTCCAATTCAAAGCCTGCCTCCTTAGCCAAATTCAAGGCTTGTTTGGCCGAACTGGCAGCCAAGTCATACTTTTTCCAATTCAAGGCAATACGGGCACGTAACGCATACGCTGCTACCCGTCCGATGCGTGCACTGCCATAGCTTTCTGCTTTATGGCGGAGTGGAAGGTTAGCCAAACACTCGTCGCTAAGATCCGAAAGCAGATTCTCTACAATGGTCTCTCTCGGTGTACGTGGGGTCTGGCTGTCATTTATACCCGCTGTGTGGACCACATACGGCAAGTCTCCATAGTGCTGGCAAGCTTGATCATAACAGAATGCCCGTATGCACAGCAGCTCTGCCCGTATACTCTCTATATCCGTATCAGAGGCTGTGCCACGCAGATTATCCAGCGCATCGAGAAGCTGGTTGATACGTGCCACGGTCTTATACACGCAATTATAAAGCTTGTTTGCCACCGCGTTTTCAGCAGAAGCTCCGGAGGTGATTAATTCCGTATACATAGCCGTGTTGACACGTGTAGCACCAATATCGGTAATATTGTCTGTCACCTTCCACCAGGTGGTGGTGCTGGCACTATAAGCTGTCAGAGATGAGTAAACAGCGTTCAAACCGAAATTCGCCTCTTCCATACTCGAAGGATAAGAGGCAGAAGACGGTGAAGTGAGTGGTTCAAGGTCGAGTGAACAAGCACCGAGACCTAATAGAGACAGCGAAAGGAGTGCTGTATAAATATTGTTTCGTTTCATATCATTTTTTCTTTTTATGTCTTCTTGAATACAGACGGTTTCCCTATTCCGGCTAATCAGAATTTGATGTCAACGCCAAAAGTGAAGGCTTTCGTCTGGGGATAATTGTTTGCCGCACCCAGAGATACCCCATCTGTTGCTGATGCGTTATAGTTGACTTCGGGGTCATAGCCATCCCAAAAGTCAGTAAAAGTCAAGAGATTCTCAGCATTGGCATAAATGTAGGCAGACTTCAGTCCGATGGCTTTCATCCATTTGGAGGGCAGGTCGTAACCCAGCTGCAGGTTCTTCAGACGCAGGTAAGCGGCACTCTTCATCCAGAAGGATGATGTATAGGTGTTGTTACTGCTCTTATAAGAGAGGCGAGGCGTGGATGCATCATGATTCTGCTCCGTCCAATAGTCAAGGTGTTCCTTGCGGTAGGTTCCTCCCTGATAGCAAGGCATCACATAGTAGGAATTGAGATAACCGTCGGCCTTGCCAACTCCTTGCAAGAAAGCCGAAAGACGAATTCCTTTGTATCCCACTCCTAAATTAAAGCTATAACTATAGCGTGGAACTGTACTTCCGATAATCGTCTTGTCATCTGTAGTAATTTTGTTGTCTCCGCTGACATTCCGGTATTTCAGGTCACCGGGATATACGGTTGTACCGAATTGGGGACAGTTGGCATTGATTTCGTCCGCTTCTTCTTGTGAATTGATGAAACCGTCGCATATCAATCCGTAAATGGAGTTAATGGAAGACCCCTCTTGGTTACGAATATCACCGCTTGTGCTGCTTGTGCCCCGCATGTCGGTGATGGTGTTTTTCACGTCGCTCAGCGTAAGGGCGGCATCCAGCGAAAAGTCCCTCGTCAGCTTCTTGCTGTAGCCTACGCTTAGCTCCCATCCCTGGTTTCTTACCTTGCCGGCATTCTGGAAGGGAGCACCCATACCAATGTGGTTGGGGATGTCCAGCTTCATCAGGATACCATCCGTTATCTTCCTATACCAGTCGGCAGTGATGTTGATACAGCCGAACAGTGAAAGATCTATGCCTAAGTCAGTCATGGTAGAAGTCTCCCATGTAAGGTCCCTATTGGAGAGCGAGGTAACAGCAGAGGTCGTGTAAAGATTACCTCCCATAGATATAGAGCCCGTAGAGAGTTGCTGAGTAGTGGGATAATAGGAACTTCCGATATTCTGGTTGCCCAGTTTGCCCCAAGAGGCACGTAATTTCAGATTATCCACTCTATCGCGTATAGATTCCATAAAGGGTTCCTCGCTGATGCGCCATGCTGCAGAGAATGAAGGGAACACGCCATATCGGTTACCCTCTGCAAATCTGGAAGAACCGTCGGTACGGATATTGGCCTCCACAAGGTAGCGTTCCTTGTAGTTGTAATTCAAGCGGCCAAAGAAGGAGTTGATGGCCCATTGGTACTCCCCTCCTCCATTGTTCATGTTCTCAATGTTACCGGCATCAATTTGGTCATATTGAGGGAAGTTGAATACTTGACGATAGGCAGAAAGAGTCTTTTCTGTATAGGTCTGACACTCCATACCTGCCATTACTTTGAAGTAGTGGTCATCCAGCTGTTTCTCATAGTTGGTCAGTGCCTGTGTGTTCCAGTAGAAGTAACGGTAGGCCGATTCTGTAAGCGAGTTGTAGGTTTCGCCGCTCTTGAAGCTGGTAGTACCTTCCGGGTCACCATACGTGGTGACAGAATTCTTATAGTTATGGTTATTCTTGGTGATATAACGTGGAGTGGCTTGAACTGACACATTCCATCCATCGAGAATCTTATAGGTCAGAGCCATCGCCATGGTAGCACGGATAACATTGTTTTTCACAATACCGCCTTCACGCAACAACAGCACGGGGTTATTGCCCATCAGACCATTTGCCCCATTATAAAGACCAGTAGTAAATTGATTGACAATGTTCGGGGTTCGGGTGTTCATATAATTGAAGGCATGTCCTTCGTAGGGAGAACTATTTTTATTGGCATTGTTTACTTGTATGTCAAACTTCATGTCCAGACGGTCGCTAAGCTTGATGTCCATATTGTTGCGTACAGAGATTTTACGGTAAGAGGAATTGACCACTATACCCGTCTGGTCCAGATACCCTATAGAAGTAAGTGTCTTGATACGTTCTGATGAAGAAGTCAGAGTAAGCGTATGCCCATGGTTGAATCCGTTTTCTGTAAGAATCAAGTCCTGCCAGTCTGTATTAGGATAGATGTCCGGGTCAGTAGCCATGCCAGCCACATATTCCCTTATATATTCATCACTATAGGGCAGGTCGGATCCGTCGTTACCTGCTGCCACATTTTCCAATTGCATATATTCCAATGCATCCACTTTTTGAGGAAGCATCGTTGCGCCTTGGAATCCAAAATATCCTTTATAGGATATGCTGAACTTGTCTTGACTGCCACCCCGTTTGGTAGTCACCAGAATGACACCATTGGCAGCACGTGAACCATAGATGGATGCAGATGCAGCATCTTTCAAGACGGACACTGACTCGATGATGTTAGGATCCACTTCATCTATGGTTCCTTCTACGCCATCGACCAACACCAACGGGGCGGCACTATCACCACCGAAGGTTCCGATACCACGTATACGTATATGACCGCCATTGCCGCCTGGCTCACCGCTCTGTGTAGTGACAGTTACACCTGCAGCCATGCCTTGCAGAGCCGAAGATACGTTTGATACTCGACGGCTTGCAAGCTTCTCGCTGTTAAGCGAAGAAACCGAGCCTGACAGATTAACCTTCTTGTTAGTGCTATAACCTACCACTACCACGTCGTTAAGCAATTGTGAGTCTTCATCCAGTACCACATGAATGAAGTTCTCCCCTGCAGTCTTCAGCTTGGGGGTACGGAAGCCGATGTAGGATACGATGAGTTCCGCGTCTTCGATGGTTTCAAAATTGAAGTTGCCGTCCACATCGGTAATGGTTTTCTCGGGAGAATGGGTCACTTGAATTGTAGCACCGGGAAGTGGATTATTGAACCGGTCCACCACTTTACCTTTGACGGGTTTCAGTGAAGCTGCGACTACATTCAACGAAACAAGCAGCCCACAGACACACACAAAGGATTTAATCATTCTTGTTTTCATTAGTTTCTATGATGATTTTAATTTCGGCTGCAAAAGAATGGATGCTGTATTACAGACTTGTGTCACTTCTGTGATTTTGATATGACACCGGATGAGAGCCCGACATATGTAACTTGAACGTAACCCCATAGAAACGACGAAGTAATTTCACTCACCTATTTTTGCTCTCAATTCAAACAACAAATAATTGAAAGAGAAAAGCAATGAACAAAAAGAACATTTTTTACGCCGCATTGCTGCTTATGGCAATAGGGGCAGAAGCTAAAGAGATTAAAGGCAAAGTCATGGCCGACGGCAAGGGGCTGGCCAAAGTTGTAGTAACCGATGGCACCGCATTCGCTCTTACCAGTGAAGACGGAAGCTATATGATTGATGCTGATGAGAAGGCCCACTTTATCTATGTAGTGACACCTTCAGGCTATATGGCTCCTTGCAACGGGGGTACTCCCGTCTTCTATAAGACTCTGAACGAGAACAGCCACGATTTCCAGCTCCATCGCTGGGGAACAGTAGGAGGCAAATACGCCATGATGGCAGCAGCCGATACACAACCGCGCGGAGAGAACGCATTCCATCGGCTTGAAACGGAAGCTTTCCCCGACCTCAAGCAAGTGGGCTTTGAATATATGAGCCAGAATATTCCTGCTTTCGCCATCTTCTTGGGCGACATCTTATGGGATAACCTGGAAATGTTTCCCCACATCAAGCAAGAGATAGCAAAGATCCAAATTCCCATCTATCCGGTTATCGGCAACCACGACCACGACAAGGAGGTGAGCGACGATGATGCCAGTGCACATCTTTATCGGCATTTCTTTGGACCCACTTACTATGCGTTCAATGCTGGAAAAGACTATTATATCGTTTTGGACAATATCCTTTATAAAGGAAACAAGAAGTATGAGGTGGGGCTCAATGATCAGCAGCTCAATTGGGTGAAGAGCTATCTGCAGTACGTCCCCAAAGGGGCTCATCTGTTTGTTTGCATGCATGCTCCGGCATACTTCTATAACGAGAACTACAAGTTGGGACGCGTAGCCGAGTTACTCGACCTTTTCGAGGGTTATAAGGTAGATATTCTCAGTGGTCACACTCATGTACAATGCAACACACAAATCAGAAACAACATTCGTGAGTACAATATCGCCTCCATCGGAGGCGCGTGGTGGTTATGGGACGGCATCTATAGCAAAGACGGTACCCCTATTGGCTACCAAGTATTCGAATCCGGCAAGAACGGAATTGCAAATTATTTCAAGTCATTAGGACATGACCGTGACTATCAGTTCCGTTACTATCCCGTGGGTACAGTACCCGGCCATGAAGACGAACTCTGCGTCAAGGTATGGAATTGGGATAACCGCTGGAAAGTGGAATACTACGAAGACGGGAAGTTGAAAGGCGAAATGAAGCAGTATAAAGGCATGGATCCTGATTATGATTTCTTCCTGCAGCGCAAAGCTGTCACAGAGGGAAAGGATATGAAGGAACGTGGTCGCCAAGCTAACAAGAATGCTTATTTCTTTTTTTCTACAAAACCGAGCGATAAAGCAAAGAAAATAAAAATCGTGGTGACTGACGCCAACGGGAAAAGCTACGAGCAGTCTTTGGAACATTAAGTAAACAGACAGATAGTAATCGGTACCTGATTATGAGCCATTCCCTGCTCCTCGTTATTCAGCTATCGGTTATTATTCGTACCTTTACCCGAAAAAGGAATGCCACATGATACCCAAGACCCTCATTACCTACATCGAGACAGCAATCATTCCCCGGTACAAGGAGTTTGACAAGGCACACAACCTCTCACACGTCCGCACCGTCATCGAAGAAAGCCTTGCCCTCGCCCGGCAATATCCCGAAGCGGACGAACGCCTGGCATACGTCATTGCCGCCTACCATGACACGGGACTGTGCCGCGACCGCGCCACCCACCACCTTGTCTCCGGCGAGATACTGATGGCGGACTCCACCCTGCGGCAATGGTTCTCCGACACGGAAATCCTCCTCATGAAAGAAGCCGTAGAGGACCACCGGGCCTCTACAGACCACGAGCCGCGCAGCATCTACGGCAAGATTGTTGCCGAAGCAGACCGCATCATCGACCCGGACATCACCCTACGCCGCACCGTACAGTACGGATTGAAACAGAATCCTGCCGCCGACAAGGAGTGGCACTACCAGCGGTTCCATCAGCATCTCATGGCAAAATATGCACCCGGCGGTTATCTGAAGCTCTGGTTTCCCGAGGGGAAGAATGCGGAACAGCTGAAGAAGTTCCAAGCCATTATCGCAGACGAAGGACGGCTGCGGCAAGTTTTCAACCGAATATTCGAAGAGGAAAAGCAATAGCGGTATCAATGAAGCATATGCCCCATTTCATTTTCGACTATGGAAACGGTTTGTTTCCCATAATGGAACAGAGTGTTCTCTATAAGGAAACAAAGTGTTTCCTATAACGGAACAAATCGTTTTATCCCGTCGAAACAAGTCGTTTCATACAAGAGAAACAATCTGTTCCGACGGGGTGTAACAAAGTGTTCAGTACTGTGAACTAATACAATAGCTCTATTTAGAAGGTCTCACAAGATAAGTATCCGCCTCCATAAGTATAAAGACTTATGGGCGTGCCAACATGAGGAAATCATAAAACTCACAGATGGACTGGCCTTCGGTCTCTGATTCGAAGACAAAGAAGAGCGGCTGCTTTCCCTTATGCAGCTTTGCCGGAATAGAGAGCGAAGCATAGAACTCCCTGCAAGTGCTGCCAGCCTTCACATTCACAAGTCCTATCTCTACACCGCCTTTTGTTGTCCAAGGGCTACCCAGCATGATGCGGATGCGTCCGTCGGTATCTTCAGCCTTCAACCTTAACTGCATCTGCAAAGACTTATCTCGCGGAACGGCATTCATATTCAGGTATTTATATCCTACAATCGACCCACTTGTGTTATTCACCACCGGAGCGAACGGGATTTTGTGGTTGTTATCGCCGGCATAGGGATTATTATCCCGGTACACAGGCCGGATATAAGACCCCGTATACACATAATGGGGATAGACCTCTTTGATTCCTCCGGGATTGGTGTGCCAACAAGCCAGCCCGGCCGAGATGCGCTGCATAGGATTGAGCCCTTCAAGAAGGAAACCTTCAGAGTTGAACTCTCCGCGTGAAATCACGACTTTCCCGCCTTTTCCTTTTTCCACCTTTACATCAATGGCCGACACCATAGCTTGGCGTGCATAGCAATCGGTACCTATCTGGCGATGATAGAACACGTACCATTGCTCACCTATCTTGCAGATACTGCCATGCGTATTTCCACCGGGCATGGCCGAAGCTATCACATTGCCTTTTTCATCATATTCGCGCGCCCGCGCATCGATGATTGTCCCACCATAGGTCCACGGGCCCAAGGGATGCTCGCTGTAGGCATAGGCCAACGTATAGTTGCTGGCGTTTGGCAGGCCATCTTCACCCTCAGCGGTAGTACGGCTATAGATAAACACATACTTATCCTCAATCTTGCGGATAGAAGATGCCTCAAAGAAGCGGAATATACCTTCCTGCCGATAGCCCGAAATCATGTTCTCCACCACTTCGGTACCGGGCTTTACCGTGCACATGGTAGCAGGGTCCAACTCCGCGCCATGCGAAATGCCAAATCCCCAATAACCATACACGCGTCCATCATCGTCAACAAACACTGCGGGGTCGAATCCCAAGCAACCGAAAGTCTCACGAGGACGTTCCTTGTTCCAATTGCATACTGTAAACGGACCATCGGGACGGTCGCTTTTGGCAATCATGGAATTGCGCCCGCCACCTTGATTATTCGGAAAGAGGTAATAAGTTTTCTTACCATCGGCATCGGTAGTTACTGTCACGTCAGGAGCAAAAAGCACGTCGTCGGTTCCATCAGCATTCAGTTTATACAGCTCGGGCGACTCATTGACTTTAAATATCACGCCGTCATATCTCCAACGGGTCAGGTCCTCTATGGGTGCCGACCACACCACTTGGTCACGTCCGCAATACATCCACTTGAGATTGTCGTGCGAACCATAAATATAGACACGGTACTTGCCGGGACAGTCAGGATCCTCAAACACATAGGGCTCACCATCAGGAATAAATTCCCAAAGCGGCAGATAAGGATTCTGTGCAGATAATGTAAAAGACAAGCTGATGAGACATGATAAAATCATCAGAATTTTTCTTACTTTGTTTTTCATAATCGCATTGATTTATAGAATGATACTTAAATTATAATTGCGACAAAACTATCAATTTATCGTTTCATCGTCATGCTTTTAATGCAAATTAACACGTTCAATACGAATTTCTAAATACCGTTCCGGCGGCTCTCCCATCTCCTCCTTTCTTCGTTGGTGTATGCAAAAATCAGCTATTTTTCAGTAAGTTTGTCCGGTTTGCACTATCTTTGCTTAAAAAAGCGAAGATAGGCTGCACCTCAGCATAAAAAATGAACGAGTTCATTTTATTCTGCATTCGGTTTGCACTATCTTTGCATCCAATTAACTGAACAATAACTAAAAAAACAAGATAACACTATGGCATTAAAAGCTGGTATCGTGGGCCTTCCCAACGTAGGAAAATCCACTCTTTTCAACTGCTTGAGCAGCGCAAAGGCACAAGCGGCAAACTTCCCGTTCTGTACAATCGACGCCCAAATGGGACAAGTGTCCGTACCCGACGAACGACTGACGAAGCTCGCCGAGCTGGTTCACCCGGGGCGTATCGTACCCGCCGTGTGCGACATCGTCGACATTGCCGGACTGGTGAAGGGCGCCAGCAAAGGTGAAGGACTCGGCAACCAGTTCTTGGGCAACATCCGCGAGTGCGACGCCATCATCCACGTGCTGCGCTGCTTCGACAACGGCAACATCGTCCACGTGGACGGTTCGGTGAACCCCGTGCGCGACAAGGAAATCATCGACACAGAGCTACAACTGAAGGACCTCGACACGGTGGAAAACCGCATCAAGCGTGTAGAGAAGATAGCCAAAGTGGGTGGCGACAAGGCGGCAAAGATAGAGTACGAACTCCTGCTCCGCTACAAGGATGCCCTGGAACAAGGACAAAGCGCCCGCACCGCCATTCCGCAGAACGACGACGAGGAACAATGCGCCAAGCAGATGTTCCTGCTTACTACCAAGCCTGTGCTCTACGTCTGCAACGTGGATGACGTCAGTGCCGCCAGCGGCAACCAGTACGTAGAGCAGGTGCGTGAAGCCATCAAGGGCGAGGATGCGGAACTCATCATCATCTCCGCCCAGACCGAGGCCGACATCGCCGAACTGGAGACATACGAAGAAAAGCAGATGTTCCTCGAAGACCTGGGACTGAAAGAAAGCGGCTGCAACCGTTTGATTAAAGCTATCTACAGCCTGCTGAACCTCGAAACCTTCATCACTGCCGGAGAGATGGAAGTAAAAGCATGGACCTATCGCAAGGGCTGGAAAGCGCCGCAATGCGCCGGCGTTATCCATACGGATTTCGAGAAAGGGTTTATCCGGGCAGAGGTCATCAAGTATGAGGATTATATCAAGTATGGCAGCGAAGCAGCCGTGCGCGAAGCCGGAAAGTTGGGTGTGGAAGGTAAGGAATACGTGGTGCAGGATGGGGACATCATGCACTTCAGGTTCAATGTGTAATGATATTCATTCCAGATGGCAATGTACTTTCTTTGTACATTGCCATTTTCTAATAAACTCCATACAATAACAATATGAAACAGATTATCTTCCTTTTATTCTTATTGTCCTGTACTGCCGTTTATGCACAACAGCAAGACTCGGTAACCATTCACGGACGGGTGACTGATTACAACGGACAGCCGATAGACAGTGCCAGCGTCTGGTGGCAAAACCCGCAGTTCAATGACATCATAGAAGCCATAACCGACAAAGACGGGCATTACACGGCCCGTATACCCAAAGGGAAATATCAAAGTGCAGCCTCTATTTATCTGCCCTCCTATGCGCACATTGCCATGAAAAGCGGGCTGCCCGAGACTGAACACCGCCTGGAGTTCTGGGCCTGGGATTTCATCGCCGACCGCGACACTACACTCGACATACGTTATCATCGTATGGAAGCTTATGGCCTGCGTGCTTTCTGCATCCCCGGAGCCATGCCTACTTATCAGATATACGTCCGTCCCATGAGCTTGACACGTACCTACCAATGGATGAAAGAAACAAAGCCCGAGTCATTGGTACACGGTGAAAACCTAAGTGACATTGAGCAACAAGAACAAAACAAAGAAGCCAGAGAATGCCAGATGGCTCCCCGCCCCGGGCAACTGAAAGTCACCGTCTGGATAGACGGCGAGAAAGTCCCCGTGCTGATGAAGCAGGAAATAAAAGAATATTTCGACAGCAACGAATATGGCAACGCCTATCTATTGACAGTAGACATGCCCAAGCATCCCAAAAAAGACCTTCCCTACCGTATCTTCAAAGTAGAGCTGGAAGACATGGAAAACGGTGACCGGGGCGAAGGGCTTTACTATATGGAAAAGGAAAACTACGTTCAATAAACCATACACAACAAATGGCAAACAGTAATCTGAAATACCTCATAGCAGGTACCGGCGGCGTAGGCGGAAGCATCGCCGCCTTTCTTTCATTATCCGGCAAAGACGTCACTTGCATTGCACGCGGCGAACACCTTGCCGCCATACGCGGGAACGGTCTGCAACTGCACTCCGATTTGAAAGGTGAACATTGTCTGAAAGTGGCGGCATTTACCGCAGAAGAATTCCAAGGCAAAGCGGATGTTATCTTCGTCTGCGTCAAAGGTTATTCCGTAGACTCCATTACGGAACTCATCAAACGTGCCTCACACGAGCGTACAGTGGTAATCCCCATCCTGAATGTTTACGGAACCGGTCCCCGTATCCAGCGGTTGGTCCCCGGCGTCACGGTGCTCGACGGCTGCATCTACATCGTAGGATTCGTATCCGGACGGGGAGAAATCACGCAGATGGGAAAGATTTTCCGGCTCGTCTACGGAGCACACCGCAGCACGATTGTTTCCCGTGAAACATTGGAAGCCGTGCAACGCGATTTGCAGGAAAGCGGCATCAAAGCCGAAATCTCCGACGACATCAACCGGGACACATTCGTCAAGTGGTCCTTCATTTCTGCTATGGCCGTCACCGGAGCCTATTACGACGTACCTATGGGCGAAGTCCAGAAACCGGGCAAAGTGCGCGACACCTTTATCGGACTGTCACAAGAGAGTGCAGCTTTGGGCAGGAAGTTGGGTATAGAATTCAAGGAAGACATCGTGCAGTATAACCTCAAAGTAATAGACAAACTCGCCCCTGAAAGTACCGCCTCCATGCAGAAAGATATGGCCAAAGGACATCAGAGCGAAGTACAAGGCTTGTTGTTCGACATGATTACGGCTGCAGAGGAACAAGGGATTGAGGTGCCGACGTATAGGATGGTGGCGGAGAAATTCAAATAAACTGCCACGATGAACTGCCAAACGAGATAATTTCATACCTTTGTCCCGAACAACCCCGTAATTCAGTAATTTAATTCTTCATAAATATGTTATCACTACTCACCATCAACTGGAACCCCGACCCCGAACTATTCAACTTCTTCGGCATATCCATCCGCTACTACGGTTTGTTATGGATTATCGGCCTCGCTTTTGCCTACCTTATCGTGCAACACCAGTACCGCGACCGCAAAATAGACGAAAAGAAATTCGAACCTCTTTTCTTCTATTGCTTCTTCGGCATACTGATAGGCGCACGACTGGGCCACTGCATATTTTACGACTGGGCCTACTACCAAGACCACTTCGTTGAAATGATTCTCCCCATCAAGCAGACCGCCGCAGGATGGAAAATGACGGGTTACACCGGCCTTGCCAGCCACGGCGGCACGCTGGGCCTGATTATCGCCCTCTGGATGTACTGCCGCAAGACGAAGATGCACTACATGGACGTGCTCGACATGATAGCCGTTGCCACTCCCATCACCGCCTGCTGCATCCGCCTTGCCAACCTGATGAACTCCGAAATCATCGGCAAACCGACCGACGTGCCCTGGGCATTCATCTTCGAGCGCGAAGACATGCTGCCCCGCCATCCGGCACAGCTCTACGAAGCCATCGCCTACTTCATCTTCTTCCTGGGGATGGTCTGGCTATACAAACGCGGACAGAAGAAACAAGAGACCAAGCTCGAAACAGATTTCAGCACCACCAAGCGGAAATCAACCACCGTGCAGGCCGAAGCCTCCCTGCCCTATCACCGCGGTTTCTTCTTCGGACTCTGCCTGACGGAGATTTTCACCTTCCGTTTCTTCATCGAGTTCCTGAAAGAAAACCAGGTGAACTTTGAGGACA
>ERZ860148.731-NODE-731-length-24200-cov-11.331911_pt1 | contig 24200 bp, 24 predicted proteins | sample MGYA00509981_ERZ860148 | MGnify/ENA primary metagenome ERZ860148 (study PRJEB30046, sample SAMN00715199) | human gut metagenome | study: EMG produced TPA metagenomics assembly of the A metagenome-wide association study of gut microbiota in type 2...
CAATTGTTCAAATTATTTTTTTATTATCTTCCAAAATTGGTTTTCAGAACTTTAGCGGTGTATAATAGAAATAGAAACCTTCTTTTGGCTTATTCAATTACAAAATATGTATTTATTAATAAAATAATCATTCCGTGATATATCTTATAATGTAGATTTCATCTTTCTATCATATAACTAATAAAATAAGATAGGTATCGTTTGTTTAATATGAAAACAAGAAGTCCTCCATAATAGATGAAGAACTTCTTGTTTAATTCCCAATAATACCTCTACCGTTTTCTATCTTGAATGATTTTCATTAACGCATCACAAATCAGAGCATTACCTGATATGGAAGATATCTCTTTCAATGCGGTTTCAGCTTCTGGACTCTCTTCAGCCGCATAATGGGATACAAACCATTCCTTGATTTCAGGAAATACACTGCCTTCAGACAATTCCCATTCAGGAACAATGCTCCTTACCAGTGAATCATATACATAATCACGGACACCGTTCCCGACCAGTTTCTCACAGAAGCGTTTCATGTTTACCTTTTCATAACCGAGGATTACGCATCCCGAGTACACGGAAAGCATGTCTAATGGCTTGATAGGGCCATGTTCGCTGCATTTCAGAGCAGCCTCTGTCAATGGCAACATCAGGCTGTTTTTCAGATAACGTACACTTCTACCCATAGAATAACCCGCTTCAAGGGTTTGAACCATGTGATCAATGAATGATCTGCAGACATCTGTTAACCGGACAGCTACATCCTGCTGGTCACCCTGCAGTCTGGCAGCAGGGCGGACCTTTTCAAGCTGCCTTATCCGGTCCCTGTCCATAAGTGCTGCCTGCAAGTGTTCAGCCATGACATTACGATAATGCTGCCATGTATCTTTCCTGTCACGGCTGTCTGCAAATGTAATTTCCATATACCCTCCGGATACCGATGCCGCTATCTCCAGTTTACCGCTGCTGACTGTCATATCCGATTCCATGTCCCATTTGACACCATCCACTAGGGCATCACCGCTGAAAACGCTTGCCGGTACAGGAATGGACTCGGCCGGGGTCTTGCTTTCCGTCACCCATAGATATATGGCAGAGATGTTGTAGGCGTTCTCCTCGTTCCTTACTGCAGTTACTCCGGCATTGTCCCAGACAAGAAAACTGCGTCTGTCATACTGTACGGTCCGTCCGTTGTCATCCTGCATAGTACGGTGTGTGAACACTATCCGTTCCTTGCCGAAAATGCGGACCATCGCTGTGTAGGACAGAGGAATATCCATCGGTTCCCCTTTGATTTTCAGAATCCCGTCAGAAATCTCGATGCCGTCAGCAGAAGATTTTTCCGGTTTATCGTTCTTTTCGGCATTACCGTACTCCGATGGATTTTTCCTTGCTATGCTATGGCTGGAAGCGTTAGTGTTCAGAGATTTCTCGGACAATAAACTGGAAATCAGAGATTCCTTAAAAGGTGGTGCGAGCATCAGGGTGACGTCCTCCGACAAGGGAGGCAGCTCGTATTCTCTGGCCGGATAAGGATTCGGATAGTTGAGCCAGTATCCCAGTTCCTTCGGTCGGCTTGACGTGCGCAGGAAATCCCAGAAATCTTCCGCCCGGCACAATACATCTCCATTATTGTCAAGGGTATTCACGATTATGGTTCCGTCCGGCATGGCATGAATGGCTCTGAAGGATTCGTTTCCTAATACGCCGGGACGGAGGCGCAGCACTTCGTTAGTCTTCCGGTTCCAGAGACGGGCATAGTCGGTGCGGTTGCCGTTCGAGCGGCTCTCCACCAGCACCCACTCCTTGTAAAACTCACGCAGACGGAAAGAGCCGTCTCCCATGCGGAGAGGGGCGATACGGCATTCCTGTGTCGCCATGTTCAGGTCAAGCAGACCGTGTTCCGTCCATATCCCACTGCTGCTCCTTGCTATATAGTCTCCCAGCAGAAGAAGACGGGTGGTTTCAGGCACAGGAATGCAGCCGCTACTGAACCTGTCATATCCGGACATGAGGAACGGCATCCTGTAATATTTCCCGTTGCCTTCATAACGGAAAATATGAGAAGTGCTGAACTCTCCCGGAAGGATATACAATGTTCTTTTGCCGTCTATGCCAAAACTGGGAGCATAGTTCATGCCTTTAGGCAAGATGAGACGACTGACATGTTCCACACCACGGGGTGTCATGGTGTGTACGATGGCACTCTGGACATCGCCCAAACACAGATAACGCCCACACCACTGGAATTCATACTTTCCTTCAACGGACAAACCGCTCATGCGCGGCCATTTTTCCGCCTCAAGCGGATTCTTACCCCCTATGACTATTTCTCCAAAAGATACGGGGTACAATGCCGCATAGAAATCCAGTTCCTTCGAGTATATGAAACTGTGGATTTTTCTCGACTTCATCATCACCGGCCGGAGCGGTGTAACCCTCAGATCCGCGACGAATGAACCTTGCCATTCCTCCGCATCCTCAGGTCTCCATTCACCGTAAACGAAATAACCTGCAAAACCTCTTGTAATATATCTGTTCCCGTCATCAGGCCATGCCATCCTTTCACGGGGCATCTGCTTGCGCAGCTTTATGGTTCTTGCCCTCATGCCGAACTCATAACGGGATTGTTTCAGCAGTTTGCAATACTGTCCGTACTTGCGGCATTTGTCTTCAAAAGCCTGCATTTCCGCCTGCGGAACCAATGCCAGCAGGTAAATGTCATCCCCGTTCAGGTCATACAGTGCGTACCCGCAGGCGGTAAGTTCCTGTCCCAGGGCGGCAAGCCCCGTCTCGTGCGAGAAGCAGGAATACTGCATCTCGATTTCATCGAAACGGCTATCTTTCAGCACGGGGACCTCTTCTCCCCATTTTTTCCTTATCTCGTTGAGCGTATCGCCCACATCACCTTTATCCCGATACAAGTCGAGAGCCTGGTCACGCACTTCCTCCATACGGTCATGCTCGTATGCCTCCATTTCCTCCTGAATCCATTTCTTTACGGCTTTGCCGGATATTCCTCTGGAAGCGGAAACATCGGCCGGAACCTTTGAAAAACGGATGCCGAAACCCGACAGTCTGTGCATCAGGATGACAAGCTGTTCCGGTGTATAGCCTTCATCTTTTATCAGATATTCATCATCACGCAATAGATAGCCGTCCTTTTCATTCCAATGCCCGTGAATGGAGTTGTCTCCGTTGCGTACATGGATACGATAGCTCGTGAACCTCGTGCAGTCGCCGTAAAGTGCCTCTGGACCGAACAATTCGATACTCAGCGTGAACCACGCTTTTCTTTCCGCTTCGTTCCCGGACAGGAGGACCCTTTCCCCATTGGATGTGAACCGGAACGATACGGACCACTCGAAAGAGTCGGGATACGGGATGCCCGCCTTTGCCAGCCATTTCGCCGCTTCAAGATCCGGGATGATTTTCCGGTAATAGCCGGCAAGTTCCTCGGTCAGCCCGTGCAGGTATTCTCGTTCCGGCAGCAGAAGCAGGATGCGGTACAGTATGCCGAGCTCTCCCGGTCCTTGTTCCATGAGGGTACGGGCAAGTTCCGACAGGCAATCCCTCGCATATCCTTCAGGAGATTGGGCAAGCAGAGCCACACAATACCAGAACCGGATGACATCATAGCTGTAGATTCCGGTTATACGGTAATCTTCCTTTTCCTGGGCTGTGGAGGGTATGCAGGAATATCCCCGTATGACATCGGCCACGATACGGACAAGGGCATTGTTCTCCGTATAGGATTTCATCCGTTCCACCTCTTTCCTGTTCGTGGGAGCATGGATATAGGAACCGAGATCTGAATTCAGCCGGCCTATCATGTCGGACAATACCTGGCCGCACTCTGGCGGCACTGGTATGTGAATTTCACCATGATTATTGTCCATACGGAAAGGAATGACTTCCTGCTGCGGGTTTTCATATACGGCAAGAACCATGTCCAGATACCAGTTCCAGTACTCCCTGCGTTTTTCCACGTCACCTTTCCACTCATCGGAAAAGGGACTTCCGCCGGAGCAGACCAGCGACACTATGAAATCGATGTCCATGCTCTCAGGGTCATAACTATCATCATCCTCTCCCTCGTAATCTTCCGGGTCCAGCATGGAGGCCGCATCACCATAGACAAAATACCCGAGGCTGGCGATGGCCCAGCTCACGGTCGTGGTAGTCTCGTCAGGATTATTCTGCACGTGAAGCCACAGTTCGCCCGACTCCTTCTCGATGTCTTCCACCGAGTCCGGCTTTCTGTAGAGATGCCTGTTTATGCGGGAAAGCAGATGCACGTTCTCCTTGATCTGCCGTCCCGTGACGGAGCAGGCTTTCTTGCAGCATTCGCACATAATTTTCTGCACGGTGAGTATATCACCGATCTGTTTCATCAGTTCAATACGGCAGGACAAAGGCAAATGTCCTTCCGTGTTTTCTGCAACTGTCTTTCTCAGTTTATCAATCAGTTCTTTTATCATACTATTATATATTAATCAACATACTATATAATTCATTTTTTAGGTCCTATACGCTTTGGAACAAGGGTCGCCTTTATAATCTGATTCTTACAATCAAACGGTACATAAACAGCATTCTCACCGATATGCAGTGTATCAATTGGCTGTTTCAGACAGGAGTTTTCATTCCGAAGCAGGACTTCAGCCTTCACAAAGTCAACAGAACTGCATATCGGATAGAAACCGGAAAAACAAGCCGGCGTCAGATAAGCAGTCTGACTTGCATAGTCAAAGAACAGAAAACGATTACCATCCGCCACATTATCATAAACAGCAAAACAATCAAACTTCCTTACTCCTCGGTATATGTAGCTTTGTACAAAGTCAACACTGCTATCATCCACGGTTTTCAATTCAAATACCACATTCTTTTTGTTTTGTTGGTTAAGGCATAACCTGTATATCATGCAAGACTCCGTTTCTTCTGTTTCAATACATAATGTATCCTGACCCGCTGCACCGTTTGTAGTCTGATCGTAGTTAAGAGACAGAAGCAGTCTCTCGATTTCCTTTGAACCTGTTTTCCTTGCCAGATCAAGAGGAGTATTGCCGTCACTATCCTTTATATCAACATCAGCATGGTATTTCAGAAGCAGCTGAACCAGTTCTACATTGTTATTGGCAATGGCTTCCATAATCGGATATACTTTATATGTATCGTATGGACTTTGGCAACCGTTTACGTCAATGCCATGCTCCAGCAATATGCGGGCTAACTTCACATTGGACAATTTGCAGGCGTATGTCAGGAGAGTCAGTCCGTATTCGTCACTATATAATCTGTTATTAATGTCCTTATACCTTGCAAGGGCATATTTCAGTACATCCTCTTTATCAAAGTAAATCGCCGTATAGAATATGTCAAACTCATAAAAATCGTTACCCATTGCCATTGGTTCTTCTTTTCCTGCCAGCAACTGTTTTATGGTTGCCATGTCATTGTCACGGCAGGCAACCCCCAACGGATAAAGTTGATAGGTTATATCCCTTATGGTATCTTGCCGTAATGGATTTGCTTTCACGCAATCAAAGCAACCCAAAAACGCTGCAAGAAAAAGTAATGTCCAATTTATTATCTTCATATTTACTACTTTTAAGTCTAACTTTAATGCTAATGGTTTGGTAGCGACGCTTTAGTTACAATCTGCCATACCCATTTGTCGAATAGCCATGCTATAAGAAATAAAAGTGAAAAAGGCAACAGGTAGAGGATAAATGCCTGTACTATATCGATGCGTCTGGTACGGCGGTAGTGGTTCATCAATGCCTGTACGCTGGTCTATCTGCATCGGACAAGGATGAATACGCAAATAATCAAAAACATTGCACCGAGATAGCCAAGATGTAAAGGAGACCATTGCTGCACGACATTGTAGCATAGGAGAATGTCACCGGGGAAAACCACCACCCACACCCAATACCAAACAGCTACGGGAAGCCCGACATCCGTCCTTTTTTCCTGCCCAAGCCTCGCCTTTGAAATACAGGTAGTCAAAAAAATAATACTTGTATTTCGTCTGGTTGGCACGTCCTTTCACTCGCTCAAAATAGTTGTCTGCCTTTTTTATCTCTTTATTCATGATGAATCAGCTCCTGCTTTGTTTTTCAGTCAGAATATCCCGGATGGAACCGGCAAGGCTTTGCCGTCTTCGTCATAGAGTTCTGTAACAGAGAGGACTTCAAAGCCAGAGATGTTCTGTATTTTTTTTACGCATTTAAGTCGCTTGTTTTTGTAATATTCCTTGGCAAAGATGACCTCACCTTCCTTCATGTGTCCCTCTTCCTGTATTGTACCGTCTTCATAGAACAGGCGGTAGTCACGCTTGAAATTCCTGAAGTCGATATTATACTCTTCTTTCATTATCTTGTCCGTACCTGGATAAAACTCCTGTATGCTGTTGACCGACATGTCTTCCTTATAGTAATATCGCTCCAGAGGGTTTCCGTTATTATCGAACTTCACGGCATAATATGGCATTTCAGCGTAGTTCTCCTCCCGGATTAGTTTACCGTTATAGTCCCATTCTTGCCACAGGCCGGTTTTCTTTCCGTCTTCCGTATAGTGTTCGACACATTTCGGCTTTCCGCTTTGTGCCCAAGTCTCTTTGTAGTCTCCTTTCTTGCCGAACCATCCGTTAGTGTTTCCTTCTTTTATGAAGGGAGGCATATTCGTCCCGCCCTCTTCAAAAATCCGAAAGGGACCATTTTGCATACCTTTGCTGTAAGTAACAATGGTTATCAGTTTTCCGTTGTTGTCGAATATTCGTTGCTGTCCGTCCGCTTCACCGTTTTTGTAGTCCCATTCAGTCCTTCCTTTACGGCTGTATTCCACCAACAGGCCGTCCAGTTTGCCTTGTTCGTTCCAGAAGCATTCTTTTGCCAGGCTTCCGTCATAGAAGTATTCATATCCTTTTCCCTTCGGTCGGCCTTTTACATATGTCATCTTCTTGGAAAGATAATTATCTTTGTATTCCTCATATGCCCCGTCAAGAACCCCGTCCTTGTTGAAGTTGGCTATGAGATATGAACTGTAACTTAAAATAATACGGCATTTCCCATTCAGAGGGGTACGGTCGGATATGTTCCTCCATTGGTAAGTGTAATTTCCTAATGGCACCCGTTCCACATCTTCGATTTCCAATGGCTCTTGTGCGAAGAGCGTGCTTCCGTAAAATGAAAGCAGTAACAGGGATAATAATATCTTTTTCATAATTGTTTTATTTATCATTGAACTGTATAGTTTTGATTATCTCTTTCAGGAGGCTCTCGTCTTTACTGTTGGTGGCATCCCAGGAAAGGTTCCAGAACTGTTTCAGCTTGCTGTCATAGTAATGGAGGGTGCATCCGCCTGGTTCATCGGAGCTTGTTTTCATAAAGGTGCCGATGAATTGCCTGCCTCCGATAACAATTGTTGTATCTTTTATGGATACACCGTCTTCAAATGGGGCAATCATCATTCTGAACCCTTCTTTTGTCTCGGCAATCCTGCTTGCCGTTGGATTGTTGTCTGCCTTTTCTACCCATGATATGAAAAGGCTTCCCTCGTATGGATTGTCCATGCTGTGGATGGCAAGCAGGTGGGTATTTCCCTGTATTTGTATTTGCGGATATTCATTTGCTGTGCAATGCTTCCAATCCACAGGATACCGGCATGAAAAACCTGTTTCCTTTGAAATATATGCCTTGGTTTGAGCATATAATGCCGGTACGGACAAGACTGCCGACAAACATGTAATGATTATTTTGCAGATTGTCTTCTTCATCGGGATAATTATTTGTATCTTTTCAAAAAATGTTAGACAGTTATTATGCTATGCCCCTGTTGCAAAATTGTGAAAAATTGAGCCAGCATACCAACAGATAAAATAGGTCTCCTACAATCAGTGCGGTAAGCCGCTGCTTGAATTTCAGGTCATACTTTTCTTCCTTTAGTCTTCTCAGTTCCCTGAACATATCGCTGAAGTCAACGGGTGTCCAGCTAAGCAGGTGGACAGGCAGTAGAACAATGATAACAGGGAGACGCCTTATTCCATAGGACATATAAAATGGGGCGAACAGGAACATCGGGATAAGTTCCCACCACCGGTAACTGACATTCCTGTTCTTCTCTCTCTTCTTATCGAGCCGTGCCTGTTCCGCACGGGCGGCGGCATCCAGCCTTCTCATGAAGGCTTCCTCTTTCTCTTCCATGATGTCGGCTATCACCTTATCATCTACACCGCGCCGGTACAGTTCCTCTTTCGCCTGCCTGACCTTCTTTTCCGGATATTCTCCGGTTACATTGTTGGCTATCATCAGCAGTTCATTGGTATCGTATTCCTTGATTTTCATTGTTCTATAATTTTATCTATTTCACTTTTTTTCCCTCAGTTTCATACATTCACTTACGGACAATACTGATTATCAATATATTGACTTTATTTTATGAGCAGTTATTCCATGTATATGCTTTTAATTAATATATAGTAAGATGCAAATTGTATAATTATGGAAATCACATAGATACTATAATATTGCACATATTTTTTTTCTTTATCAAATTGCTTAAAATACTTTCTATACTTGTCGTTCTTAAATAAAAAACTTTTATTGCTATAATACATAAATAAGCCTATGGCTATCCATAATGGGAGGAAAAATAAATCCTCAGGGTTAAAAGCAATTATCAATAATATTCTTATTCTTGGGAACTGAATACCAATAATAAATATAACGGCAATTATCCAAAGACTAATATGACACACGGAAACGGTAGCGTAATCAGCAATCCATAAAATTATACCTTTATGTGTTGCATCAGCCTCTATCTTTTTACTAACCGATATAATACGATTGATATAACTATTATTCCATTTCTTCAGCCCGATCCAATATAATGGATTAATAAGTCTGTACAAAAAATAGAATAGTATTTTATATGCACAATAATAAATCACATTATAGTATTTCTCCATTAAATCTTTCATTCCATCAACTTAATATATAAGATATGTTGTAATTTATCTGAACCGGTAAAGGAACAGCATCAGAATAAACCCTATTGTTGGTACCAATTCACCCAAATAAACAAGACCTGTCAGGAGAAAGACTCATCCCGAATAATGGAAATCAATCTACTTGTAAGGAATGGCAGTTTTATTACATATTTGTCCATGCCCATATAAGAACTTTCCCAGATCTTTCTGTTGTAGTATAGTTCATAATTATTATTATTTCTCAATTAGAATTTCCATATATACTACTAAGCAATAAATAAAAGGTTGCAAACTGGATAATCAGAGAAACGACATATATACTGTAATAGAACAGATACTTTCTCCTTTTGTCAAACTCGGCAAAATACTTCTTGTATTTGTCATTCTTGAACAGAAATATTTCATTGATATAATATCCGCATATCCCGAAGACTACGAGCAATGAAATAAAAATGATGTCGTTTTTCAAAATACTTAATAGGCTTATCCTGAAAATATTGATGAAAGCAAGGCAGACATGGCAGAATACCCAAATACTAATGATACATGGGGTGCTAAGTGCCAAATCACTGAAATAGGCATCAACATCTCCTTTATCGGGTTCATTCATTTGCTTATCAATCGAAATGCACCGATTTATATATCCGTTTTTCCATTTCGAGAAACTTAGCCAATAGAAAGGATTTAGCATCTTCCTAGAAATGAAAAACAGCAGCTTATAAGAGCAGTAATAATTTATATTGTAATATTTCTCCAATAAATTCATCATGCCTTTAATTGTTAGAAAAGAGCATCATTAGATGCTATCTTTCGTCAATACCGATATTATTTCCTTAATGTCTTATGAATAAAGTTATCCAAGTCTTTGGAGTTATAGAATTTCCATGTTGAATATGCAATCATATTACCTTCAGGATTTTGTGATATACTCCAATAATTCATACATTCTTTATCCACATATTCCTTAATTCTGATAATTTCTTCCAATGACAAACTGCTTAATTGAACAAAATATTCTCCTGAATAATCTTTGTTAATAAATGATGTACTATCAACAAACTTGTTCATGTGTGCGATACAAGCATAAAGGGCATATCCTTTTGCGTCCTCAAACCGTTCTCTATATGCAACCTTTTGCGTCGTACAACTTGCTGTTACACAGATCACACACATCATTGCTATCATTTGTAGATGTTTCATACCTTCTATTATTGTTGTTTATTCCATTTATACTTCTCTTCTTTCAAGAGATTGGATGAACGGAAATAATCATCCACCACTTCATTCGTTTGCATTAAAGAAAACAATGTTTCTTCATGGGAAAAATCCGCAAGTTGATAGGTACTGTTTTTAGCAAACAAACATATACGGATTTTCCCGGCATCCATTCTGGATATTTGCAAGATATGTCCATTGGAATTGTTCTTCACAAACAAAAGAATTTCTGCATTCCAGTATTCTGAGGAAAGTAACTCTCTGACCTGCTTGGCTTCAGCATGACTGATTATCATGTTTTCCACTTCTCCCATTGAAATGGAAAAGCCTTTAGGCCTGTTCTGCCACCTCCACAAAAGAGTGTAGAAAAGCATACCAACAGCTATTATCAGAACTCCATATCCATTGATTGTCCCTTCCAGCTTATTGCCATATCGACCGCCCCAAATGATTCCGTGACTACCACCACCCGAAACCAGCAGATATGCTGCGGTAACAAACATGACAACCGTACAGATTACCAGCAAATAGAAAGAATATTTTTTTGTTCCATTCATACTAATTCGTTTGGAGATTAATTAATCCTTTCATTTTACCCTGCAAACTATATTTATACTATTTAAGCAACAAAAAAACGTTGTTAGAAAAAGTAATTTCCAATTTTCTATCTTCATATGTGCTTTTTTAAGTTACGATGGAGAATCAAACTTGATAGAAGCAATAATATCACGGGCTTCAGATTCATGAATATCATTCGCAGTCATTGTAACGATAATGAAGCCATCCATTGTATTTCTATTCAAATAAAAGAATATACTCTGATTGAAGTTCATACTGCCACCTCCTTCTAGTTGATATTCCATACTGCCAGAAATTCTTTCAAACGGGATTCCGTCTATATTTACTTTTTCGGGGACTGATCCGTTGAATGACTTCAACAACAAATTGCGCGTATTATCAATTTCCTCAGTTGAAGTAAACTTTTTGTAATTGAAAACAATACAGTTGCCTGCAATACCCATAAGCTGTAAAATACAGTTCTCATCCGATTTAACCACAGCATTCCATCCTGTTGGGTATGTGCATCTTAGTCCGCGTACTTTATTCACATATTCTCTTTTGCCATTTCCGATACTTTTATCACTTCCGGTAAATGTTACAGAATTATCACTTTGATTGTGGATGTAGTTGGGGTTGTCTGTTTCACTTTCCTGTATATTCTCTTCTGACACTAATGAATTTGCATATTCCTCCAATGTACCGTCATCCCACATAGTCCTTACTTCCTTAAAATCCGAAGGAACGGCTTGTGTTTGTTTCATAAAAAGGGTGGAAAAAACAAACAGAAAAATTAATTCTACAAAATACTGGATAGAACTGGATGCTCTTTTAGACTCATTCTTATCGGCAAAAAAATACATTATGCCGAGAACAATTCCTGAAACAAGGCCTCCTATATGTGCCGCATTATCTATTCCTTCTTCCTTAGCTCCAAGCAGAAGATTATAAACAACAAAGATGCCTATACTATACAAAAGCGATTTCCTCTGATTCTGTTCCATTTTATGATTGAAAATCAAATTGGAAAGGAATATTCCATAAAGACCGAAAATAGAGCCGGAAGCTCCTGCGCTTATTGTTTCGGGGTGAATCATCAGACTCAGCAGTGCAGAGAACAAACCGGTCAGGATATATGCGGTGATCACCTTTCTGCTACCGATAATTTTTTCAAGAAACAATCCGATATACAGCAAGGCATACATATTCATCAACAAATGCATTATCCCTATATGGATAAAATTACAGGTTATAGTCCTCCACCAGTCTCCGGTAAGTGTGAGCGGGCCAAAATCTGCACCCCACTTCATCAAAGAAATGCTGGTTGGCTCTATAAGACTTACCCCATTTACAGACATCACTATAAATAATGCCACGTTTATATAGACAAGTAATGGGGTAGCGATATTTCCTTTTCTTGGAGTTAATAGTGACCAAAATGATAAATCATTGTCACCATTACCTATTATTCCCTTATCATCAGAAGAGTTTAGTTCCACAAAGTCTGCTGGGTTATTCCTACTCTCTGCATCAACGGTATGTGCGGTTGATACAATACTTTCCTGATTATCATTGTTTTTACCATAATCAGCAGATTGCTCGGACGCACATTCTCTTTTGGCAAAAGAATACACTTCTTGCACGTCACTGTCCAGTGCTTCCTTTATTCTCCGTATGTTACGTTTGTTATATCCGAAAGAACATATTGAAGTGCGCTTGTTCAGGTCATTCACACTGTTGACCCATATTTGTCCTTTGTCGAACACAATAAATATCTGTTCTCCCCATGACAACCTCAAAAAAGAAGGATTTGTATGTGCCACAATGCAGTCTTCTCCGTAATGGTCCACGTCCCAGTCGTATTTTACTGACAGGTTATAAATCCTGTCATAAATGCCCTGTTTGTCCAATGAAGTCGGTAAACTCTGGAAATCCAGTTTGCGACGTTGTCTCCGGTAGAGTATATAGGCAAATGGGATTGGCACAAAACCGAGCCATAAAATACCCTCGACATCAATATTGCTCGAATAATACATCACTCCGCCCATGGAAACAAACATGGTGGCAAAAAGCATCAGCATGTGCGATGCGCCGTAGTGGGTGTACGCCCAGCTGATAACCAGGGGCAGAGTCTTCTTTTCCAGTACAAACTCGGCAAGAGCGGCATCCTTTTCCTTTCGGTAACGCAGCCGATATGCAAGCCACCATACCAGTTCGAACAATGCAACAATAATCAGGAGCGCAATAATGTAATCCTCGTCGTCCAACTTGCTCTTTCGGGGCTTTATGGAATAGGGCTTCCCGCAAAAAGTCAGTTCCTTGCAGGAAATATCATAACCATCACTACTGAAGAAATAAGAGTATGTGTATTCTTCCTTACCCTCGGAAGTTGAATAGGCATTACTGTTCGGCTTAACAGTTTTTCCGTTAATGTTCAGTAAGGGTGGGTTCTGGTCTGGACGGGCATTGCATTTCAGGATCGCACGGTATTTGAGGTTACTGTTCTTCAGTTGTTCCACCGTCAGACTGCACTCCAACTTGCTATAGTCTATTTCCGCATGTTGTACGAACACACTATATTCCGATGTGGTGTATGTTTTGCCGCCTGCCGTTACAGATGCGGCAGGAATCCTTGTTTTACCGTTCTCCCGGAACCGCACATGATAAACAAAGCCTGTTTCAGAGTCCCTGTGTTCCACACCGTTAATGGTATAATAACTGCTGCTCTTGTGTGACTCAGGTCCGTTTACCACCTCTATACTGTCACTGAAAACGGGATAAGAAGCCGAGTCAACCTCGGAATTGGCCAAAACATAAGTCAGTTGTCGCACTTGCCCTACATGAAGCCCCCCAAGTGTATCAAGTTTTATGTGAAAATATACGGAGTCTGCCGTATCCGATGCATTGGCTCGGACTACAGAGAAAAATGCAAGAATCAATAATAAGCATACGGTCTGTTTACTCCTGAAAAATCTATTTCCTATGCTATATTTATTTGGCTTCATATATTATTTCAAATATCATGTTTCACAATCCTGTTTACAAAAATTTAAGGATAAATACAGCAAGTCGGGACACAAGAACAGCACGCTGTTTTAAGTGTCCCTGTTTTTAAGCTTACTGCGCCGGTTGTTAATCAGCATCATTATCGCACATGTGCCGTATAAACGCCTCGTTCCTCTCATACTCTTCACCCGTGAGAATTACCGGATCTGCAAGACCGACAATTTTGTACCCTTTGGTGTAGGTTACCAGTAAGCAATAGAGCTCATGTCCTTTTTCATCCTTTTCCACCTGCAACTGCACCGGCTGGTCGTTGCCGCTTGGCAGGCTGCACAGGTACTCGAAATCATGGCGGTTGAAGGCCGCTACAATATCATCCATGTCAGTCATGTTACTGATGAACTTCTTTGTCTTGTAATGCTTCACTTCTCCACCACTTGTCCTATTAAAGATACACAGGTCGGCGGCGTATGCGGTAAGGCCGCTGATAATAGCCCCGATAATACCTGCTACGCGTATTACCCACGGGTTGATGAACGGGAGCCATCCGGGGAAAATGACTAGCAGTATGCATACAGCTGTCAGTACCCAATAGATTATCGGTTTGACCATATTTTTACGCTTTTCGAACTTTTCCGGCATGGCATCATAGACTTCTCCAAAATGACTGGGATAATGTTTTACCTCTTCCATTGTTTTTCCATTTTCTTGTTCCATATCTGTTTCAATTTAAGTTTGTTTTTACTTTTCATAGAAATTACTCTGTTTCCATGGTGATTCATCATCTTCCAGCAGCAGGCTGACAATCTCGTAGGCCGTTTCACTGTCATCCGGCTCACCGTGCCAGACACCTCTACCCATGATGAAGCTTTGTCCGTATTCCTTCCATGAAGAAAAATGATGTACAGCAGTGTCCGCTGCAGACTGCATGACCTGCCACATTTCATCCTCACTCAGATATCCGCAAAGAAATGCCCATCTGCCAAGATTTACTACACGAACCAAATCCCAGGCAATAACACTCTTTGGAATAAGATTTTTCGAACACCAGCTGTTTTCAATCATACTCTCCATAATCAAACAGACATCTCCTATCTTACTTTCCTCGTCATCAAGTTCCTCCTGAGTTATATTTTCAAGTCCACGTTTATGTAACTCCTGCAGTGCTTTATCAGCTTCAGCATGGTGTCCTTCTTCAAGCAACCATCTTACGATATCCAGTGTACTCTCCCTATCTGTTACATTCCACCAGTTTTCAATTGTGTTCCTGATAGTTTCCACATCATCTGCATCGCAGTCAATAGAATCAACACTCTCATCATTGTACACAAGCATTGGTGCCCCGAAAGCTAGAAGACGAAGTTGTGATTCATCAAGTTTACTATTCCCGCATCTAGTGATAGTCCACTCTTCATCACCAAAAAATTCCGTCATCTGAGCCATCGCATCAGACGAGGACAACCGTTCAGCAAATGTGCCGTCCATCATCTCCTGCATCATCTGATTGGCGTAAGCCATATTCTGACGGCCTGCCTGTTCGACTGTTTCAGGGTCTATGCCGGCAGCTCTCAGCATGGCTTCATGTTGCGCCTGTGCAGCAGCCATATCGGGCATCCCTGCGCCAACCTGTGCCATAATCTGTTCCTGCATACCACCCGGCATCTGGAATCTGGGTATGTTTCCGAACATGGACTGAGCCTGTTCCATAGCTGCCTTTATTGCGGCTTCTTGCGCCGCCTTTACCATTTCCTCAGGACTTTGAGGATTTGCTTTTTCTTTTTCCATATTATTCAATTTCAGATTATTTGATTTAATTATCCTTCAGCTCCTGCGGCCAGAAGTATCTCCACTATTTCAGTATAACCGCGTTCTGAAGCATAAGACAGTGCCGTATGTTGTAGATTGTCAGCGGTATTCACCTCTGCCCCATTGTTCACAAGAAGAGAGACAATTTCATTGTTACCTTCTTTTACTGCGATAATGAGTGGAGTTTCACCATTCACGTTCTGTGTATCAATCTTTGCTTTCGCTGCCACTAGATTGTTTGCAATAAATCTGTTCCCAGACAAAACAGCCAAATGTAGCGGGCTATTTCCATTTAACAAAGTCTTATTCACATCTGCTCCAGCTTCTATCAGAAGAGATGCGACCGCAAGGTTTCCATTCATGCATGCAATAGCAAGAGCTGTCTCCCCTTCATCATTCATCACATCTATTATGTCGGGTAATGAGGACAGCAGCGAACGGACGATTTCAGTCTGACCGTTGAAGGCTGCCTGGTGCAGTGGAGTATTGCCTTGAGCATCACTCGAAGTATCTGCCGAGAGGCATTCAAGTACTTCGCGCAGACCGTGAGCCGTAGCATAATCTATAGCTTTATGGCCGGTATTGTCCGCTATTTCAGTGTCTGCTCCCTGTTTTATCAGAAATAGAGCGGCATCGGTACGTTTGTTATCAAGAAGACAGATTAGCGGAGTACGTCCCTCGTTGTCAGTTACATCCAGTTCCGCTCCATACTGGACAAGTTTCCCGATTATCTCCTTGTTCCCGCTACGGGAAGCGGCATGAAGGGGTGTTTCGGACTTGTTGTTGGCTAGGGAAACATCAGCCTCGTTGTCAATAAGGAGACTGACAATATCCCGGTAACCTTTCAGACAGGCATAATACAGAGGGGTATTGCCTTCAGCATCCCTTTTGTTCATGTCAATGCCGCCTTTTTTCAGGAATATCTGTACAATGCCTTTCTGACCGTTACGGCAGGCATTAAGGAAAGTCATATTGTTGTCCATACGATTCTCAGCTATATTTCAACAAAAATTTTACTAGAGTTTCATTGTTCTTTTCCGTTGCGATGTCCAGGGCCGACTTACCCTCATTGTTGACAGCGTTCACATCTGGAGAACCGAAATCCATTACGAGAGCAGCAGCTTCTTTCAGTCCCCTTGTCGAACCGGCTGCAATATAATGCAGCAGAGTGTTGCCCCACTTATCTTTGGCATTTATATCAGCTCCGGCTTCAAGGAGAAGTTCAAGAATATCGGCGTCTTCTTCCTTACATTCGCGTCCTCCGTAAGGATATGACCTTGGCAGACCGGCGAAACGCGGAATGTTTCCGTCCCAGTAGCGACCACCATACAGATTCATTGCAGGAGTCTGACCCTGAATGTTTGCTGCGTTAACGTCCGCTCCGTTCTCAACAAGGAAACGTACTGCCCAGATTCCTGTGTCGAATCCGACAGCACGGCAAGCTACAGACAGAGCTGTATTTCCTTCCTTGTCGGCTGGACTTTCAGGATTCCACCCACATTCCAACAGACACTGTAGGAAATGGAGGCATTGTTCCTTGTCTTCGTTCTTATATCCCCTCTTGTTCATCCACACAGAAAAAGCTGTCTGTTCAGTAGAGTCGCTGAAATCAGGATCGGTACCGCCTCTTAGCAGCATTTCAGCAGCGGATAGATTATCCCATGTCAAGGCACAGCCCAGAGGTGACTTGCCACGGAAATCATACATTTTTTCGTCCTCACATATTGTCTGTGTATCTGCGCCGGAACGCAGAAGGGCATCCAACGCCACTTCATCACCATACCACAGTGCCTGAAAGACATCCAGACCACCGGCAAGAGCTGCTAACTCATCCGTCTCCGGGTCCTGTCCTGACAACAACGCTCCAATCCGTCGTGCGCCACCTTCAACCGCTAAAACAAAAGGAGTCTTGCCGCTATTGTTCTTTTCTTCAGGATCTATTTCCTCGCTTTCCAGAACCAGTTTTGCTGTATGGCAACACTGTATCTCCAGGGACTTGAGGTATTCCAGTTCGTCGTATGTCTCCTGTTTAGACTTGTCGGAGTACCAACGTTCCGTAAAATCGGCTATCCTTCTTTGTCTGCTTTTGATATCGGATGCGATAGATGCTGCAGACTGGGATAGCAGATGCAGCACATTGTCCCCGTTGCTGTCAGTAGAATCTATCCTTGTTGCCGACTTCAGAAGGATATCAGCCATCAGGAAATGACGGTTGCGTACCGCTTCAAGCAAGGCATTAGTGTCCTTGCCGGATCTAGACACCCGCGCTCCTTTAGCAAGAAGCATTTCAGTCATTTCGGCAAAAGCCAAATCGTCTGGACTGGGCTTATACTTGGCCAAGAGGCACAACGGCGTATAACCTTTATCATTTTTCAGGTTGACATCCGCTCCCCTTTCCAGAAGGATCGTTACCGCAATCTTGTCCGCAAAGCTGCACGCAGTGTGAAGGGGCGTATTGTTGTCGTGATTTACATCCAGACTGTCAAGCGGGACATTCTGGTAAGCTTCGTACAGTTCATACGGATCTGTATTGTAATAAGTGTGCAGGTCGTAGAGTCCTTTATTTGTCTTCATTGTTATTATGATTTATGATTAATGATTCAATATGTTTATATTTCCGGCCAAGTCGATTGGAGATGTCCTTGACTTCAGTGTGCAAATCCAGTTTAAAGGCAACATCTGCCTTCAGTCGCAGTATCTGTATATAAGCCAGTTGTATAGGAGTATCATGCGGCATTGGACAATATGCGGGTTCAACATCGTAACGATAACGGAGAAATGCTTCTGGAAGTCTGTCGGAAATGACTCCGGCATTTCCCGGCAATAGGAGTTCAGCTTCACAGAGTAGCCTGTGGCATTCATCGTACCAATTTACCATGAAACAGCAAAGTGCCTTATTGTACAGCAGGATGAAGTTTTTGAGCGGAATGAGTTCAAAACAGGAATAAGCCGCAGAAAAAGCCTTATTACACATGAAGGAAATCCCGGCAGCAAGCAACTTATCAGCCTGCTCTTCAGACATTTTGTTCGGTGTATTTACAAATAGTGTCATATCAATAAGATTATAAGTAATTCTAATCTGTTTATTCTATCATTGTTTTTTCTCTATCCACCATTCCTCTTCTTCCAATTTACGGGCCTTTTGCATTTCGCCCGCTGTCAGATTTTCATTATGGTAGGCATTATATAGATTTTCCCAACCATTTTTACAGTATTTTGGTGTTACGACCCATTCTCCTGCATCATTGAACTGGCAGAAGTCTGCAGGAATATCGGGTATAACCTCATCAGCCCATGAACATAGTTTTGTCAGTCCTTTATCAGATTTCCACTTGCCCCGATATTCAGACAGGTTCAGCTTCAGTTCCGCTATTTCATTACGCCCTTTTACAATATGCTGTCCGCTTATCCGGTATCCTTGTCGGAAAGAGCCGCTAAATGTACCGCTAAATCGTTCGTCTCCGAATTCAGTAAATGAGTAATGCCCATATATGAAACCATCCAGTTCCGTATATTCATCCCTGTTTGGTAAATAAGGAGAAATGCTGTCAATACAGATATTCCCCCTGAACGGACAGACTACAGACAATCTGGTACGACTGGAACCTTTCACTTCATAATTCCTATCATCAGTCTTACTGACTTCAGTAAAATGAATATCAATTCTGCTACAATCTTCTCCCAATATGCCGGTCATGTCCGAATCGACAAACAGGGCAGAAAGATCATGCTTCAGAATATCCGCATTGCGATTTTGAGAATACACTGTTCCACAGATACAGAGGAGCAAAAAAACACTAATATAATATATTGTCTGTTTCATATTTGGGATTACTGTTGATGGTTTGGAGAGGAACAGCGTTAAGCTGTTATCTCGAACTTGTTATCAATCTTCCATTTCTGCATCTGTCAATCTTATTAATTGGCAATGCTGACGAAAATCGGAAAGGTAGAACGAATATTGCGGATATTCACGCAGTACCGGCAAGACCCTTTCTATAAAGCCTACAACATCATAGAGTAAAAAGTCCATATAGCAGCAACTAATTCCCATTGCACCTCCCAATAGCAAGCCTAATCCATCGGTATTCAGAATTTCTTTCTCAATCCTATCTTCTAATGCATATCTGAAGTCCAAAACTGTTTTCCGATGTTCTGCGCCCATATTGTTGTATGGAAATGCAAGGAACACAGCTTGCGCTCCATAATGATTTATTTTATCAAAAAGGGTTGTGTTGTTTTCATAATATTGTGAAACCAAGTTTGAGAAGCGAGTACTGCCGATAGCCACATCATACCGTAGTTCATTGTTTTCTTCTGGTTCCAATTGATAGGAAACAAAGACATCCTTAGGATTCTCAAGCACTTCTTTGCCGTTATCTTTTAATGTTTTTACGATATATCCACGGAGTGCAGTAAGGGGGATCATGTCTTCTTCCAGTTTGTCGGTCCGCTCTACTTTTGAAACATACACGTAAGAAAGCCCTTCGCCTAACATTATTTCCATCATAATGCAGAATGCTCCATGCCCTTGATTCTCCGGCAAAGAGCATAAACCTTTTTCATAAAACGAAACAGCAAAATCATTCCGTTTATCATCATACTTAGCACAGACATAAACTTCTTCCATATTTATATCAAGCCCGTACATCTTAAACTCGAAAGGACAGTCCATTCCCGGATTATAAGGAGAGAAATGCCATTTGTCTCTCAGAGATTCAGGCATACGAGATATAAGATACGGATAGAGGTAAAACAGATGTGCCTCTCCCTCCACCGAGAATGTAAACTCATAGTTTCCGCCTATATTAAAGTGTACATTCTTAGCTATCAGTCCAACACCTTGCTCAATAAACCCGATGCTTGTTTCAGAGGCATTCTCGACGCGGTTTTCCACCATTCTCGAAAGTTCCGCTTCATTTTGTACAAACCACGACCAAAAAGCATCAACACGGCTTTTAAACGGTATTCTCATATTACATTGGCGGATAAACTCTACCGTGTCCTCATCTTCCGGTGTCAATTCATCAGCTTTTGTAAAATAAGATAATGCCTCTTTATTCCTGTCAAGATAATAAAGGGCATAACCCATACGGAAATTCCAGTTTGTGTCTTGTTCGCCTACTTCCCGAATAGACTCAAGTAACACTAAAGCCTTTTCATACTCACCGACATAATTATAAGCCCGTGCCAATAACCCGGTTTCTTCAAAACCTCTATCAGCAGGAGAAATTCCTTCCAATAAATCAATTACTTTCCGGTCTTCATCGGCTCCTGTCCAACTGTCAATTTGCTGTTTTAACTTTTCGTCCATAATTATATTTTCTATTTGGTTGCTAATGGCTTGGTGAGAAACAGCGTTAGCTGTTATCTTGACCTTGTTATCAGTAATTTTTTTGATATTCTAGTATATGTAAGTACTATAAAGCAGCTATATAAATCCATTATGAAAAAAAGAAATTCATAAAATCAGTAGCATTTTTTGTACTCATATTTTGGCTTAAAATTTTTTGGCATTCTTCCAAGAAAAGATCTGTGGTTTCTTCATCCTCATCCGTAGTATCAAAATGAAATACAGTTTCTTCCATTTTCAAACATTCTGATAACACATGAAAAAATTCACTTAAACTGTCACTAAGTTTATAAAATATTTCCTTTTCTATAGAACCATATACACCTCCATCTATTTCATTATAGTATATGGCATCTTCGTCTTTTGTTGCAAAAACAATCCAATTTTTATTCCACTTAGCATCATCAGAAATCCATTGATTGTCTTTCGACAGAATTGTAGACCAACCTCGTTGCACTTCAGATAATTTATTTTGAGGATATATATCCATACTAAATTCGCCACCAATAACTATTGGTTCGTTAAAGAGTATTATGTTATACATATCTTCTAAATTATTTGAATTAGAAAATTTTGTATCATTAATTTGGAAAGAACCAAAGTCGTTTCCTTGACGACCAAATGTCTTTTTGAAAGAAATTAAACTATCTATGAGTTTCATAATCGAAATAAATTAAAGATGTTTTTAGATTATATTTTCTATAATAATATTACACAATATATTTACCATTAATGGCTCAGCAGGGAACGGCTTTCCATTTATCCTGTTTCGTTAATGGTATATTTATATTTTGCCTTTGACATAAAAGGACATTAAAACATAAAGGAACAATGAAAGGAAGATGTATAATAGAATTATTACAACATTGTTCTTATTGGGCTTTTCGTTATACTCATCTATAACAGCTTTATACCTTTTTCGCCAACAGAAACGGATACATAGAAGTATGAATATAACCACCAAAGACGAATAATACATCGTTTCGGTTGGATGTGGCAATAACCCATATCCTTCAAATACGCCCCAAATTGTATGAATATTACAATTCAAAAATACGGCAAGAAATGACAAGGCAGCCAAAACCGCTAATTCGGCTATAGAACTATATTTCCATAGTCTATAAAACTTGAAAAATAAATAATCTATCATATTTAATTATCATTAATGGGTTGACAAGGAGCTGTGTTTAGCATCTAACGTGGCTCGTTAGTAATAATTCATTCCTCTTTCTGTTCATCCAAACATTCATTTACCCATTCTCTTAGTCCTTCATCAATATCTTTCTGCAATGTTTCTTCTAAAATCACTATACCTTCTGATTTTTCGGAAGTGTCAAGAGAGTTTAAGAATCTGTTAAGCATCCATATATTATATTCAGTAGGCACTCTACGAATAGAAGCATATAACAAAGGAGCATAAGTATTATTATCAAATTTCTCCAAATAATGGACTATACGACCGGGATTGCCAAAGTCAAAATGCGGATGCCTTTCAAGCAATCTAAATAAAGGTTCAATTAAAGCATCATCTGTTTCAGTTAAAACAGATTCTACCTCTTGCAAATCTTCTTCGGATTGAAGATTCATATTGTTGATTTTAGAAATAATCTCATTTACATTCATACTTCGTTTCTGTTTATCAAGTTATTACTAATGGTTTGAGAGGAACACTGTTAAGGGGTTAACTTTCCTTGTTATCTATATTCTTTATTGAATCAGGATGAAACTTCAGAAGCATAAGCCTTGAAATTTGTTCCTTATCTTGCCAATACTCTTCATCTATTTTCGATAACTCGTCATCATCTGATTGGGTAAGATATTCAGGTAAGTCCCATAATTCTTCAAGACGTTCATCATCTTCAAACTTTTCAATGATAGAATAAGCTTTCAATAAAAGCTCCTTGGTATTAATAGCTCCTATTTGTTCTAAACCTTCAACTGCAAGTAAATAAGCATCATAACCCCAATTACAGAAAAATTGAACAAAACCACCATTATACATCTCCAATTCCAACCAATATAGAGATGCTATCATCCTATCATCATGTTCCATTTCTTGATAGTTGGGCTTAACTAAATCCAACTTATACCCGAGCTGAGAAAAACTCTGTTCCCAAATTTCTTCTAAATCGTTCATCATTTTTGCCTCCTATTTATTATAGATAATGGCTTGACAAGGAGCTGCGTTTAGCAGCTAACTTGGCTCGTTAATGATATTTTCACTTTTCCAAAGATTTGAACCATTCTTCAACAAATCTCTCTTGTTCAAGTGTATTTGGAAATTCTTTAATATCAGCATAATCATATATAATGGCAGTGTCTTTTAGCAAAGCAGGCTTTCCCAATGTTAAAAGATATACCTTACTACAGGTTGCCATCATGCCAGATTGATGTGCATTTATCATTGCTCCACAACATTTTAATCCTATCCCTTTATCCAAAAGCATATCACGCAACTTTTGAAATGCGGAAAACTCGTTATCCGCACTTGCTTTATATAGGTGACTGTCTAACGATACTGATATTGTAACCATATCTTCAGTATCTACGATTGTAATAGGCAACTCAAATTCCGTATTTTCTGCCAATCTGATTGCCACAACATTTTCATTTTCAATGTATTCTTCCATAACTTCTTTTGTTTTAATTATCACTAATGGCTGGACGGGGAACGGCGTAAGTCCGTTATCCAGGCGTGTTATCAATATTTGTGAAGTATTCTATCCTAAGAAATCTTCAAGAAAACTATTAAAGCTATCCCATTTTTTATCAAAGGTATTATTGCTCAGACACTCAATATTTCCGCCCGGCAAAAGTACAACTGAATCATCTACTAGGTTATATAGTAGATAATCCTCGTACTCAAAATCAAACAAAGAGATATATTCATCGGGTACTCCTTCATTTTGTCGCAAAGAATATGTTACACTATTATCTGTATCGGACAAATCTTCAGGTACATTTATCATGTAGCCGAGAGTACCGTCAATATCTCCACCATATTCAGACATAAATACATAAAAGTCGGAGTCCTTTTTAATACCGTGTCTATCTAAAATCTCTTTGTATTTTGCTTGATTTTCCGGAAGCAACTTTGGTTCATTCTTCAACGAATCTAAAACTTTCTGTGATAACATAATTCTATTCTTTAATTAGTTTTCTACTTAATTGATAATGGTTTGGTGAGGAACAGCGTTAAGCTGTTATCTCGACCTTGTTATATATATTTAAGGAATCTTGGGAGATAAACAGTATTCTTGAAGCCATTCTTCTTCC